>ERZ773115.958-NODE-958-length-28778-cov-4.888974_pt1 | contig 28778 bp, 26 predicted proteins | sample MGYA00511116_ERZ773115 | MGnify/ENA primary metagenome ERZ773115 (study PRJEB29015, sample SAMEA2737869) | human gut metagenome | biome: human gut; feature: human-associated habitat; material: faeces | place: China | collected 2012 ... | reverse complement strand
CAGCTAAATCTTCTAAGTCAAAGATTGCTAAGATTACAGGCAAGAAAGTTTCTAAGGGTAAAGTAACAGTAACAGTTAAGGGTGCTAAGAAAGGTACTTCAAAACTTACAATCAAGATTGGTAAGAAATCAGTTAAGGTAACAGTTAAAGTAAAATAATTGCCATAATATAATAAAATTTTCCAAAGCATAATTTTTGAAATAAAAAGCAGAGGCGAATGTAAAAATTCGTCTCTGTTTTTCTTTGATTATAGCAAAATTAAGGCGGAATTATTATGATTTTTAAAAAATTCTATTCCAAATATTGTCAAAAATTAGCCTTAACTATAATGTTGATAATATGGGAAAAATCACTGAAAAAACTCTTGTATTTTATGTAGAAATATCTAATAAATATACAAAGTGCACAAAAAAAGCTGGAATTATTATGCATTTTTACTGTTTATTTGAAAATGTTATTCTGTTACTATGTTAGATGTAACGAAACGGCTTATAGGGTTGAGTGCGGACTACAACTTTATCGTTTCAAAAATTATGCAACCCTATATATGATAGGGAGAAGGAGGATATGTTAATGAGATTAACAAAGGGAACAAAAAAAGCTCTTTCCTTAGCACTTTCAACAGCGTTAGTATTGACAGGTGCAAATGTAGGTACATTAAAGGCAGATGCAGCTAAAGTTAATAACAAAGATGGTGTTAAATTAACACTTACAGGTAAAACTTTAACTGAAAAAGATGCTACTGTTAAAGAGGATGGAACAGTTAAAGTTACAACAACTTTTGCAGAGGCAGCTACAGCAGGTGCTCTTACAGGAGCAAACTTTGGTGAAACAAAGACAGCTACTGATGTAAAATATGTTGATGACTGTGATTTCTCTTTAAAGATTATTAAAGTTGAAGTTGCTGAGAAGAATGTATTAGCAAAGAATGTAACTGGAGATTACAATGATTCAAATTCATATGAAGTTAATACAACAGCTAAATCTTTCAATGATTTTGTGGCAAAAAAAGGTGATGCGATTACATTTACATACAAGGTAACCGGTCTTGAGGATTATGAGGATACTTTAGATGCTCTTAAGAAAGAGAATGAAGCACTTGCAGCATCAAAGGCAGCCCTTGAGAAAAACAATGCTTCACTCGTAGCATCAAAAGCAGCCCTTGAGAAAGACAATGCTTCACTCGTAGCATCAAAAGCAGCCCTTGAGAAAGACAACAAGTCACTTGCAGCATCAAAGGCAGCTCTTGAGACAGAGAACAAAGCACTTGCAGCATCAAACTCAGCACTTGCAGCATCAAAAGCAGCACTTGAGGATCAGCTTAAAAACACACCTGCTCCTACAGAGACACCGGCACCGGTTGCTAAAGGTCAGATGGGTAACTTCAATGTTTCATTCGACTATGTTGGTGATGATACTTGGGGCGAGCAGTCTTGGGGTGACAAGAGTGTTAATGTAACAAAAGATGGTGATTACTCTATCGAATACACAGCAACAAGTGATTCAAAAGGAATCTACTTAATGATGCTTGACACAGACCTTTATTATGGAAGTCTTGCAGACAACTTTGCACTCACAGTTAAGAATGTAAAGATTGGTGACAAGACATACGCTATAGATAACAAAGGATGCTGGGGATTTGCAGATCAGACAGTTTCAAAGAACTACAGATTCAACATCGTAAATCCATGGAATGGTCTCTTTGACAAGACTGGTGTTAACTGGCAGGATGAAAAAGTTACAACTATTGATAAGTTAAACAAAGCTCCTGTTAAAGCTAATGATAAAATTGTAGTAAACTTCAATGTAACAACAAAGAAAGCTTCTTCAACAGTATCTATCAAGGCTGCTAAGTCTAAGGTTTCGGTTGCTCCGGCTAAGTCTGCAACAGTTAAGTACACAGTTAAGGGTACATCAACAGTTAAGGCTACAAGCAACAACAAGGCTGTAACAGTTAAGGTAAACAAATCTAAGAAGAATGTTACAATCACAGCTAAGAAGACAGCAGTTATGGGCAAGACAGCTACAATCACACTTAAGGCTGGTTCTAAGAAGTCTACTATCAAAGTAACTGTTGCTAAGACAGCAAATGTTAAGAAGAAAAAGACAGCAAACTACACAGTTGCACTTGCAAAGGTAACTAAGAAAGTTAAGGCTAAGAAGATTAAAGTCTCTGTAAAGAACAAGAAAGTTGCAAAAGTCACAGTTAAAAAGATTGCAAAAGGACAGGTAACATTCCAGGTTAAGGGACTTAAGAAAGGTAAGACAACTGCTACACTTAAATATGGTAAGAAGTCCGCAAAAGTCAGCGTAGTAGTTAAATAATATTTAATAAGTTTGAATTCCCACAATTAAGGAAAACAAATCGAAAGAGCTTTCAGGGAGGGCACACCAACAGGTGTGCTCTCTTTGTGTTATGAACAGATAAAGAGTAGATTGAAGATGTCCGATTGAGTATGCAACAGGTGTTTATAAATGCCGTATATATTAAAAAACATGTATAATATATCTAAAAGTCAGGATATAAATATTAACAAAAATATAATAAAATATGAACATAATAATAACAGTTCAGCTATAAAAATATATTGCAATATTTGAGTTTGCCAATTCTATTGCTATATTTATGACAAAACTGTTACTTATAAAAGGTATAAAATGAATTAAAATTATGTGAGAGGAGAATTATATGAGAAAAACAACTAAAAAATTATTAGCTGCGGTATTGTCAATGGCTATGGTTGTTACATCATTTACGGGCATTGGTGCAGCAAATGATGCAAAGACGGCAAGTGCGGCAGTAAGTTCTGTCTGGAAAGAAGACGGTTATCACGCTTATCTTTATTATCAGACAAAGACATGGGATTACAGAGATCCGCTTAAAACAGGAAAAGAGTATTCGTATGTGCAGGCCGGTGGTCAGGATGTGACAGAAAAAGCAGAGATTACGGATGTTCTTTTAAAAGAAGGTGACGGAGAGTACACTGTTAAGATTTCAGGTGTTGACCTTACAGGAGCAGATGCGTTTAACATGATGGGAATTTCGACAGATATTCCTCTTAAATCAGCAGACAGCATAAAAGTCACAGATGCAACATTAAAAATTGATGGTAATGAGGTAGAGGGAGCAGCAGGAGTAGAACTTCCACATACAAAATCATATGAGGCAAACGGTTATAGTGTATTCAGTTATACAGGTTATGACGGATGGAATCTTTCAAGCACTATTCCTTTCAAACAGGGCAAACTTACAACAATGCCTAAATCCGATATTGAGATTTCATTTAAGATAACAGGTGTTCCTAAGTTTACAAAGACATATGGAAAAAAGGCTGGAGCTACATTTACAAGCGGAAATTATACATATAAGGTAACAACTGCCGCTACAGAAGATACAAATGGCAAAGTTGCAATTACAAAGCTTTCTACAAAGGGAAAGAAAGCAAAGACACTATCAGTTCCAAATACAGTTAAGGCATCAGGCGCGACATATACGGTATCTGCTGTTAATGCAAATGTTTTCAAAGCAGCAAAAGCAACATCTGTTACACTTGGAAAAGGTGTGACAAAGATTGCATCTTCAGCATTTGCAAATTGCAAGAAACTTACAAAACTTGTGGTAAACGGTAAATTATCGTCTGTTGCAAAGAATGCATTTAAAGGTTGTACTAAAAAGATTAGCATTTCAGGAAGTTCAGTTGATGCAAATGCTAAAAAGATTAAGGCAGCCGGTGCTAAGAGCATTAAAAAGGTTTATACACCTATTTTTGCCACAAAATATGCTACAAGTGGACTTGTGAGCGGAAAAGCTGGAACTGTTGCAATTACTGCTGAAAATGTTAAGAGTGTGACAAAGGTTACTGCTTCAAGTGCAGATGAAAAAATAATCAAAATTAAGAATGAGAAGACATCAGGTCTTACATATTCTGCTGAGATATTTGGTGTAGCTGCCGGAAGTGCAAAGGTTACATTTAAGATTGCATATAAGAGAATTGATGGAAAAACAGCAACAAAGACTATTACAAAAGATGTAACAGTTGCAGATGGCGGTTTTTACGGACAGCTTGAGGATAAAGATATTACACTCCGCGTGAAACTGCCGGAGACTTCAACAAATGTCGGTGAAGAGAGAACCGTTTCGATAAAGGGCGGGACTTCAGCAAACATGACTGTTAAAGACAACGGTACTGTTCGTAAAGATGTTTCTACACAGTGGCTCATTGAAAATGAGATGGGGGAGGGTGTAAACCTCGGAAATACTCTTGAAGCTACTTTAGGAACTTATGCTGACAAGGTTGCTGCTACAGATGCTACAGTATTTGAGCAGGCATGGGGGCAGCCTATTACAACAGAAGCTTATATCCAGTCACTCCGTTCATATGGCTTTAATACTATCCGTATTCCTGTAGCATGGTCAAACATGGATTCAGAGGATGGAACATATACTATCAATGAAAAATACCTCGGTCGTGTAGAAGAAGTTGTAAACTACGCATTAAACTGTGGTATGTATGTAATTGTCAACGATCATTGGGATTCTCAGTGGTGGGGACAGTTTGGTGCGTGCAAGGAAGATGCTGACGGAAAAAAAACTGCCGATGAGACAAAACGTGCAGAAGCATGGAAGAGATATAGTAGATATTGGACACAGATTTGTGACAGATTTAAGGATTATTCAGATCATCTCATTTTTGAAGGTGCAAACGAGGAACTTGGTGACAGATTAAACGACGCAATCTATGAAAGTGGTTATTGTGTACCAAAAGATGACAATGATACAAAGGCTATCTCAGGAAACCTTACAGAGGATGAGAGATACGAAATGGCAAATAAGATTAACCAGAAATTTGTAGACATTGTCCGCAGTACAGGCGGAAACAACGCATACAGACATCTCCTTATCGCAGGTTATGATACAAACATTGACAAGACTTGTGATGACAAATTTAAGATGCCAACAGATACAGCAGAAAATGGAACTACTAAACTCAGCGTTTCAGTTCATTACTATACACCATGGGATTTCTGTGGAGACGGTGGCAGCGGTATCTATACACAGAAAGACAAAGAAGCAACAGAAACATACTTCACAAAGATGGATAAATTCTACAATGCAGGATACGGAATCATCATGGGTGAGTTCAGTGTTTGCAATCCAAAGCAGGAGGGTGTTGCACAGTGGTTAAATGATACAATGACTATTGCAGCTAAACATCATATTTTACCTGTACTTTGGGAGACAAATCAGTACATGGATAAAGACAACTGTAAGATGAGATACAATGACATTGCCGTACTCTACAATACAATCACAGGTTCAACAGGTGATACAAGTTCAAAGATAAATACAAACGGAACAACAACAGACGGTTCAATCGCAGATTATCTTGAAACAACAAATGTAAATAACCTCAAAGCAGGCTTTGAATGGACAGGAAAGTGGTACAAGAACGGCGGTGGAAACCTCGTAGGAGATGATATATACACAACAGAAGAAGGTGGAACAAAGGTAACAAAAGGTTCTGTTGAAGCATTTGTACCTGAGTCATCATCAAAATCATCAATTGACGGAGATACAACAGAGCTTGGCTTTAATGACTGGGGCTATCAGGCATTCTTAAAGATTGATTTATCTAAGTATAAGAAGCCGGTTGTTGCATTCAACTTCTTAGATATATCAGATACAGAGGACTTTGTCGAAACAGTGACTATTGGAACATCAGACAAAGTTGGCGGAAGCGGAAAGAATACATATGACCTTAAGTATTCAGAATTCCATGGAAAAGGAATAGTGCTTAATGATACATTGTTAAAAGCACTTGAAACAGAGCCATACCTCTATATAACATTTGCAGGAAAACCTGCAGTGACAGGAATTACTGTTTACGAGGGTTAAAATCTTAACAGATAGTGTAAATAGAATATTTTGTATAGTGTATCACTGACTTTTAGTTAAATAAGCATTAAAACAAGCCGAATACAGAATAAAGTATTTGCGTTCGGCTTGTTTATTTATTTCTTAAAACCGGTTATGCTGATTATTTTCCACAGTTCTTTTTATCAATCTGCTGATTAAAAGCATAAAAGTTTCGACAGTCAAGGTTTTCCTGAGTGCGTCTGAGACATTCGCCAAATCTCTGGAAATGAACAATTTCTCTTTCTCTGAGGAAACGGATAGGTTCTGCAACTTCAGGGTCTTTTACTATACGAAGAATATTATCATAAGTCAGGCGGGCCTTCTGCTCTGGTGCGACCTCGTAAGAACAACATAGCTGGAAACCCTTGAAAACACGCCATTTTGCGTAGGACAAGCCTTTTCCTGCTACGATTGCATAAGAACAAAAACATAGAAAAATGAAGATGAAGCAAGCTATCCTACATAGTTCCAATGGTTTCAGCAACTAAGACGTTCAACAATGAGCGTCTATTTTTTTACCCAAAATGAAAGGAGAATCAAACATTATGAAAAAGATTATGAAGCGATTGCTTACAGGTGTACTTACCCTTGCAACCGTATTTACTGCATTACCTGTCACACAGGTTCATGCTGCGGATTCCGTCTATACTACTACGGACGGTAAAGCAGGAACAATCGTCAAGATTGACAATGGTGGTTCAGAGGTTTCCAGCTTTGAAGAAAGCATAATGAACGCTGACGGGCAGATTGCCTACTGTATTGATATAAACACAAATTTCCAATCGGGATATAAGAATCGTATCAATGCAACGGAGCGAATGAGCGACGACCAAATATCTGATGTGGCGTTGAATCTGGAATACGTCAAACAGTATGCAGAAAAGCACAGTCTTTCCAGCAAACAAGTCTATCTGTTGGAACAATGTGTTGTCTGGCGAAGATTGAGCGTTCACTTAGGCTGGGGGTACAACAATGTACGAGCTGCCTATGATGAAGTGTCAGAGAAAATCCAGTCAGAAGTCTATGAGAACGCAAAGGCTTTCGCTAAAGAAAATAAAGACCGTTACGATTGCGGTGGTTACATCTATGTTGGTGAAGGACAGGACTTAGGACAGTTCTGGGCGAAGTTAGCTGTCGGTGATGGCAAGATTCAGAAATCGTCCAGTAATACAGCGATTACAAAATCTAATGACTGCTATTCTTTATATGGTGCGACTTATGGTGTCTATTCTGATAAAGGCTGCACGAAATCAGTTGCCACACTTATGACAGATGGCAACGGGAATACGGATACGGTGAAGTTGAGAGCTTCTACATACTATGTAAAAGAAATCGAAGCTCCAAAAGGATTCCAGTTAGATAACAACGTCTATACCCTTACGGTAAAGGCTGGTGAAACTTCCACATTGAAAGTCAGCGATACACCAAAAGTCACAGACACTTTGGTTGAGCTTTTCAAGATTGATATGGAAACAGGAAAAGCAACCGCACAGGGTAACGCTTCTTTAGAGGGTGCGGAGTTCGTCTGGAAGTATTATGACGGTTATTACACAAAAGATAATCTTCCATCAGAACCAACACGCACATGGACGACAAAGACAAAAGCGGAAAAAGGCAGCGATAACACTATCCACTATATCACAAGATTGGCAGATTCCTATAAGGTATCTGGTGACAGCTTCTATACACAAAACGGTACTATCTGTTTACCGCTTGGTACTATCACTGTAGAAGAAAAAGCTGCTCCAAACGGTTACTTGTTAGATGGTGCTTATATGCAAGCCGCTGGAAGTTCTGAACAGATAAAAGGCGTGTATGTGGCACAGATTACAGAAGATGGCGAACTTGCAGCATTAAGCGGCAGCAACCAGTATTCCGTATCGGACAAGATTATCCGTGGAGGTGTGAGAATCCAAAAGCGTGACCTTGAAACAAAAGACACAAAACCACAAGGCGGTGCAACATTGAAAGATACTGCCTTTGAAATTATTTCCTTAAATGATAATGCGGTATTGGTAGATGGCAAATTATACAACAAAAATGAAACAGTCAAGACAATCCATACAGGCGTTGACGGTATCGCTACGACTGCCACAGACACACTTCCTTACGGTCACTATAAGATTTCGGAATCTAAAAGTCCGACAGGCTACTTGACTACTGGTGCGGCAGACCGTGAGTTTGACATTGTGAATGATGGTGAAATCGTTGACTTAACAGACGAAGCACACTCTGTTTACAATCAGATTATTCGTGGTGATTTGGAGGGTGTGAAAATCGGTGATGGCACTCACAAGCGACTTGCGAATGTTCCGTTCAGGATCACCAGCAAGACGACTGGTGAAAGCCACATCATTGTGACTGACGCAAACGGTCAGTTCTCCACTTCCTCTGAATGGGTATCGCATAAACAGAATACCAACGCTGGTAAATCCAGTGAGGACGGTATCTGGTTCGGTACTTCCACACCAGACGACAGCAAAGGTGCGTTGCTCTACGATACCTATACAATCGAGGAATTACGCTGTGATTCCAACAAAGGAATGACACTGATTCCTGCTTTTGATGTGATAGTTTCAAGAAATAAGACTGTCATTCATTTGGGTACATTGACAGATGATTATGAACCAGAAATCTCTATCCATACTACCGCTGCTGATAAGGCAACAGGCGAAAAATCAATTGTCGCTGGTAAAAGCGTGACTATCGTTGATACCGTCACTTTAGACGGACTTGAAAAAGGTGTGAAATATCAGCTCAAAGGCTGGGAAATGGTGAAATCTGAAAATGCAGAGCTTATCGTTAATGGTAAGCGTGTGGAAAATGAACTTACTTTCACCGCTACCGATACGAAGATGGAAGTTCAGATTGCATTTACATTCAATGCCAGTGAGCTTGCAGGAAAAGAGCTTGTCACATTTGAGGAATTATATGACGTGACAAATCCAGACGAGCCTATCAAAGTAGCTGAACATAAGGACATCAAGGATAAGGGGCAGACGGTGACAGTCAAAGAAAAACCAGAATCCCCTGCCACATCAGAAGAACCCAGCACACCAACAAGAACAGGCAATTCACCAAAGACAGGTGACAATACACCATTTGCCGCATTGTTCGCTATGATGGGGATTTCCGCTGCTGGTCTTATTTTTGCAGGATATAAGAGATTTCGCAAAGTAAAGAAAGTTAAATAATACGGGAGGTCACAGTATATGAAAACTTCCCGTTCGCCGCCCACCATAAAGAAGTCAGTCTGTAACTGACAGCTTAACCAAATTCTGCTTGATTATCATTTATCTTTCTGAATGGGGATTGTCAAGGGTGCTTCAAGCACAACGCTTGCCCTTGATGATTCACAGGCAGACAGATACTATCCAGACAGCAGAATGACACTATCAATCATTAAAAATATAGAAAGAAAAGAGGTAAATACATTTATGGAATTAAAACACGTTATCCCTAACATGGAAAGAACATTCGGGAATTTGGAATTTGCAGGTGAGAATAAGGTGGAACAGCGTAGGATCAACGGACGTATGACGGTCGTTTCCCGTATCTTCAACCTTTATTCGGACGTGCAGAGAGCAGATGATATTATCGTGGTGCTGCCTGCTTCTGCTGGTGAGAAGAACTTTGAATCAGAGGAAAAAGTAAAACTTATCAATCCAAAAATCACCGCAGAGGGTTACAAAATCGGTACAAGAGGATTCACAAACTATATCCTGTCAGCGGACGATATGGTGAAAGCATAAGGAGGAAAAATTTATATGAGATTAGCAAATGGAATCATTATTGATAAGGAAAAGACATTCGGAGTGTTGAAGTTCTCGGCGTTGCGTCGTGAGGTACATATCCAGAATGAGGACGGTACGGTTTCTGAAGAAATCAAGGAACGTACCTACGACTTGAAGTGTAAGGAACAGGGACGCATGATACAGGTAAGTATTCCCGCCACTGTTCCGTTAAAGGAATTTGACTACAACGCAGAGGTGGAAATCATCAATCCTGTGGCTGATACGGTGGCAACCGCTACATTTCAAGGTGCAGACGTTGACTGGTATATCAAGGCAGATGATATTGTGTTAAAGGGTAAAATAAATCAAATGGCAACTAATAATATACTACCAAAAAATAAATAGTATAGATAAAAATTATCTGATATAATCATTTATAGAAAGTGGGTGATTATATGAGTAAAAAAGCAAAAAGTTTTGAAGAATTTTATTCTAAAAATAAAGATGATATTTTGGATATTGATATTGTAGCTGATTATGCAGAGTCCCATGATGGGGATACTACACCATTTGATAAAGATATGTTTTGTCCAGAATGTAAACAAGCAGAATTGAGTTTTGTTCATAAAACTTCTAAACGTCGTGCTCATTTAAGAAGAATTAAAAGCTCAAATCATAAAGATGGCTGTTCATATAACTATGAATATGCTTCCAAAAAGACAGTCAAAAAATATGTAGATTCTTTAAATTATGAGGAAATACAAGATAAGTTAAATTCAATTATGAATATGTTATGCCGAAAACATAATACGAAAAAGACAACCAGTAATGATAATGAGGATTTAACGAAAAAAAGAAAGAATCCTATGCTTATCCCAGAACGAAAAGATTGCGAAACTGTTTTAAGAGCATTGCAACGAAAAAGACTTAATGGCTGGATTGACGAATCAGATGGTGAAGATTTTTGCGTATTCTATGGCAAAGTAAAATTAAAAGTTATAGAAAAAGAAAAAAATAGCGATGCCCCAAAAAAGACTTATAAATATTACCTGCTACAAATATATACCCAAAATAAAAAAGGCGAATGGAAATTCAGAACAAGTTTATATCGAGGTAATATGCGAGATTTAGTAAATGAAGAAGTAATGTATAATATTGTAATGATTGGACACTTGGATTTTCAATTTAAGCCATTTACAATCAAATTAGCAAATAAAAACGCTATCAAATATCGTGAAGCATAGTTATAGAGCAGTAGATTCTACAGAATTTACTGCTTTTTCTATATCCAAAGGAATGTTTATGAATTTACTGAAATATAAAGGAAAACATATTCGAGTCAGTGACAAATCATTGGTTTTTCGTTTCTCGGCTGGTTCACTGTTCCTGCTGTTCCTTGCTGTGATTATGCTGCTGAACCTAAAGTCAATCCTCACTACGGACTGGAAATCGGTCAGCTTTCTACAAGATGGCAACGTCCATTTAGTAGTCACACCATATAGGATAGTGACTATTGTTGTGGCGGCTCTGGTCTGTGTGCTGGCTGCCCTTTTCTATCGCAGATTCCAGTATGACAGAGTGAAGCAGCTCTTTCACCGTCAAAAGCTGGCTCGTATGCTGCTGGAAAATGGCTGGTATGAATCAGAATCCACACAGGACAGCGGCTTTTTCAAGGATTTGCCAGCCACTACCAAAAAAGAGAAAATCACCTATTTTCCTAAAGTGTATTACCGTATGGAGCATGGACTTTTATATATCCGTACAGAAATCACATTGGGGAAATATCAAGAGCAGCTTTTACACTTGGAAAAGAAACTGGAAACAGGCTTGTACTGTGAGCTGGTTTCCAAAGAGCTGAAAGACAGCTATGTGGAATATGTGCTGCTCTATGATACGATTGCGAACAGAATCACTATCAATGAGGTACAGGCTGAACATGGCAGCTTGCGTTTAATGAAAAATGTCTGGTGGGAGTATGACAAGCTCCCCCATATGCTGATTGCTGGCGGCACTGGCGGCGGTAAAACTTACTTTATCCTTACTATCATTGAAGCTCTGCTCCGCAGCAATGCGGTCATGTATATTTTAGACCCAAAGAACGCCGACCTTGCGGATTTGTCCGTTGTCATGCCGGAAGTCTGGTACAAGAAAGAAGATATAACCGCCTGTATTGATAGATTTTATGATGGTATGATGGCAAGAAGTGAAGCTATGAAGCTCATGGAAAGCTACAGGACAGGTGAAAACTATGCCTATCTCGGTCTTGCTCCATATTTTCTTATCTTTGATGAATATGTGGCGTTCATGGAAATGCTGACAACAAAGGAAAATGCCGCTGTGCTGAATAAGCTCAAACAGATAGTCATGCTTGGACGACAGGCAGGATATTTTCTGATTCTCGCCTGTCAGCGACCAGACGCAAAGTATCTCGGTGATGGAATCCGTGACCAGTTCAATTTCCGTGTGGCATTGGGGCGTATGTCGGAACTTGGTTACAGTATGATGTTCGGTGAAGTAGACAAGGACTTTTTTCTGAAACAGATCAAAGGGCGTGGCTACGTTGATACAGGAAACAGTGTCATATCTGAGTTTTACACTCCCCTTGTACCCAAAGGACACGACTTCCTAAAAGAGATAGGGAGATTATCACAAAACAGGCAGGACGGACAGGCGGCGTGCAGCGCGAAAGCCGCAGGTACGGACTAGCCTGTGTTGGGGTGGCGTGAGCCGCCCCAACCATCTGCCCCCGTTATCTAACAGGGGGGCACAAATTATCTGGAAACAGTCAATTACATATCGAAAAATCCTTGAAAACAGAGGACTTTTCAAACATTCAAGGGAGTGTGACAAAATCGGTAACTGTCACATTCCTTTTTCGATTGGAGGGATTGAAACTGAATGATACCGACTGGATAAATGATTTTAAGGAAAAACGGACGCAGTACGGCGTTTCCCAGAATCGTCTTGCGGTCATGGCTGGTGTCAGTCGTGAGTATGTCAGCAGGATTGAATCTGGAAAAGTAGCCTTGACAGAAGAAATCAAGGGGAAATTCACGGACGCTCTGGAAAAGCTGAATCCAGACAATCCGCTGGAAATGGTCTTCGATTACGTCAGAATCCGATTTCCCACACAGGACGTTAAGCACGTGGTTGAGGATATTCTCAAATTAAGGCTTGATGTGATGATACATGAGGATTTCGGGTTCTACTCCTATGCGAAACATTATGTCTTGGGTGATGTGTTCGTGCTGACTTCGCCCGATAAAGAAAAAGGCACATTGCTAGAGCTGAAAGGGAAAGGCTGCCGCCAGATGGAGAGCTACCTTTTAGCACAGCATAGGAGCTGGTATGACTTTCTCATGGACGCTCTGATAGAGGGAGGTGTGATGAAACGTCTTGACCTTGCCATCAATGATATGGCAGGAATCTTAGACATTCCAGAGCTGACAGAGAAATGTAACCATGAGGAATGTATTTCCGTATTCCGCAGCTTCAAGAGCTACCGCAGCGGTGAGCTGGTGAGAAGCAATGAACAGGATAAATACGGTATGGGAAATACATTGTATATCGGTTCGCTCAAATCAGAGGTTTATTTCTGTATCTACGAAAAGGACTATGAACAGTACGCAAAGTATGACATAGCCATTGAGGATACGAAAATCAAGAACCGTTTTGAAATAAGATTGAAAAATGAGCGAGCCTATTATGCGGTGCGTGACCTGCTGACCTACCATGACGCAGAGCGTACCGCTTTTGATATTATCAACCGTTATATCCGATTCGCTGACAAGGAGGTGGAGAAACGACGCAGCGAATGGAAAACCAATGAGAAATGGGCGTACTTTATCGGTTCTGATCGTGGGCGTCTGAAACTGACGACCAAACCAGAACCGTACACGCTCACAAGGACGCTGAACTGGATAAGCAGACAGGTCGCTCCCACATGGAAAGTCTTGCAGCAGATAGACAGTACCAACGGTACGACCTATCTCAAAGATATTTTAGACCATGCGAAGCTCACGGAGCGTCACAAGAAACTGATTGAACAGCAGACAACTTCTACAGAGGAAATCATCAACAAGGAGGAATGACAACATGAAACATATCTTATTTGATTTATTTTTAGTATCTCTTGGTTCAGGTATCGGAGTGGTTACAATGTGTCTGGTACGGGCTGGCAGACAGTTTGACAGAGATATGGAAACATGGAAAGGAGGTGAGAAATAATGAATTTCGGACAGAACTTATACAACTGGTTTTTATCCAATGCACAGTCACTTGTGCTTATGGCAATCGCTGTTATCGGGGTGTATCTCGGTTTCAAGCGTGAGTTTTCCAAACTTATTGGCTTTCTGGTGATTGCCTTAATCGCTGTCGGTCTGGTATTCAATGCCGCTGGCGTGAAAGACGTACTGTTACAGTTATTCAATAAGATTATCGGGGCGTAATCATATTGTTATATCCTCCGCAAGATGTTATAATTTGTTGTAATTTAATGAATTGCGGAGGAATGATTATGAAAGATTTTATTGATTTCTTAAAATTACCGCCTAATATTCTAGGAGCTTTGTCTATTGCAAGCGGAGCATTATTACTATTGCCAGACCAGTTGGCTAAAAGGCTATATATGACAGAGTTTCGTGATAAATATGGATTTACAATAGGTATTATTTTTGTTGTTTCAACTGCTATACTAATAGTTCTTATAGTTAGTAAAATATATCATTACTTTTATGATAAGCATTCATCAAAAAAATTGGTTGAAGCACAAACAAAATATCTTAAAAGAATGACACCAGAACAAGTTATTGTGATTCGGGAGTTTATCAATGAACCAACACATACATTGCCACTTCCTTATAATAATGGATTGGTAATTGAGTTACAACACCTGCAAATTATTACACCAGCAGGACAAACTCATTTGGTAGATATGTTAGACCCTCAAATTCAATTCTTTTTGCAACCGTGGGTTATTCAGAGAATTAACAATGATGATGAATTAAGGCAAAAATTTTATTAAAATGAATTAGCAGTAAATCATAATAGGTTTGCTGCTTTTTTTATACAAAATTTTTAGATTGGAGGACAACATGAAAACAGATATTTTTGAGGATATGAAAGATTATATCGGCTGTAATGATGTTTCCGACCTGCCTTACCGCAAGCGTGAGGTATGGGAAGAAATCAAACGACAGATACCTCTTCAATATCCTAAAGAACAGTTAGAAAAGTTTTCTCATTATGTGTTTGGTGTAGATTATGCTGTTATAATGGGAATACTGGATATGATGAAAGGAAGTGACAGACCATGCAGGAAATGCGAGTTTACTTGTTAAATAATACAAAACCGTATCGTGAGGGTGACGAAGAATATTCTGGTGCTTGGTTCAACTGCCCTGTGGACTTTGAGGAAATCCGAGAAAAAATCGGTGTGGAACATGAAGAACAGATTGAGATTGCCGACTATGAGTTGCCCTTTGACTTACACAGCGATACGCAGCTCTGGGAAATCAATGCCAACTGCCGCATGGTTCTTGAATTGGAGGGTACGCCTGTCGGCAATGAAATGAAAGCCATTCAGCAGAAATGGTTTTCCAGCTTTGATGAATTTATCGACCATAAAGACGAGATACACTACTATGATGTGGGCGACGGCGCGACTTTGGCAGAATACCTTATCTGTGAGGAAAACGTATTCGGTGAGATTCCACACGAACTGCAAAAGCATATCGACTATCACTCTTATGGGAATGAGCTGGAAATGGACGACAGATACTTATTTACTACAAGCGGCGTGTTCCGCTATCAGTAAAGGGGTGATGTGGTATCGAAGAAATGCGAATCTATATCGCCAATCTTGGGAAATACAATGAGGGTGAGCTTGTGGGTGCGTGGTTCACGCCGCCCGTTGATTATGACGAGATGGCAGAACGTATCGGCTTGAATGACGAATACGAGGAATACGCTATCCATGATTACGAGCTGCCCTTTGAGATTGACGAGTACACGCCCATTGAGGAAGTCAACCGCCTTTGTGAAATGGTGGAGGACTTACCAGAGGATATACAGGACGAGTTATCGGAACTTCTCTGCTGTTTCAGCAGCTTGGAGGAATTGTGCGAACACGCAGACGATATTATTCATTATCCCGATTGTAGTGATATGACAGACGTTGCCTATTACTTCATAGATGAATGTCAAAGTCTGGGTGAGATACCAGACAGGATAAGAAGCTACATAGACTATGAAGCCTACGGGCGTGACCTTGACTTGGAGGGGCGTTTTGTCGTCACCAATCATGGGGTGTTTGAATGTCCATAACAACTGAATATTTTATCATCAGCCAGTGAAATGACACTGGTATTTTTTATGCAGCAGTTTGTGAAATACAGGCTGCTGTTTCCATTTTAGAAAAGAAAGGAGCTGTGAAAATTGAAGAAAATCAAAAGCTATACAAGCATATGGAGCGTGGAAAAAGTCATTTATGCAATCAACGACTTTCAGCTCCCGTTCCCTGTCACGTTCAGTCAGATGGCTTGGTTTGTGGTATCGCTGTTCGTGGTGATTCTCTTTGGGGAGCTGCCGCCCTTTAACATGATTGACGGGGCATTTCTCAAATACTTTGGAATCCCCGTCGCTTTTACTTGGTTCGTATCGCAAAAGACCTTTGACGGGAAAAAGCCATTTGGATTTTTAAAATCCTGTGTGAGTTTTTTACTCCGACCAAAAGTGACCTATGCAGGAAAAGCCATTAAGCTGAAACATGAAAAATTCAATCCCGTTATTACAGCAGTTAGGAGTGTGATGTATGTTCCCGATTAAATATATTGAAAACAATCTGGTGTTCAACCATGACGGTGAGTGTTTCGCTTACTATGAGCTGACACCTTACAATTATTCGTTCCTGTCACCAGATGAAAAGTACATGGTGCATGACAACTTCCGCCAGCTTATCGCCCAGAACCGTGACGGGAAAATCCATGCCTTACAGATTGCCACAGAGGACAGTTTACGTGCAGTACAGGAGCGTTCTAAAAAAGGAATCACAGGCAGATTGAAAGAAATAGCCTGTAAAAAGGTAGATGAACAGACAGAAGCGTTGGTTGAGATGATTGGGGAAAATCAGATTGACTACCGTTTTTTTCTTGGCTTCAAGCTGCTAGTGAATGAGGAAGAAATCAACCTAAAAAGTATGAAAAAGTCGGCAGCCATGACCTTTACGGATTTTATCTATGAAGTCAATCACAAGCTCATGGGTGACTTTGTTTCCATGAGCAATGATGAAGTGGGGCGTTTTATGAAGATGGAGAAATTACTGGAAAGTAAAATCTCACGCCGCTTTCAGTTCCGCAGGCTGGATAAGAATGATTTCGGTTATCTCTTGGAGCATATCTACGGGAATACGGGAGTTGCTTACAGTGATTACAGTTATGATTTGCCAGTAAAGAAGTTAAAGCGTGAAACGCTGGTGAAGCGATATGACCTTATCCGACCTACACGCTGCATGATAGAGGAAAACCAGCGGTACCTAAAGATTGAGCGTGAAGATCAGACAACGTATGTTGCCTACTTCACGATTAACAATATCGTGGGTGAGCTTGATTTTCCGTCCAGTGAAATCTTCTACTATCAACAGCAGCAATTCACGTTCCCTGTTTCCACTTCTATGAATGTGGAAATCGTCACTAATAAAAAGGCTCTGACAACGGTTAGAAATAAAAAGAAAGAATTGAAAGACTTGGATAACCACGCTTGGGAAGCAGGCAACGAAACAGAAAATAACGTCATTGAAGCTCTGGATTCAGTCAATGAGCTGGAAACGAACTTAGACCAGTCCAAAGAATCCATGTATAAGCTGTCCTACGTTATCCGTGTGGCGGCTAATACTCTGGAAGAACTGAAACGCCGCTGTGATGAAGTCAAGGACTTCTACGACGATTTGAATGTGAAGCTGGTACGCCCATTCGGGGATATGTTGGGATTGCATGGTGAGTTTATCCCAGCAAGTAAAAGATATATCAACGATTATATCCAGTATGTCACTTCTGACTTTCTGGCTGGACTTGGATTCGGTGCGACACAGCAGCTTGGGGAAACGGACGGTATCTATATCGGCTATAACCTTGATACAGGAAAAAATGTATATCTGAAACCCAGCCTTGCGGCACAGGGCGTTAAGGGTTCCGTCACCAATGCGTTAGCTGCCGCTTTTCTTGGTTCTCTTGGCGGTGGCAAGTCATTTTGTAACAACCTTATCATCTATTATGCGGTGCTGTTTGGAGGAAAAGCGGTCATTGTAGACCCTAAATCAGAGCGTGGCAACTGGCAGGAAACACTACCCGATATTGCACATGAAATCAAAATCGTCAACCTTACCAGCGAGAATAAGAACAAAGGACTTCTTGACCCTTATGTGATTATGAAGCGTACAAAAGACGCTGAAAGCCTTGCGATTGATATTTTAACATTCCTTACAGGTATTTCTTCCCGTGACGGTGAGAAGTTCCCTGTATTAAGGCGTGCAATCCGTTCTGTTACCCAGAGCAAAAAAAGAGGACTGCTCCGTGTCATTGATGAACTCCGCAAAGATGGTTCACTCGTGGCAGAGAATATCGCAGACCATATTGAGAGCATGACGGACTATGATTTTGCACACCTGTTATTCTCGGACGGTGATGTGGAACAATCCATCAGTTTAGACCGACAGCTTAACATCATACAGGTGGCTGACCTTGTATTGCCAGACAAGGACACAAAATTTGAAGAATATACCACAATGGAGCTGCTTTCCGTGGCAATGCTTATCGTTATCAGTACCTTTGCCTTAGATTTTATCCATTCGGATAGGAGCATTTTCAAGATGGTGGATTTGGACGAAGCGTGGACGTTCTTGCAGGTAGCACAGGGAAAAGCACTCTCTAACAAGCTGATTCGTGCTGGTCGTTCCATGAATGCCGCTGTGTACTTTGTGACACAAAACTCTGGTGATGTGGACGACGAAAAGATGAAGAACAATATCGGCTTGAAGTTTGCCTTTCGTAGCACAGATATAAAAGAAATCAAAAATACCCTTGAATTTTTCGGTGTGGATAAGGAGGACGAGGGCAACCAGAAGCGATTAAGGGATTTGGAAAACGGGCAATGCCTGTTTCAAGATTTATACGGGCGTGTGGGCGTTATCCAGATACACCCTGTATTCGCTGACCTGTTCCATGCCTTTGATACCAGACCGCCAGTGCAGACGGAAGAAATGAGGTGAAGCCTATGGACAAGAGAAAAATAGTCCGTTATCTGCTTATCACACTTTCGGTGATTCTCGGTGTGCTGGTGTTTTTATCTATCACGGGTACGGTAGCCCATGCGGCTGGTCTGGTAGATAATACAGTCAGTGACGCTAACGCCTATTCAAAATATCCTTTGGAAAACTACCAGCTAGATTTCTATGTGGATTCAAGTTGGGATTGGCTACCGTGGAACTGGCTTGACGGTATCGGAAAAAGTATTCAGTACGGACTATATGCTATCACGAACTTTGTCTGGACGGTAAGCCTTTATATCTCCAATGCGACGGGATATGTGGTGCAGGAAGCCTACAAGCTGGACTTTATCTCTGATACCGCAAACTCTATCGGAAAGAACATTCAGACGCTTGCAGGTGTCACTTCCAGCGGCTTTTCCAGTGAGGGATTCTATGTGGGATTTTTACTTATCCTTATTCTGGTAATGGGTATCTATGTGGCATACACAGGACTTATCAAGAAGGAAACCACAAAAGCAGTTCATGCGGTGATTAACTTCCTTGTGGTGTTTATCCTGTCAGCTTCTTTTATTGCATACGCCCCAAATTATATCAGCAAAATCAATGACTTTTCCGCTGATATAAGCAGCTCGGCGTTATCGCTTGGCACAAAAATTGTGCTGCCCGGTTCCAGCAGCAAGGGAAAAGACAGTGTGGACTTGATTCGTGACAGCCTGTTTTCCATACAGGTGAAACAACCGTGGCTACTCTTACAGTATGGGGAATCTGATATAGAAACGCTCGGTTCTGACCGTGTGGAAAGCCTGTTATCGGCAAGTCCAGACACGGACGACAGGGAGGACGTTGTGATTGAGGAAATCGAGGATAAGGACAACGATAACCTAAGCGTCACAAAGACCATGACACGTTTAGGTATGGTGGTGTTTCTGTTCATCTTTAATATCGGTATCTCGGTTTTTGTATTTCTGCTTACGGGCATGATGATTTTCTCACAGGTGCTATTTATCATTTACGCTATGTTCCTGCCAATCAGTTTTATCCTGTCTATGATTCCGACCTATGAGGATATGGCAAAAAAGGCACTTACGAAGCTGTTCAATACCATTATGATGAGGGCAGGAATCACACTGATTATTACGACAGCATTTAGTATCTCGACCATGTTTTACTCTATTTCTTCTGGCTATCCGTTCTTTATGATTACCTTTTTACAGATAGTCACCTTTGCAGGAATCTACTTTAAACTGGGTGATTTGATGGCAATGTTCAGTCTGCAATCTTCTGATACACAGCAGGTCAGCAGACGAATCATGCGACGACCTTATATGTTCCTTAACCGCAGAGCAAGACGCTTGGAGCGTAAAATCGGAAGAACGGTTGCGGCTAGTGCTGTTGGCGGTGTTGCTGGTGCGGCGGCTGCTTCTGCTTCTACGAAAAAAGCAGATAATAAAAAATCAGCAGGCAGCGGTCATACCAGACCAAACAATATGCCATCTTCCAATAGTGGAGGTAACGGAAAGCCGCCTGCTCTGCCAACGAATCAGAAGCCGCTTGCATTACCCGATAAGCAGAACAGTGATTCTTCGCAATCAACAGTACATAGCAGCTCTGTAAGCCAGTCGCAGGAAACGAAGTCCGCTTCTAAGCGTGGTATTGTGGATAAAAAGGCGGTATCGAAACAACCGCAATCAGAAAAACAGGATAAGCAACGTCCGATAGTGGATAAGACACAGAAGAAACAGGAAACACGGGATAAGGAGCGACAGGACAATAGATCAGCGACAAAAGCTGGTACAGCGAAAGGAACTGCCCCATTGCATGAGCGACCAGTGACAACGCCTGTATCTGCGAAAGCAGCTCCACAGGCGGCAGGTTCTAAAGAAGAACAGAATATCAAAGAACGTCCTACTACTGTTAAGAGGGAGCAATCACAATCTGCCAGAGCAAAAGAGCCTGTCACAAAGCAACAGGAAGTAAGGACGCAGGTTGCCAAAGAATCTTCTTCTCCAGCAGCTACACCAAAACATTCGGGAACTGTGACAGATATGCCCCGTCAGACAGTCAAACATCAAAAGCAGACAAAGACCGTACAGAAAAAGACCACAAACCCGTCAACCATGAAGAAAACGACCAGCAGGAAAGGCGGTAAGAAATGAAGCTAAGACACTTCGCTGTGTTCGGTGGGATTTTTACGGTGATTATCTGTCTGCTTTTGTTCCTGTTTATCGTGACCGCAGATGATGAAGAAAACAGCACTTCCTACTTTGATTTTTCTGGACTGAATCTGTCAGAGGAAGTGCTGAAACATCAACCGACGGTAGAAAAATATGCGAAAGAATACGGAATCTCGGACTATGTGAACTATCTGCTTGCCATCATGCAGGTGGAATCTGGCGGTACAGCTACGGACGTCATGCAGTCGTCAGAATCAATGGGGTTGCCGCCTAATTCCCTCTCGACGGAGGAATCCATCAAACAGGGGTGTAAATACTTCTCGGAGCTTTTAAAATCCGCAGAAGCAAAAGGCTGTGACATTGACACAGTGGTACAAGCCTATAACTATGGCGGTGGCTTCATTGACTATGTGGCGAAGCATGGAAAAAAGTACACTTTTGAACTGGCTGTCAGTTTCGCTAAAGACAAATCGGGCGGTGTCAAAGTCACCTATAAGAATGAGATTTCCATTAAGGAAAATGGCGGCTGGCGTTATAAGTACGGAAATATGTTCTATGTCCGTCTGGTGAACCAGTATTTAGCTGTTCCCAGTTTCAGTGACGCTACCGCACAGGCAATCTTCAAAGAAGCATTGAAGTATCAAGGCTGGAAGTATGTCTTTGGCGGCAGCAATCCAAACACCAGCTTTGACTGTTCTGGTCTTACGTCTTGGTGCTATGGGAAAGCTGGTATCAGTCTACCTCGTACCGCACAGGCACAGTATGACGCTACACAGCACATACCGCTGTCACAGGCGAAAGCTGGTGACTTGGTATTCTTTCACTCCACTTATAATTCTGGAACGTATGTCACCCATGTGGGAATCTATGCAGGAAACAACAGAATGTATCACGCTGGCGACCCTATTGGATATGCAGATTTAACAAGCCCGTACTGGCAGAAACACTTGATTGGTGCTGGTCGAGTAAAATCAAAATAGAAAGGAAATGGTACTATGATATTTAAGAAAAAGGACAAGGAATCAAAACCGAAAAAAGAGAAAAAAGTGCCTGTGATGAAAGTCGGCACACACAAGAAAACTGTGATTGCCTTATGGCTGGTGCTGATTACAAGCGTCAGCTTTGGGGTGTATAAGAATTTCACCGCCATTGATATGCACACGGTACATGAAAAGGAAGTCATTGAACAAAGAATTGTTGACACTAACAGGATAGAGAACTTTGTAAAAGCCTTTGCGAAGTCCTACTATTCTTGGAGCAATACGCAGGAATCCATAGATAAAAGAACCGCAGCCATCAACAATTATCTGACTAAGAGCTTGCAGGATTTGAATGTCGATACGGTAAGGCAGGATATACCCACAAGCTCTACGGTAACAGATGTAAAGATTTGGGATATAGAACAGGCTGGAACAGACGACTTTACCGTTGTCTACTCCGTAGATCAGACGGTAACGGAGGGTGAAACGTCAATCGGTTACACCTCCGCTTATATGGTAGTGGTTCATGTAGATAGCAATGGAAACATGGTTATCACACAGAATCCGACCATTAGCAGCACACCGACAAAATCCAGCTATGAACCAAAGACAAAGGAATCTGACGGAACGGTGGATGCTGCCACAATGGAGGAAGTGACAGAGTTCTTGGAAACATTCTTTAAGCTGTACCCTACCGCTACGGAAAAGGAGCTTGCCTATTATGTATCTGGCAATGTGCTTGAACCTGTAAACTGTGGTTATCTGTTTTCAGAGTTGGTAAATCCTATCTTCATCAAAGATGGGGAACAGGTCAAAGTTTCGGTATCGGTGAAGTATCTCGACCAGAGAACAAAAGCAACACAGATTTCACAGTTTGACTTAACGCTGGAAAAAGATAGTAACTGGAAGATTGTAGGATAAAAAGATAATCTGATAGATTGACACATTAAAATGAATGTGTTAAAATTTCTTTGTTTTATAAAGGAGAAAAATTATGAATTACTATATAACAAATCAACCCAAAAAGAAACTTATCTCTGTACAATTAAATCCGATGAAACATTGTACAGAGTATAGCATATAAAGAAATGCGTAAGATTTCATCGGGAATGTGGCAATAGAGTGATATACCTTTATTGTCTCTTTTCCGTATGTTATAAAACGTAAAAAAATTAAGGCTATAGGCAATGTTTTGTCTATAGTCTTTTGTTATACATTCATAATTTTAACAGGAGGCTATTGCACTTTGTGTATTTTGCCTCCTATTTTTTATGCTCAAAAACAGAGAAAGGAACATGAAACATGAGTTTATTAGAGATTACAAATTTATCACATTCGTTTAGTGAAAATGTTTTATATAAAAATGCAGATTTTTCATTAAACAAAGGAGAACATATTGGAATTGTCGGGCAGAATGGAACGGGAAAAAGTACGCTGATTAAACTTTGTACGGGGCAACTTCTCCCCGATGAAGGGCGTATTATATGGCAGCCTAAAACAAGTATCGGCTATTTAGACCAATACGCTGAAATTGATATGCAGCTTGATATGAAAAGATTTTTGAAAACTGCTTTTTCACATCTATATGAATTGGAAGAAAAAATGAACTGTTTATATGAGAATATACATGATGGTGATTTTCAAAACTTAGGCATAGCAGCAAAGTATCAAGAAGAATTAGAACGACAGGATTTTTATTTGATTGATACGAAAATAGAGCAGGTCGCAACTGGTTTGGGATTATCAGCAATCGGTTTAGATAGACCTATTGCACAAATGAGTGGCGGTCAACGTGCAAAGGTAATATTAGCAAAACTATTGCTTGAAAAGCCAGACGTATTATTGCTTGATGAACCAACCAATTTTTTGGATAAAGAACATATTGATTGGCTGTCGGAATATCTCTGCGGTTTAAGTAATGCCTTTATGGTTGTTTCGCATGATTATAGTTTTTTAGAAAAAATTTCAAATCGAATTTGTGATATAGATAACTACAAAATCGGAAAATATTATGGCACTTATTCGGAATTTTTGAAAAAGAAAACTGCTCTGCGAGAGAATTATATACGTCAATATTCCGCACAGCAAAAGGAAATCAAGAAAACGGAAGAATTTATCCGTAAAAATATAGCAGGAAGAAAATCAAAAATGGCAAGGGGCAGACAAAAGCAACTAGACAGAATGGATAAGAAGGAGGCTATTGAACAAAAAGAAGTTGTGCCATTTTTTCATTTTCGTGAAATGCCTTTGACAAATACAGAACATTTAAGCGTTAAGCATTTATCTGTTGGTTATCATTATCCTGTTTTATCTGACATTGATTTTGCTATTAATGGTGGACAGAAAGTTGTAATAACTGGTTTTAACGGTATTGGAAAATCGACATTATTAAAGACATTGGTCGGAAAATTAGATGTTCTAAATGGTTCATTTTCTTTTTCCGAGCAAGTGAAGTTACGATATTTTGAACAGGATTTATATTGGGAAAATGAAAAGGAAACTCCAATACAGATAGTGTCTGATTGTTATCCGTCCCTTACGATAAAGGAAGTAAGAAAAAACCTGGCATGTTGCGGAATCATAGGAGAACACGCAATGCAGAGTATTGGCACATTAAGCGGTGGAGAACAAGCAAAAGTAAAAATATGCCTATTAACTCTTACTCCTTGTAATTTTATTATCATGGACGAGCCAACAAACCATTTGGACATTCAAGCAAAACAAGCTTTAAGAATTGCATTAAAGGAATTTAAAGGCACAGTTTTGCTTGTTTCTCACGAACCTGCTTTTTATAAAGAGATAGCACAAAAAATAATTAACATTGAAAATATCATTAAGAAAAAATAACTCTGATAAATGTAAAATTATTCTTTTATTTTTTTTAACTTGATAATTCCGTCAGCGACACTTTCCATGATAATTAAATCCTTATCGGAAAGGTTGTCAAGTTGTTTTTCCAACTGTCGTCTTCTGGTGCTTTTATCCAGATCAGACGCAGGCAGGAAAAATTCATCAACGGAAATATTAAGTAATGATACAAGGTCATAGAACACCTGTAAACTTGGGTGCTGCCCTTTGTTTTCAATATTTGTCAAATAGCGTGGGTCAATTTCAATCATAGCTCCCACCTGTTCACGAGTAAGACCTCGTTTTTTACGAGCTTCTTTGATGGCAAGACCAAAGGCTCTGAAATCATACTTATCTTCTTTTTTACGCATATTTAATCACCTCACTACATTTTACTGTTCCTGTTGATTTTCTAACAGGTATAGAAAAACGTATAGTAAGGTTTATCAGTTCCTATTATGCGTAAATCAATTAAAAAGTGCTGCATAGCGGCAAATAAAAAAAACCGCTATCAACAGTACCGTTTTTGCGTGTCACAAAATACCTTTTTCCAGATGGCGGTTGAAAAGCCGCCTTTTTCTTTTCCCATCAATAGAAAAACAACATAATGGTTTTGGGTTAGCGGCTTTGGGAGGTAGCCGCATTGAAAGACCTGTATAATCGACAATCTTCAATATATCCGTTATTGTCAAAAAAATCCTAGCTTTCACAGCGGCACAATATACCCTTGAATATGGTTTTTCACGTTACATAACAGGAACAATTTTAAAAGCACAAGAACAGCATTTCTTATATGCCCTTGTGCTTTTTTGCTACTTTAAAAAATTTTTTGATTTTTTTCTGATTCGGGTTACAAATCGCCCCTCCGTGTTGAGTGTTAGTGCGGAAAGAGGTAAAAAGCCTTTTCGCTTTAGCAACTTCAACTTGAAAGGAGGTGAGATTATGAAACCTTCTTCATTTGAGAACGCTATAAGACTTCAATTTGACTGTCTGGCTCGTAAGGTGATTGGCAGAACTGTAAAGAACTACAACAAAGAACTTGCCAGACGTGCAAAGCATGAAATATCTTTCTGTGAAATACCAGAGCTGGAATTAAACCAGTTGGGTGTATCGGACGAATACCCGATTGAATTTACTTCCTTTGATGTGTTTGGTACAGAAGTTCGTGTCTATGATGAGAAATTATGTGAAGCAATCAAAAAATTAAGCGAAAGACGACGCAATGTTGTGTTGATGTTCTATTTTCTGGAATTACCAGACGCAGAAATCGCAGAGATTTTGGATATTTCCAGAAACTCTGTTTATAGAAACAGAATGTGTTCACTAAAGCTCATTAGAGATATGTATGAGGAGGAATTATAACATGATGAAGTCTACAAAAAAGTGTCCTCTATTCTCCACAATCAGTTTAGCTGCTGATGGCGACGAAGTGGCAATAGAGAAAATATTAAATCACTATGACGCTTACATATCAAAAGCAAGTTTACGCCCGTTCTATGATGAACACGGAAATATGTATATTGTGGTCGACATGGAACTGAAAGGCAGAATCAGAGCTGCTCTTATTAAAGCAATTCTAGGTTTTGAAGTCAGAGTGAAATAAGCGAATATATACGGAGTGTTCTATCACCTCATTCCAGCTCCGTTTTACAAGTGTTCTTTGAAAAATGAATAAAGTAATCAGATACGTTTGATATACGGTGAGCCGACGGACTGGAACGCCATGACCCACGAAAGGAGGGATAAAGAAGCGAGCGACCATGCCAGTGATCCGTAAGCGACTGTTGGAAAAGTTGCTGCCATGACCTGTATATCAGAATAATGATACACCCGTATGACACGGTTCACCCATCAGAATGGGAATGGTGAAATTCCAGTGGAGCTTTCCAAAGCCATCTGATTACTTCTTATTTATAGACAAATTCTTTCATAATGTACAAGCATTTTTGCATACTTTGTAAATATATTGTAGTGAGGTGGTTCAATGGCAAATGACGCAAAGGTAGTTTGCAAGAATGTTTTTAAAAATTGTGATAGAGCGGCGTTTACAAAAGCATTTACTCTAAAATGGATAGAGTTGATAAATCAATATGAAAAAAATAAAGGAAAGGCAACTCCTGCCAGATGATAGACAAACTATCCTACAAGATGTTATAATAACATTATGTAGAGATAGTTTGTTTCGTCTTCTCTAAAAGGAGAACGAAGCATGATAGAATCAAAATCAAGAGTTGCTATTTATTGCCGCTTATCAGAGGAAGATAGAAACAAACAATCAGAAACAGACGACAGTAACAGTATTCAGAATCAAAAGTCAATGTTACTTCAATACTCATTAGAGCATGGTTGGGAAGTCTACAACATATACAGTGATGATGATTACACTGGTTCTGACAGACGACGACCAGAATTTAACAGGTTGTTGGAGGACGCAAAGAATCGTAAATTTGATATTGTCCTTTGTAAGACACAATCCAGATTTACCAGAGAACTAGAATTAGTGGAAAAATATATCCACGGTCTTTTCCCTATTTGGGGTATTCGTTTCATCAGCATTGTTGATAATGCAGATACCGCTAATAAAGGAAATAAGAAATCAAGACAGATAAATGGTCTGGTGAATGAGTGGTACTTAGAGGATATGTCAGAGAACATTAAAAGCGTTCTCACTGACAGAAGAAAGAACGGACACCATATCGGTGCTTTTGCCCTGTATGGTTACAAAAAAGACCCTGACGTAAAAGGGCATTTGATTATTGATGAAGAAGCTGCGGAAGTTGTCAGAGAAGTTTTTACACTGTTTTCACAGGGATATGGAAAGACCGCCATTGCCCGTATGCTGAATGACAGAGGAATACCAAACCCTACGGAATACAAACGACTTCATGGTTTGCGTTACAAGCAGCCTAAAACGAAAAACAGTACCCTATGGAAATATTTTGCCATATCAGATATGTTGGTGAATGAAATCTATATCGGGAATATGGTTCAAGGGAAATATGGCAGCGTTTCTTATAAGACAAAGCAAAACAAACCCAGACCAAAAGACGAGTGGTACAGAGTTGAGGGTACACATGAGCCGATTATTGACCGTGAGTTATGGGATAGGGTTCAAACATTGGTAGCTCAAAAGGCAAAACCTTTCACAGTTGGCACAATCGGCTTATTTGCCAGAAAAGCTCGCTGTATGAATTGTGGTTATACAATGCGTTCATCAAAGAATCGTGGTAAGCATTATTTACAATGTTCTAACCGCCATGTAGCAAAGGACGCTTGTATAGGTTCTTTCATTTCAGTAGACAAATTGGAAAAAGCTGTGATTGATGAACTTAATAAGTTATCCGCAGAATATCTGGATAAAGATGAGCTTGAACAAAATGTGCAAGTCAATAATGACTTGCGAGGTCAAAAAGAAGCTTTGGAAACGGAGATTGCTGCTTATCAAAAAAAGATTGCGGAATACACAAAAGGAATCCGTGAACTATATTTAGATAAGGTAAAGGGTATTCTTTCCGAACTTGATTACTTGGATTTATCTAAAGACTTCTCAACACAAAAAGAAAGGCTCGAAAAACTGGTAATTGATACGCAGAAACAGCTTGATGTTATTGAAAGAAAAATGCAAGTTGGCGATAACAGACGTCAGTTAATCGAGCAATATACAAATCTTGAACACTTAGACAGGGAAATCGTTGAAAAGCTGATTGATTATGTATTGGTTGGCAAGAAAGACCCTGTAACTAAGGAAGTACCTATTGAAATACATTGGAATTTCTAAGGTTCTCATATCTGGCAGCTAGTATGCCAGATTATCGGGAACTATCTTTTAAAACCTCAATGTTGTCTTTACACAATCGTACCATC
>ERZ773115.935-NODE-935-length-29362-cov-3.985191_pt1 | contig 29362 bp, 27 predicted proteins | sample MGYA00511116_ERZ773115 | MGnify/ENA primary metagenome ERZ773115 (study PRJEB29015, sample SAMEA2737869) | human gut metagenome | biome: human gut; feature: human-associated habitat; material: faeces | place: China | collected 2012 ... | reverse complement strand
TTCTTCCACTCCGCCGCAGTGCGATCCTTAGCGGAGCGTTTTTTGTGTCATAGGGTGAAGTTTCCTATGACACAAAAAACAACCGCTCAAACTTTAAAAGTCTGAGCGGTTGTCAACATTCAAATCGATTCTATTTATTAATTAAATCCGCGCATCTCACCTTGTGCAGGTGTCACAGACGTTACCTGGGCAGTTAACTCGGTCCAGGCTGCCTCACGGCACACAGAAGGATCTACTTAGTGCTGCTGCATTCCTGCCCTGACACGGTTCATAGAGTTCTGTTGCGTAAGACCCAGACGTCATCGCCACTTACCAAGGGCAGCTCCACAACACGTAGCCCGCAATGAGATATCACCCCTGCTAGAGCGGATTGCAGGTACAGGGCACCGCTATCTCCCCGGCTGCGCGGAAACTTTATGACTGATTGGTTCTTTATGAAAGGCCACACCGACTGTCTGGCGGAGCTTTCATCGCATATAGCCTGTTAAGTATACCTTGCGGGTCTTTATTTGTCAAGGGATTTCCGTTTCCGCAGGGCTTTGAAGAATTCTTTTAACACGGTGGAACACTCTTCTTCCAGAATTCCTTTTTCCAACTCCACCTGGTGGTTGAAGCCGGGTTCCTGCAACAGATTCATGACAGATCCGGCGCATCCGGCTTTGGGGTTCATGCTGCCGACCACCACTCTGGGGATCCGGGCCTGGACGATGGCTCCGGCGCACATGGGACATGGCTCCAGAGTGATATACATGGTACAGCCTTCTAAGCGCCAGTCGCCCATCTTTTTGCAGGCTTTTTTCATGGCCAGAATCTCCGCATGCGCCAAAACCGTATGATCGACCATCCGGCGATTGTAGCCCCGGCCGATGATCTTGTCTTCATAAACGATGATGCAGCCAATGGGGACCTCGCCGATGGCGGCAGCTTTTTTTGCCTGACGGATGGCTTCTTTCATGTATTTTTCATCTGTTGTCATAGTTTTACTCCATTTTCTCAATATATACTCTATTATCCTATATGTATTTCGTTCAGTCAAGACGGATATCGGTATACCAGTAACCGAAGCGGCCGTCTCCGGCTGGCTGCATCTTGGAGAGAACGAAATTCGGGAATCCGAACATGGAGGCCATGTATTTTTCATTGTTGTAATAGTGGCCTGGAACACCGATAAGGAATCTTGGCTTTCCCTTAGGAGTATTCAGGCGGGCCAGAACCAGATAACGGTGATTGTAGTAGCCGTGAAGCAAAAAGCTATTATTCCCGTACACCCATGTTTCCCGCGGAAGGAGGCCGATATCCTGAGGCTTGATGGTCAGGATCTCGCAGCCACCGCTATAATCAAACGCCTGGATCTTCGGATATGTGTGGCTGAAGAAATTCCAGAGTTTCTGGGCTTCCATATGTTCTTCTGGAAGCGGAAATGTGAGATCCGGGGCGGCGCTGGCGGCAGCCCGGGCGGCTGGAGCGGATTCCCGGGCGGCTTGGGCTGATTCCTGGACAACTTGGGCTGATCCCTGGACGGTTTGGGCTGATCCCTGGACAACTTGGGCTGATTCCTGGACAGTTTGGGCTGACGAAGGCGTTTCCGGAGACTCCTGGGGCTGAGGCGCCGGAGCTGGGTCTGACGCCTCTGATACAGTCATCTGTGGGGTTGCAGGCTGTGGTTCTGTGGCTGGTTCAATCACTGGAACCGGTTCTGGTTCCGTGGCCGGTTCCGTCACTGGAACCGGTTCTGGCGGATTTGGAAGGATTTCTGGCATTGGCGGAAGCTGTGGTTCTGGTGGTACATCCGGGATTTCTGGCTCCTCCCACGGCACTTTCTGTTCTTCGGCTTCTAATTCTGCCTCAATGGCCTCTGCTACCGACCTCTGGCAAACCGGATTTCCTGTGGCTGGCTGTTCTGGAATCTGATCTGTTGGAATCTGCTCCATTTCTTTCTGCTCCATTTTTTCGGAAACGGCATCTGACAGATCCACCTCAGCAGCATGGGCAACCGCATCTTCCCAGATCGTAGTATAGCTCTGCCAGGAATCCCCGATGCTGTGGATCGTCAATCCATAACAGTCAGACATACCATTGTCCATCTGGACCATACAGCGGAACTCTCCTGCACCGCCGCGGATAAACATCTTGCCTAAAAGCCTTTCTCCTTCTGTGGACATCAGATAGACGCCGATATCCTGGCTTCCTACATACACATTGCGCACGCTGACCTGGATACGGCACTGATCTTTCCGGTTTTCTATCTTGGCAAAGCCCACGTTTTTCCCTTTTATCCCACCTTCATAAGCGTATATGTAAGAAATCAATCTCCGATAATTTGCCATATAGTCTCTCCTTCTTTCTTTGGATTTTGCCGATGCTTCACATTCCCAATCAGCAAAATCTACTGCCACCACTGCATCATACGGAACTTTCAATTCCGAAACTTTCTGTCTGCGAATAGCAACAACAACTACTTTTATTTTATGTATTTATCTATTGAAAGTATGCAAAAAAAATGTTATCCTTTTATTGAGAAGATTTTGAAATTTTTTTCTTTTTTGGAGGTGCTGGCATGAAACTATATCGTGCAAAGGATTATAAAGATATGAGCCGTAAAGCGGCTAACATCATTTCCGCCCAGGTTATTATGAAACCAAACTGTGTCCTGGGTCTGGCTACTGGTTCTACTCCTATCGGAACTTATGAGCAGTTAGTGGAATGGTACAAAAAAGGGGATTTAGACTTTGCGGAGGTAAAAACCGCAAACCTGGACGAGTACAAGGGACTTCCGAGAGATAATGACCAGAGTTATTATTACTTCATGAACTTCCATTTATTCAGCCATGTAAATATTGATCCGGCGAATACCCACATTCCAGATGGCATGGAGCCGGATGCTGAAAAGGAATGCAGCCATTATGAAGAGGTTCTGGCCGGTCTTGGCGGTGTGGACCTGCAGCTTCTGGGACTGGGCCACAACGGACATATCGGATTCAATGAGCCAGATGAGGAATTTGACAAGCTGACTCACTGCGTAAACCTGACCGAGAGTACCATCGAGGCCAACAAACGTTTCTTCGAGAAGGAAGAGGACGTTCCGCGCCAGGCATACACCATGGGCATCAAAACCATTATGCGGGCGAAAAAGATCCTGCTGATCGTCAGCGGTGCAGATAAGGCAGACATCTTATACCAGTCCTTATGCGGACCGATCACTCCTCATGTTCCAGCTTCTATTCTGCAGTTACATAATGATGTGACAGTTGTTGCAGATGAGGCGGCATTGGCAAAATTTGCAAAATAAACGGATAAAAAAATTCCTGTACTCTGACCAGTGATCTGATCGGGTACAGGAATTTTTTTATCCATTTATCACAAATTTGAAAAATAATCGGAAAGCGCCGCAAACTGCTCCAGAGTCAGTGCCTCGCCTCGCACTGCGGCCGGAAGTCCCAGGCTTTCGATGGCTGCTGCGATCTGCTCCTTGGTAAATGAAATGTCCGGCGAGTTATTGAGACCATTCTGCAGAGTCTTTCTTCTTTGGTTGAAGGACGCCCGGATCAGGGCAAACATCAGCTTCGGATCTTTAGCCGTGACCGGAGGCGTCTGGTGCCTGGTGAGACGGATCACGGCGGAGCCTACATTTGGACGGGGCATAAAGCAGTTCGGCGGAACATTCGCCACGATGTACGGCTCCGCGTAATACTGGACTGCCAGAGACAGCGCGCCGTAGTCTTTTGTTCCAGGACCTACCTGCATCCGGTCAGCTACCTCTTTCTGAACCATAACGGTGATATTGTCAATGGGGACATTGCTCTCAAACAGGCCCATGATGATCGGGGTGGTAATGTAATAAGGCAGGTTCGCTACCACCTTGATCGGTCTTCCTCCATTATACTCCTGTGCCAGTGCCTGAATATCTACTTTTAAAATGTCCTTGTTGATGACCGTGACATTCTCGTAAGCGGATAAGGTGTCCTTCAGGATCGGGATCAGGTTCTGGTCGATCTCCACAGCGATCACATGGCGGGCAGATTCTGCCAGGTACTGTGTCATGGTGCCGATGCCAGGGCCGATCTCCAGCACACAATCATCTTTAGTCACACCTGCCGCTGCAATGATCTTCTCCAGCACATGGGTATCGATCAGGAAGTTCTGTCCGAATTTCTTCTGGAATACGAACTGGTATTTCTGAAGGATCTCTATGGTATTTTTCGGATTTCCCAGTGTTGCCATCTAATTTTTCCTTTCTGTAAGTAACGGTTTTACCTTTTTATTCTGTCATCCGGTAAAGCGCCTTTGCGTTTTCCCAGGTTTTTTCCATAACCTCTTTGGCAGTAATGCCTTTCAGTTCCGCGATCATGTCCACCACATAGGGCAGATTCAGGGAAGAATTGCGCTTTCCACGGTTTGGAACCGGGGATAAATATGGACAGTCGGTTTCCAGCACGATCCGGTCAATAGGGGTTTCTTTTACTACTTCTTTTAATTTCTTCGCATTTGTGAAGGTCACGACACCGCCGATTCCCAGATAGTACCCCATCTTCAGATACTCTCTCGCCATCTCCGGGCCATAGGAAAAGCAGTGGATCACGCCGCCTAAGTCACGGCCATGCTCTTTCATGATCTCCAGGGTGTCTGCCGCTGCGTCACGGCTGTGGATGATCACCGGAAGCTTCACCTTTCTTGCCAGATCAAGCTGGCGGACAAACCAGTATTTCTGGACATCCCTGGCAGGTTCTTCCCAATGGTAGTCTAAGCCAATCTCACCGATCGCCACCACTTTTTTCTCGTGGCTTTTCTCTTCCAGCCAGTTCATCCACTCTTCGTTCAGTTCCTCAGTTTCGCTCGGATGAACGCCGATAGCGCCGTATAGAAAATCGTGTTTCTCAATCAACTCTAAGGTGGTGTGACTGCTGTGGATACTGGCTCCTACATTTACCACCCGTTCAATTCCAGCGGCTTTTAACTGCGCCAAAAGCGTCTCTCTGTCCTCATCAAATGCATCATCATCATAATGAGCGTGTGTATCAAAAATCATAATATTCTCCAAAATCAAAATAATTCAGATAATCAAAATAATCCGGATATTTGAATGAAATCAAGCACTTTTCATAATCTAAAACAACTTAAAAATAAATCTTCCAGCCACCCACAGTGCCAGCAAATGCACCGGGTAAAAGGCATAAAAGAAATATCGATTGCCGCACCGTCCCCTGGTTCCATTATATAGCCGGATCGGGATAAATGCCAGGATTCCAGGCAATTCCCAGATCAGGGAAATGGCGCCAAGTATCGTCTGGGTCTTTTTATCATACCGTGTCATGTAGAGTAAGATAATAAAAAATACGCCAAAGGCACCATAATCACAGTTGATGAGCTGGGCTGTGCCAACACACAGAATTAAGACAAACGCCTGCTTCCACAGACCTGCACCCGCAAACATTCCGCTGCTCTGATGAACCACGTTCTCTCCCGCCAGCGCCAATAGTCCCAGAAACAGCGTAAAAAACACATTCTGGTATCCCCAGTAAAACGGCGTGTGGAACACTGCCAGATCAAAAGGGATCTCCGACACCACTGCAAACGTAAGCATCCGCGCCAGATACTTCTTCACATCCCTGGTGTGCAGAAAGCCCTCTACCAGCAAAAACGCATAAATGGGAAAGGCAATTCTCCCAATCCCACGCATCAACACATAAATCTGAGCCCAGATGGGATCTGTAAGAGCGGCATTATGGTTTATAAGGACCTCTGCTGTATGGTCGATCAGCATGCTGATGACTGCGATCCATTTTAGTGTGGTTCCGCTCAAAGGCATCCCTCCTAAAATTCCAAAACAGAGGCGATGGATCACCGCCCCTGTTTTTTACTCCCGGAATCACACCGGGAACGTATTGAGTAACCCCCCTCACCCGCCGCTTAGTGCTCCGCGCACTTGAAGTGGGGGAATGCTTATCTGCGTTCAACAAATGCCAGTTCGTGCAAGCACAACTGTCATTTCCCTTATTGTTATAACAAATGGAGCGAAGAATTTTCTCCGCCCCATTCTCGTTTCCTTATTATAACTGATTCTTCCGGACAATGCAATCCGCAATCTGCAGTCTTTTTTCTAATGTTTCACGTGAAACATCTTATACAATACCCTGAGCGATCATAGCATCTGCAACTTTCTCGAAACCGGCGATATTTGCGCCAGCCACATAGTTGCCAGCAACACCATAACGCTCTGCTGCATCGGATACCTTTGCGTAGATATTAACCATAATATCTTTCAGTTTTGCATCAACTTCCTCAAATGTCCAGGAAAGTCTCTGGCTGTTCTGACTCATCTCCAGTGCAGATGTTGCTACACCACCTGCATTTGCAGCTTTGCCTGGCATAAACAGCATACCGTTCTCTAAGAAGAAATCAGTTGCTTCTCTGGTGGATGGCATGTTAGCGCCCTCTGCTACGCAGAAGCAGCCATTTGCTTTCAGAGCCTTTGCATCCTCTAAGTTTAACTCGTTCTGAGTTGCACATGGAAGAGCAATATCACATGGAACAGTCCAGATTCCCTTGCCCTCTGTATAAACAGCAGTTGGAACCTCAGCCACATACTCTTTGATTCTGCCACGGCGAACCTCTTTGATCTGTTTTACAACATCCAGTTTGATTCCATCTTTATCATATACATAACCATTAGAGTCGCTCATAGCAACAACCTTCGCGCCTAACTGCTGAGCTTTTTCTGTTGCATAGATTGCAACGTTACCGGAACCGGAGATCAGAACGGTTTTGCCAGCCAGCTCTTTATTGTTGTGCTTTAACATCTCATCCAGGATATAGATCAGGCCATATCCAGTTGCCTGGGTACGTGCTAAAGAACCACCATAGGTCAGGCCTTTACCAGTTAAAACGCCCTCATACAGACCAGTCAGTCTCTTGTACTGACCATACAGAAAACCGATCTCTCTTCCGCCTACACCGATATCACCTGCAGGAACATCCTGATCAGCGCCGATATATTTGTAAAGTTCTGTCATAAAGCTCTGGCAGAATGCCATAACCTCACGGTCAGATTTGCCTTTTGGATCAAAGTCAGAACCACCTTTACCACCACCGATTGGCAGACCGGTTAAGGAGTTTTTGAATACCTGCTCAAAGCCTAAGAATTTTAAAATACCCTGGTTTACAGATGGATGAAGTCTTAAACCACCCTTGTAAGGTCCGATCGCACTGTTGAACTGTACACGATATCCTTTATTTACCTGAACGTTACCCTTATCATCTACCCACGGAACACGGAAGGAAATGATTCTCTCTGGCTCTACCAGTCTCTCTAATAAAGAAACACTTCTGTATTTCTCCTCATTTGCATCAATAACCAGTCTAAGAGAATCTAATACTTCTTTTACAGCCTGATGGAACTCTGCCTCACCTGGGTTCTGTTCCACTACTTTTGCGTAAATCTCATCTACATATGACATGTTGAACTTCCTCCTCATTTTTCGATTATATCCGCTTCAAAACTTTGGATTGTTAATTTCGCTCTTAATTATAGCAAGTTAACGTGTTAACGTCAACAAATAATTATATGGAGCTATTTTGTTTTATAAGGTTTTATGCCCATTTTTCATTTAAAAATTAATATTGTTAGATTTTTACTTTCTTTTATAAGGTTTTATTCGCTCGTCTTTTTATCGCATGTCTGTATTTTTTAATAAAAGAAAGCGTTGGGGCAGGCTTAATATCCTAATGCCCGCTCCAGCGCTTCTTTTTCCTCGCTTCCAAGGAGTGTTTCTGTTTCTCCCTTTTCAATATCTTTAATATAGAGATAACAGCCCTCTCTGCTATGGACAGAATTTAAAATAAAACCAGTGTTGTTCTGATCCAGCATGGCAAATGCAAAGCTTAAGTTTCCGCCCATTCCCTTAAATGCATTATATTTCACCATGCCAAATTTCTGATAAGATCCTTTGACATTTTTCGACAATGTCCGCATCACATCTTTGTTTGCGCGATCCTGGGATTTTAATTCTTTAATTTCATCAGACAAATTCAGAATAATCTCTTCCATGGATTCTGCGTCTTTTCCCCGCATAAAATAATCATATCTGCGGTATAAACGGCTGGTCTGCATAATGCAGATTACCGTCATGATCAGCAGAAGCAAAGTGATGACTCCCAATGCGATAATAACGACAGCCGGATCGATCGGCCAGTTGTTTAACATACTATTCATTTTATCTCCTCATCAATATTGTCTTTCCCCCGCAGACATTACATCAGTTCAATGACTGTTTCACATTTTTACAGCAATATGGTTTTACTGACGAATGGATTCAATCAATTCCACAATCCGCTCCAGTTCCGCCTCAGAATAATATTCGATTTCTACCTTTCCTTTATTCTTATCCCGTTTATTAATGACAACCTTCGTTCCCATTACCTGTTTCATGCGTTCTTCCAGATCATGAAAAATGAAACTCAGATCGCGTTCCTCTTCCTTTTCTTTTTCTGGTTTTTTCGGTTTCGTAAGCGCTTTGACCAGTTTTTCGACTTCACGGACACTCAGATGTTCACCAACTATCTTCAATGCCACCTGATACTGTTGTTCTCCGTCCTCCAGACCAAGAAGAGCTCTTGCATGTCCACTGGTCAACTGTCCCTGGATCAGCATCTCCTGAACCCGGCGATCCAGCTTTAACAGCCGGATACTATTGGTTACGGTCACACGACTCTTCGATACCCGCTCTGCAATTTCTTCCTGGGTCAGATCAAACTCATCCATCAACTGCTGATAAGCGATCGCCTCCTCGATCGGATTTAAATCTGCTCTCTGCACATTTTCAATCAGGGCGATTTCCATGGCCTGCTGCTTGCTGTATTCCCGGATCACCACCGGAACTTCCTTTAAACCAGCCACTTTTGCTGCACGCCAGCGCCGTTCACCGGCAATGATCTCATAATGCTCGCCTTTTTTCTGTACCAGAAGTGGCTGCAGCACTCCATATTTCTTAATGGAATCTGCCAGTTCGCCGATCAGTTCCTCATTGAAGTCTTTACGAGGCTGCTCCTCATTAGGCTCGATCAAAGAAAGCTTCATCATAAATTCTTTTCCGCTCTCTTCCTGTTCTGCCGCTTTCTTATCTGCTGGAGTCGTCTTTTTTTCCGTTTTCGCAGTTTTTACTGTCTGTCCAGTTGATAACGCATTTCCGGTATTTTCATGCTTCTTATGAACAGTCTGCCCGGCTGTATGTACCGTTTTACGTCCGGATGTTTCACGTGAAACATGATTTTCTTCTTTTTTTTCCGGCTGATGCAGACTTTCCTCTACGCTCTCCACTACGTCAGTGCCAAATATTGCACCCAATCCTCTTCCTAATCCTGTTTTCCTTGCCATCAGATTTCCTCTCCCCTGCTCATTACTTCCGCTGCCAACAGACGATAACTCTCTGCACCTGTCGATCTGGAATCATACAGGTTGATCGGCATTCCATGGCTTGGTGCCTCTGCCAGACGGACATTTCTCGGAATAATTGTCTTATAAATATTTTGATTTAAATTGCTCTTTACGCTCTCTACAACCTGAAGGGAAAGATTTGTCCTGGCATCATACATGGTAAATACGACGCCTTCCGTCTCAAGCTGCGGATTTAATTTCTTTTTCACCAGACTGACCGTTTTTAATACCTGATTCAATCCCTCCAATGCATAATATTCACACTGGATGGGGATCAATACGGTCTGTGCTGCAGTCAATGCATTGATCGTCAGTAAATTTAAAGAAGGCGGACAATCAATCAGAACGTAATCATAATTGTCTTCAATTTCTTCTAAATGCTGTTTTAATAACGACTCTTTATTCTCAAAATCCAGCAATTCGATTTCTGCTCCAGCTAGATCTACATTAGACGGAAGAAGATCCAGATTTTCCTGTACATCTTTTGCAAGACAATCCTCCATCTGGCACTCGCCTACCATTAGTTCATAAACGGTATCACCAGGAGCATTCTTATCAAGTCCCACTCCGCTGGTCGCATTGCCCTGTGGGTCAAAATCTACCAGTAGAACTTTCTGTCCTGCCTCAGCCAGACATGCGGACAAATTGATGGCAGTTGTTGTCTTACCTACTCCGCCCTTCTGATTTGCAATCGCTATTATTCTTCCCATAACTAGTCCTTTCTATTTCCATGTTCCCGAATTGTTTTACGCAAATCAGCGTTTTCTCATATGTTTTTCGTTTCCTTCAAGTCGAACGTCCGTGAGACTTGGCGTGTGATTCTGGTCAGCGTAAGCTGACATATTCTTTACAGAATCACTGCGCATCCTCGCGGAGCGTTTATCTCAGTCGGAGACCCACCTCCCACTGAGAATCATTTGTTATTACTCACCACCTGAGGAGATGGGAGTCTTCTCGACTGAGATAAATATTAAAATTGATGTTAGGGTCAAAAGCTTTTGACCTCTCTGATACCGGATTGCTCTGCACTGCGTGCTCCCACATCTCCACTTCTGCTTCAGTTAGTGCTAAACATGTGTCACTGGCACATAGCACCTTCAAAAACTTAGTATAACACATTTTTTTATCTTTTCCTATGGTCTTTTATAAAAACACCAAATTTTTGTTTCACGTGAAACATTTAAGAATTATTTAAGCGGCTTTATCGTTGCCTTGATCATACCAATGTATTATAATAAGATTATTCAATTGTAACTGTTTCGTAGGTCTGCGCACTTACAGAGCAGTTACTCTGTTTTCTATTTTAATAGGAGGAATTTCATGACAACAAAAAATAAACTTATCACTACTACCCTCTTATCCGCCAGTGCGATCGCATCCATCGCCTTGATCAATCAGTGTCTCAAACTGTCCGCCACAGCAAGACACGTGCTGGACGAACCGGAGTCTCTCTGTTATCACTGGAGACTGGGAGATATTCATTATACCAAGTGTGGAAGCGGACATCCACTGCTTCTGATCCATGATATTTCTCCGGCTTCCAGCGGTTATCAATGGTCCCATATAAGCTCTACCCTCTCCGCTCACTTTACAGTTTATACCATCGACCTTCTTGGCTGCGGACGCTCCGAGAAGCCAGATCTGACCTACACCAACTATCTGTTTGTCCAGTTGATTTCTGACTTTATCAAATCTGAGATCGGACACCGAACTGATGTGATCACCACCGGTAACTCCGGGACTTTTGTGATCATGGCCTGCGACCATAACCCGGAACTATTTAACCGCCTGCTGCTGATCAATCCACAGAGCATTTCTGCCTGCAGCCATCTTCCAGGAAAATACGCAAAGATCTATAAGTCCTTCCTGGATTTCCCGGTGATCGGCACACTGATCCATAATATCGCCTTCAGCCGCCATTTTCTGCTGGAACGTTTCCGCCGCAGATATTTTAGCAACCCATTTGCAGTAAAGGATACCGATCTCACTGCATACCATGAGGCTGCCCACTTAGGTGCCTCCGCCAAATCCATCTATGCCAGCGTTCACTGCGGTTACACCAACTGCAATATCACAAATGCCCTGAAACGGATCGACAACAGTATTTACTTAGTAGGTGGAGAAGATTTTGACCAGGAATCTGATATTTTGAAGGAATATACCCTCCACAACCCAGCTATCGAGTACACCCTGATCCCTAAGACCAAGTTTCTCCCTCAATTGGAAAAGCCTGCTCAGCTTCTCCACACGATCCAGATGTACTTCGGTTTTTAACCTCTTTACACTTACCCGGACGATGCTGAACATGAACAGTTAAAAAAGGGGTGCGCAAACGGGCACCGCCGGGCGCACTAACAAAAAGGAGAATGTTTCACGTGAAACATTCCCCTTTTTTGTTATCATCTTTCATCCATCAAGTCTCGTACTGCGCCACTCCTGCTTCATATGTCTGTCCACAACCTGACAGCCACCTGTTTTACTCCTTACTTTAACGGTTCTTTTCCAGGCATACCTGCCTTCCTTGGATACTTCTTCGCCGTAGCCTCAACCTTCCGGATCACCACCAGCGTCCGCTCTCCCTCTGTCTTCGGAAGCTCAAAAGACACTGCATTCTCAATCTTGCCACCCAGCAGCTTCACAGCACCCCTGGCCTGATTCAGCTCCTCTTCCACCTTTCCTGACTTATAAGGAATAAATGCGCCTCCTACTTTTACGAACGGCATACAATACTCTGATAGTGTTGCCAGATTAGCCACCGCTCTGGATACGCACAGATCAAACTGACCACGGTACTCCGAATTTCTTCCAAAGTCCTCAGCCCTTCCATGAACCGCCTCGACCTTCTCCAGTCCCAGGGTGCCGATCACTTCATTTAAAAACTTTACCCTTTTATTCAAAGAATCTAACAGCGTCAATTTTAGATTTGGAAATGCGATTTTTAATGGAATTCCCGGAAAACCGGCTCCTGTTCCCAGATCCATGATCCGGATTTCTTTACTTCCAAGCTCTGAAACCGCCTTCACCAGAGACATACTGTCCACGAAATGCTTCGTCACTACTTGATCCATCTCTGTGATGGCAGTCAGATTCATCACTTCATTCCACTGGATCAGCATCTCATAATATTGAAAGAACTGTTCCATCTGCTTTTCACTCAGCGTCACGCCGATCTGGCTGCACTCTTCTTCCATCCACTGTGCAAACTGTTTCTCCATCAAATTTTCCCTTCCGGCGCACACGCCTGATTATTCATGCTCATGATGATATCTTATCTGCTCCAAATAAACCAGCAGTACCGAAATATCTGCCGGAGACACGCCAGAGATTCTAGACGCCTGTCCAATTGACATTGGTTTAAACAGATTTAGCTTCTGGATCGCCTCTTTTCTCAGCCCTTTGACCTCTGAATAATCAAAATTCACATCCAGTTTTCTCTTCTCCAGCTTCTTAAACTGGGCCACCTGCTGCTTCTGGCGACGGATATAGCCCTCATATTTTAGATTTATGTTAACCTGTTCCTGAGTATCTTCTGGAAGCTCCGGACGATTCTTATCTAATTTGGTTAACATAAAATAATCTAGCTCTGGTCTCTTAATCAGTTCCGCCAGACTGGCGCCACTCTTTAATGGTGTGCTGCCATGACTCTCCAGAAATGCCTGGACCTCTTCCGTAGAACCTACATTAGTATGCTCCAAACGCTCGATCTCTTCCTCGATATCCCGCTCTTTTTTCAGTACCTTCTCATACTCCGCATCGCTTACCAGACCAATCTCATGGCCGATGGCACGCAGGCGCAGATCTGCGTTATCCTGTCTCAATAACAGACGGTACTCCGCCCTGGAGGTCATCATCCGGTACGGCTCATGATTCTCCTTGGTCACCAGATCATCAATCAGCACGCCGATATATGCCTGGGAACGATCCAGCACAAACGGCTCTCTTCCCAGCACCTTCATAGCCGCATTGACACCTGCCATAAATCCCTGGACAGCTGCCTCCTCATAACCGGAGCTTCCGTTAAACTGCCCGCCACTAAACAGACCGGAAATCGCCTTAAACTCCAGTGTTGCCTTCAACTGTCTGGAATTAATGCAGTCATACTCAATGGCATACGCATTTCTCACGATCCGCACGTTCTCAAGACCTGGAACTGTCCGGTACATGGCATACTGGACATCCTCCGGCAGAGAACTGGACATACCGCCCAGATACATCTCATTGGTGTAAAGTCCCTCTGGTTCAATAAATACCTGATGACGTTCTTTATCTGGGAATTTCACCACCTTGTCCTCGATGGACGGACAATATCTTGGTCCGGTACCTTTTATGGAACCGGAAAATAATGGAGACCGGTCCAAATTTGCGCGGATGATCTCATGGGTCTTTTCATTGGTGTAAGTCAGCCAGCAGGACACCTGCTCCTTCTGAACGGAAGCCGGATCTGTAGAAAATGAAAACGGGACCACCTTCTTATCACCAAACTGCTCTTCCATTTTAGTAAAATCAATACTTCTCTTATCAGCTCTCGCAGGCGTTCCCGTCTTAAACCGGAACATTTCCACGCCATTTGCCTTTAAAGAATCTGTCAGATGCGTTGCTGCCTGCAGTCCATTCGGTCCTGTGGCATTGCTCACATCACCATAGATACATCTGGCATTCAGATAGGTTCCCGTTGCCAGAACCACGGCTTTACAGTGATATACTGCGCCTGAAAATGTCTTAACGCCCTTGATCACGCCATCTTCTACCACCAGCTCTGAAACCTCTGCCTGGCGGATGGTCAGATGGTCCGTATTTTCCAGGGTCTTTCTCATTTCCCTGGAATAATTCTGTTTGTCTGCCTGGGCCCGCAGGGAATGTACTGCCGGTCCCTTGGACTCATTTAACATCTTTGACTGAATAAAGGTTTTATCAATATTTTTTCCCATCTCGCCGCCTAAAGCATCCAGCTCTCTTACCAGATGCCCCTTGGAGCTGCCGCCTACGTTAGGGTTACACGGCATCAGGGCAATGCTGTCCACGCTGACCGTAAACATAATGGTCTCCAGTCCCAATCTGGCACAGGCAAGAGCCGCTTCACAGCCTGCATGTCCTGCACCAACTACTACAGCATCATAATTTTCCTCTAAATATGGCATTTGTTATCCTCTTTCTTACGGTCAGCGCAAATCTATGCGCAGATCTACCAAACAGTTATTTACCCATACAGAACTTGCTGAAGATCTCATTGACCAGATCATCTTCCACAGCCTCGCCAATGATGGTTCCCAGCTGCTCATATGCGTTCATCAGATCAATGGAATAAAAATCTTCCGGCATTCCGTCTTCAATACTTTTCTGAACCAGTTTAAGGCTGGAAAGGCTTTCTGTCAATGCTGTTTTGTGGCGGATATTCGTCACATACACCTCATCGTTAAAATCAATGTCTCCCTGATAGAACATGGACTGGATCTCTTTCTCCAGCTCTTCAATTCCGGTCTCCTCCTTGGCGGACACCGGAATCACCCGATGACCTGTTTGTTTCTCCAGCTCTTCCACAGACACCACCTGCTCCAGATCCGTCTTGTTTAACAGAACCACCGCTTTCCGGTTTCGGATCATTTCTATAATATCCCGGTCATTTTCATCCAGTGGAACAGATGCGTCCACCACGTAAATGATCAGATCTGCGTCCTCTGCCGCCGTCCTGGCCTTCGTTACACCGATCTTCTCCACTACATCCTCTGTGTCGCGGATTCCCGCCGTATCCACTACATTCAAGCTGATACCACGCAGGCGGATGTGCTCTTCCAGCGTATCCCTGGTGGTTCCCGCAATATCCGTGACAATGGCACGTTCCTCACCAACCAGCACATTCATCAGAGAAGATTTTCCCGCGTTTGGCTTTCCTAAAATAACCGTTTTCACACCTTCCGACATGACCTTCCCATTATCCGCTGAAGCGATCAGACGCTCTAATTCCTTCACCATTGGCTCTAATTTCTTCGCCAGTTCCTCCCCATATCCGTCTAAGGAAATGTGTTCCGGATCATCTAAAGCCGATTCAATATAAGCGATCTCATAGATGATCTTTTCTCTTAATGCCTTGACCTTCTCCGACATTTTGCCCTTTAACTGGCTGACAGAGCTTTTTAACGCATACTCATTCTGGGCGTTGATCACATCGATGACCGCTTCTGCCTGGGACAGATCGATCCGCCCATTTAAAAACGCCCGTTTCGTAAATTCTCCCGGCTCTGCTGGTCTTGCTCCATATTGGATCACAGTCTCCAGGATTTTTTTCATCATCAGAACACCACCATGACAGTCGATCTCCACTGTGTCTTCCGCTGTATAGCTGTGAGGTCCTTTCATGATCAGGACCAGGACTTCATCGATCACCTCGTCCTGATCACAGATATATCCGTACTGGACGGTATGGGATCTGCTCAGATCGATCTTTCCTCCATTTTTTTTCTTAAAAATCTTCTCGATCACTTCAAATGCCTGTCCGCCGCTGATCCGGATGATCCCGATTCCGGAACTCGTCATGGCTGTGGCGATCGCCGCTATGGTATCTGTCTTCATATTCTATCTCCTATAAAAATCGAAAAAGAAAAGTGTACGCACAAAACGTACACTTTTCCGTCACTGCCTATGCCTGCTGATTATCTGCATTGTCTGCACGATCTGCACTGCTGTTCTCTTTCTTTTCTCTTGGCCCTCTGCCGCCTTCGCGGTTCTCACGATTGCGGCCGCCTCTGTATTCCCGTCCCTCACGAGCTTCCCTCTTTAAAGAGATCACCACATGACGGAATGGATCTTCACCCTCGCTTCTGGTCACTACATACTTATCATTCTGTAATGCTGCATGGATGATTCTTCTCTCATAAGGATTCATTGGCTCTAAAGAAACACTTCTTCTGGTCCGTTTTACCTTATAAGCAATGTTTCTGGCAAGTGTCTCCAGCGTTTCTTTTCTTCTTGAACGGTAATTTTCGGTATCAAGCTTGACTCTTAAATAGCCATCACTTTCTTTATTCACTACCAGGCTTACTAAATACTGCAAGGAATCCAGAGTCTGTCCTCTCTTACCGATCAGAATGCCCATGTCATCGCCTGTCATATTAACAGCCAGTTCCCGCTCAGAGGCATCATAAGAAGTCTCAATCGTCACTTCCATGTTCATAGCGCCAAATACCTGCTTTAAGAAATCAACGGCTGCTTTCTCGCAAGCCTCTACATTGATCACTTTCTTTGGAGCATCTGCCTTCTTCTCCGGCTCTTTGGCTGCTTCCACGACCGGCGTTTCTTTCGGCTGCTCTGTTTTTGGCATCTTTGTTTCTGCCTTTGGCGCTTTCACCTCCGGTTTCGTCTCTGCCTTAACACATGGTTTCTCCTGGCGGAATTCCTGTTTTGGTTTCTCTTTCCGAGGCTCTCTTGCCGGTTTTACCGGTTCGATTTTCTTCTCATCCAGGGAGAAAATATCATCCAGATCATTTTCCTTTTTCTTCTTTGCCTGAATGACAACATCTTTTTTACCAATAAACCCCAGAAAACCTGCGCTTCCCTTTTCAATAACTGTATATTCCAGATTGTCACTGGTTGTTCCCAGCTGGATCAACGCCTTGGTAATGGCTTCATCCAGAGTCTTGGCAGTTACTGTAATCATCTCCATAGCTTCCCCTCCTATTTGCTATGTTTTTCGTTATACTTCTGAACCATGTTTGCTTTCGCTGCCAGACTGCCCGGCTTTGCATTCTGATTATAATACTCATTGGACTCTTTGATGGTCTTCTGAGCTTTCTCAAGCTTCGCCTCTCTTACCTTCTCCTCTTTCTGCTCCTCTTCCTGAAGCTTCTTTAAGGTCTCACTGGCATTCATCGTGATCTTTGTTGGAGGAAGACCTTTCTTTTCGCGCTTTTTATTTGCTTTGGCAACATTTTTCGCGATCAGGTCATCAATATTGATCTTCTTTAAATATTCATTCACACCGATCTGCTGGATTACCTGGAAAGTACTGCTGGCTACCCAGTACAGACCGATACCTAACGGGAATGTGAAACAGAATACAACAGACATCAACGGCATGGTCACATTCATGGATTTCATCATGTCATTGCCCATCCCGCCTTCTCCGGCGCTCTGCTGCTGTGTTGGCTGGTTTGCAGTCATCAGCTTGGTGCTATACCACTGGGTCAGACCAGATAAGATCGGTATGGAGAGTGCGATCAGCGCAACAATAATAGAAATACCGGAACCACCCTTCATAAACTCCGTTAATACATTCAATGGTGTGTATGCAATGTTCATACCAAAGAACTGCTGCATGCGGTTGATCGCCTGAATCGCATTCTCACCGCCTGCAGTGGCTACGCTGGTAATATCCGGGAATGCTGCTGCCAGATCCCCCCACTGCTTGTCTGTTAATTTATATAAGAGATCCACAACCTTGTCCATGTTGGAGTAATCCATTCCGGCCAGCTTGTGGGTCTCAGCCAGGTTGGTAAATACTTCGCTCGTAGCGAAACCAGCTGGCAGTTTGTCGATAATTAAATCAAAATAGTGGCGAACAGAACCAACGTATGCCGGAATCTTGTAGATTACCTGGTACAGAGCCAGCATAACCGGCAGCTGGATCAGTAACGGCAGACATCCGCCGGTCATGGAAGTACCGTACTTCTCATAGACAGCTCTTGTCTCTACATTCATCTTCATCATCGAGTCATTGTCTGTTTTGCCTTTGTACTTTTTCTGAATTGCCTGGATCTCCGGCTGCATAACAGCCATCAGTTTACTGGATTTCTGCTGATTTAAGGTCAGCGGAAACATAAGAAGCTTCATAACCAGCGTGAATAAAATGATACATAAACCGATGTTCATCACGCCAAATGCGCTGGTAAAACGGAATAACGCATCCATAATCCAGCCTAACACCTCTGCGATAGGGCCGAAAATGCCCCCCGTCTTTGTCAGAACTAATAAATCCAATGAACTACCTCCTCGTCATTACGGAACTGGATCATAACCGCCCCTGCCCCACGGATGACACCGAAGTATCCTCCGGATCGACAGCCATAAACCTTTCACCACGCCATACTTTTCCAGTGCTTCAATGGCGTATTGAGAACACGTAGGCGTGTAGATACAGTGATATCTTACTTTTAATGGAGATAAAAAAATCTGATAGCCCCTGATACACAGGATCATTGCTTTTTTAATCATTCCCTCATCACTTCGATTCTCTTAAAATGTTATGCAGTCCGCACAAGTGCAAATATGCACTTTCAATTTTTTTGAAATCTGATTCCTTTGCCATCTGTCTGGCAACTACTACGATGTCTAGTCCAGTCTCGATCTCATCCTTGTGTAAACGAAAACTCTCTCTTACCAGCCGTACCAGGTGATGTCTCACCACGCTGTTACCTACTTTCTTGCTGACCGAGATACCGATTCTGGTATCCGGCCGCTCAGAACGGCTGATATACATGATCAATAACTTGTTTGCGTAGGATTTTCCATTCCGGTATACCTGTTGAAACTCACTATTCTTTTTAATAGATGGAAAACGTTTCATGGAACCTCCTTTTGTTTTGCATCAGGGAAAATCCCCGCCGCATTTGTTTCCTTATAATAAGAAAGGCCACAATTACTTGTGGCCCTTTCGATCCGATTAAGCGGATAATTTTGCTCTTCCTTTTGCTCTTCTTGCAGCTAACACTTTTCTTCCGCCTGGAGTGCTCATTCTGGCTCTGAAACCATGAACTTTAGATCTCTGTCTTTTTTTAGGCTGAAATGTCATCTTCATAACGCGGCCACCTCCTCTTTATTCTAATACCTATTTACATAAGTACATTTAGACTATTCTAAACTAAACATCGTTTCAATTATATAGAAGGAAATTCTTTTCGTCAAGGGGAAAATTTCAAAAGTTCGTGTATTTTTTTGCCTGTGAACAACTTTCCACACACTCTTGTGTGTTGTGGGCAATTATTTCCACTTATCCACAAAATGTTGATAACTTGTGGATAACCGTCTGGATAAGCTCTGGACAACCCAAATTTCGTTCACAGGCCCGTCCCAGAAATCCTTATATTTTAAGGCACAGCTCTTTGTGCATAACAGAAGATAGGTTTTTCCACATTTTTGTGGATATCTATGTTGACGACTGGCTATTTCCGGCCTATTCACATGTTTTTCACATAGTTATCCACAGATTTTTGCTATTTTCGTTGAAAAAATTTCTTTCCTGTTATAGAATAGTCATATGATTGGGTCATCAGGCTCTTTTTTATAGAACCCCGCGAATGGGATTCTATTTTTCAAAACACGTTAGGAGATTCTCTATGCTTGAACAATTAAAAGAACAATGGGATAACATTCTTCTCCATGTCAAAGAAGAACACGATATCATGGACGTTTCCTTTAATACCTGGCTTCTCCCGCTGAAGATCTTTGCGGTGGATGGAAATGTCGTGAAGATTCTCGCTCCGGATGCGCAGATGCTGCGCTACATCCAGAAAAAATACGGCCTGATTCTGCAGGTTTCCATCGAAGAGGTCACTGGTTTTGCATGTACCCTTGATTTCATCACGGAAGATGACGTCAAGAAAAAAGAAAAACCGGAAAAAATGCTGATCCAGAATACTCCTGGCGATGTGAGCCAGACTGCGCTGCAGAACGCCAACTTAAACCCGCGCTACACCTTCGATACTTTCGTGGTCGGCGCCAACAATAACTTAGCCCATGCGGCAGCCCTGGCAGTAGCCGAATCCCCAGGCGAGGTTTACAATCCGCTGTTTATTTATGGAGGCGTGGGACTTGGAAAAACCCATCTGATGCACTCCATCGCCCATTTTATTTTGAAAAACAACCCGGAAGCCAAGATTTTATACGTGACTTCTGAGAAATTTACCAATGAGCTGATCGACGCCATCCGTAACAAAAACAATATTTCCACCACGGAATTCCGTGAGAAATACCGTAACAACGATGTACTTTTGATCGACGATATCCAGTTTATTATCGGTAAGGAAAGTACCCAGGAGGAATTTTTCCATACCTTTAATACCCTCTATGAAGCCAAAAAGCAGATCATTATCTCCTCCGATAAACCGCCGAAAGAGATCGAGACACTGGAAGAGAGACTCCGTTCCCGTTTTGAGTGGGGTCTGACCGTGGACATCCAGTCTCCTGATTATGAAACAAGAATGGCGATCCTTCGCAAAAAAGAAGAGATGGAAGGCTACAATATTGATAATGAAGTCATCAAATACATTGCCACCAACATCAAATCCAACATCCGTGAGCTGGAAGGCGCGCTGACCAAGATCGTTGCCCTCTCCAAACTGGATCACAACAAGGAGATCAACATCGCTCTGGCTGAAGAAGCATTAAAGGATATCATTTCTCCGAACGCGGAGCGGAAAGTGACGCCAGAGCTGATCATCCAGGTGGTTGCAGACCATTTTGGCATCACCCCTCTGGATATCTCTTCTCAAAAACGGAATAAAGAAGTCGTTTATCCACGGCAGATCGTCATGTACCTGTGCCAGAGTATGACCGGAGCCTCCTTACAGGAGATCGGCCGTTACCTTGGCGGACGTGACCATACTACCATTATTCACGGGCGTGAGAAGATCGCAGCGGACTTAAAGACCAACGAAAATCTGGCCAACACCATTGAGATTTTGAAGAAAAAGCTCAGTCCACAGTAATTTGTGGAAAACCTGTTGGCAGACTGTGGATAACTGCAGTGGATTTTTCGCCGGATTTTCTCCTGTGGATAATTAAAAAGTTGTTCCATGGATTTTCGGTGGTTATCCACAAGGTTTTTCCCAGTGGATTTTGAAGCAGTTCAAAGGGTTTCTTAAGTTTTACACAAATTCACAGCCCCTACTACGAATGCTACGGAAAGTATTTCTTTATACACGTATTTATTTTGGATTTTCCAGCAAAGGAGTTATCAACAATTATGAAACTGACATTCCAGAAAGACGACCTGTTAAATGGCATTAATATTGTTTTAAAAGCAGTTCCATCCAAAACCACCATGCCGATCTTAGAATGTATCTTAATTGATGCATCCGATAACCAGATCAAATTAACGGCCAATGACATGGAACTTGGTATTGAGACGAAGGTAGAAGGTTCGATTTTATCCAAAGGTAAGATCGCTCTTGATGCAAAATTATTATCTGAGATCATTCGTAAATTATCTGGTGGTGAATCGGATATCACCATCGAATCTGATGATAAGTACAATACCACCATTACCTGTGACAACTCTGTTTTCCACATTCAGGGAAAAAATGGCGATGAGTTTTCCTATCTCCCATTTATTGAGAAGGATCATTTCATCTGTCTGTCTCAGTTCACCTTAAAAGAAGTGATCCGCCAGACGTTATTTTCCATCTCTGTCAATGACAGCAATAAGATGATGACAGGTGAGTTATTCCAGGTGACGGACAATGAGTTAAAAGTGGTTTCTCTGGACGGACACCGCATGTCTATCCGCAAGGTTGAGTTAAAAGATCATTATGAAAATATAAAAGTGATCGTTCCTGGCAAGACTTTAGGTGAGATCAGCAAGATCTTAAACGGGGATAATGAAAAAGATGTCCGTATTTACTTCAGCAAGAACCATATTCTCTTTGAGTTTGACGATACGGTTGTGGTTTCCCGTCTGATCGAGGGCGAGTATTTCCGCATTGATCAGATGCTTTCCAGTGATTATGAGACAAAAGTAACGGTGAATAAGAAAGAATTCTTAGACTGTATTGACCGGGCCAGCATCCTGATCCGTGAAAACGACAAAAAACCGATCATCATCAGTATCACGGATCACTCCATGGAATTAAAGATGAATTCCAGCTTCGGTTCCATGAACGCGGAAGTGATGATCCACAAGAATGGTAAGGATATCATGATCGGCTTCAACCCGAAATTCCTGATGGATGCCCTCCGGATCATTGATGATGAGGAAGTTGATCTGTATATGATGAATCCAAAGTCCCCATGCTTCATTAAGGATGCGGATGAGAACTATATTTATCTGATTCTGCCGGTAAACTTTAATGCGGCATCTGTTTAGGGAAAACTGAAGGAGTAAACCATGGAAGTTATCAAATTAAGAGACGAATACATCAAATTGGGACAGGCATTAAAGGCAGCAGGGCTTGTGGAAACAGGTGTTGATGCCAAATATGCCATCGAGGATGGTCTGGTAAAAGTAAATGGCGAAGTGGCAACACAGCGAGGCAAGAAGCTTCATGCCGGAGATGTGGTAAGCTACGATGGAGAGACCATCAAAATTGAAGCATAAATCATGATCATCGAGTCGATTGAACTGAAAAATTACCGGAATTATGAAAATTTACAGTTAGAATTAAGCCCGGGAACTAATATTTTCTACGGGGACAATGCCCAGGGAAAGACCAATATCTTAGAGTCGGTCTATGTCTGCTGTACGACCAAGTCCCACAAAGGAAGTAAAGACAAAGAGATGATCCGGTTCGGAGAGGATGAGGCCCATATCAAGCTGACCGTGAGGAAGCAGGATGTGCCTTACCGGATCGATATGCATTTAAAGAAAAATAAAGCCAAGGGGATTGCCATTAACGGAATCCCGATTCGGAAAGCCAGCGAGCTGTTTGGCATTGTCAACGTGGTATTTTTCTCGCCGGAGGACTTAAACATCATTAAAAATGGTCCTGCAGAGCGGAGAAGATTTCTCGATCTGGAGTTATGTCAACTAAATAAGCTGTATGTCCATGGACTGATCCAGTACAACCGGGTGGTGACTCAGAGAAATAAGCTGTTAAAAGAGCTTTCTTTCCATCCGGAATATGAGGAGACCCTGGATATCTGGGATCTGCAGCTTGCCCAGTATGGACGCCAGGTTATTGAGTACCGGACGGATTTTGTGAAACAGTTAAATGAAATGATCGTTGGAATCCATAACCAGTTGTCAGGAGGAAAGGAACATCTGGAGATTTTCTATGAACCCAATGTGGAGGCGGAAAAGCTGGAAGACGCCCTGGCGAAAAACCGGGATTCGGACCTCAGACAGCGGACTACCGGCATTGGTCCCCATCGGGATGATATCAGTTTTATCGTCAATGGAATTGATATCCGCAGGTTTGGTTCCCAGGGGCAGCAGAGAACCGCAGCCTTGTCCCTGAAACTGGCAGAGATTGAACTGGTAAAATACCTGGTAAAGGATTATCCGGTCTTGCTTTTGGACGATGTGTTATCGGAACTGGATGGAAGCAGGCAGGAACATCTGTTAGCCGGGATCGACCATATCCAGACCATGATCACCTGCACAGGTCTGGAAGATTTTTTGAGCCATCGTTTCCCCATTGATAAGATCTACAAGGTGGTGGAAGGAACGGTATCAGGTGAAAACTAATAATTTAGTAGGAGGAAGCTATGAGCGCGGAATACGGAGCAGATCAAATACAAATTTTGGAAGGACTGGAAGCAGTAAGAAAGAGACCTGGTATGTACATCGGCAGTACTTCATCCAGAGGTCTCCATCATCTGGTATATGAGATCGTTGACAACTCCGTTGACGAGGCTCTGGCTGGATATTGTACAGAGATCAATGTGATCATCAATGCCGACAATTCTATTACTGTCATTGATAATGGACGTGGAATCCCAGTTGGAATCCAGAAAAAAGCAGGACTTCCTGCCGTAGAAGTCGTATTTACGGTGCTTCATGCCGGTGGCAAGTTCGGCGGTGGCGGATACAAGGTATCTGGTGGACTTCATGGTGTAGGTGCGTCGGTAGTTAATGCCCTTTCGGAGTGGCTGGAGGTCAATATTTACCAGGATGGCAAGGAATATAACCAGCGTTATGAGCGCGGTAAGGTCATGTACCCGCTGCGAGTGGTTGGTGACTGCCCGGCTGACAAGCATGGAACCAGAGTTACCTTCCTTCCGGATAAAGAGATCTTCGAGGAGACCATTTACGATTTTGAAACCTTAAGGGTCCGTCTTCAGGAGACTGCCTTTTTGACCAAAGCGTTACGGATCACCTTGAAGGATGACCGGGAAGAAAAGCAGGAGAAGGTATTCCACTATGAAGGTGGTATCAAGGAGTTTGTTTCCTACTTAAACAAGGGAAAAGAGCCGCTGTATGAGCAGGTGCTTTACTGTGAGGGAACCAGGGATAATGTCTATGTAGAAGTTTCCATGCAGCACAACGACTCCTATACCGAGAACATTTATACGTTTGTTAATAACATCAATACCCCGGAAGGTGGTACCCATCTGACCGGATTTAAAAATGCGTTGACCAAGACCTTTAACGATTATGCCCGGAAGAATAAATTATTAAAGGACAGCGAACCGTCTTTAAGCGGCGAGGATATCCGCGAGGGACTGACTGCCATCATCAGCGTGAAGATCGAAGAACCTCAGTTTGAGGGTCAGACCAAGCAGAAATTAGGCAATACTGAGGCGAGAATTGCAGTGGACAGTGTGGTCAGTGAGCAGCTTACCTATTTCTTAGAGCAGAATCCGTCCGTAGCCAAGGCTATGTGTGAGAAATCCATTCTGGCACAGCGGGCCAGAGCTGCAGCGAGAAAAGCAAGAGATTTAACCAGAAGAAAGACAGCCCTGGAGGGTATGGCGCTTCCGGGAAAACTGGCAGACTGTTCCAATAAAGACCCGGAGAAATGCGAGATCTACATCGTAGAGGGAGATTCTGCAGGTGGTTCTGCCAAGACAGCCCGCTCCCGTGATACCCAGGCGATTCTGCCGCTTCGAGGCAAGATTTTAAACGTAGAGAAAGCCAGACTGGACCGGATCTACGGCAATGCGGAGATCAAAGCCATGATCACGGCCTTTGGTACCGGTGTTCATGACGATTTTGATATTTCCAAGCTTCGTTATCACAAGATCATCATCATGACGGATGCCGATGTGGATGGAGCCCACATCAGTACCCTGCTATTGACGTTCCTTTACCGCTTTATGCCGGAGCTGATCAAACAGGGCCACGTATATCTGGCGCAGCCGCCGTTATACAAGATCGAGAAAAATAAAAAAGTATGGTACGCCTACAGCGACCAGGAGTTAAACTCCATTCTGACGGAAATCGGAAGAGATAACAATAATAAGATCCAGCGTTACAAGGGTCTGGGCGAGATGGACGCAGAGCAGCTCTGGGAGACCACCATGGACCCGGAACGCCGTATTTTACTGCGTGTCAACATGGATGAAGATGTACGCTCGGAGCTGGATCTGACCTTTACCACTTTGATGGGTGACCAGGTAGAGCCAAGACGTGAGTTCATCGAGGCGAATGCGAAATACGTCCAGAATCTGGATATCTAAAAAAGGAGAGCACAATGGAACCCAATATCTTTGATAAAATTCATGACATAGATTTGAAAAAGACCATGGAGAAATCCTATATCGATTACGCCATGAGCGTTATCGCTTCCAGGGCTCTTCCAGATGTAAGGGACGGTTTAAAGCCGGTTCAGCGAAGAGTTCTCTACTCTATGATCGAGTTAAACAACGGTCCGGACAAGCCACATCGTAAATGTGCCCGTATCGTCGGCGATACCATGGGTAAATACCATCCACACGGTGACAGCTCCATTTATGGTGCATTAGTCAACATGGCCCAGGAATGGTCTACCCGTTATCCGTTGGTAGACGGACACGGAAACTTTGGTTCCGTTGATGGCGATGGCGCTGCAGCGATGCGATACACGGAGGCCCGTTTAAGCCGGATCTCCATGGAGATGTTAGCGGATATCGGTAAAGATACCGTTGATTTCGTACCGAACTTTGATGAGACTGAGAAAGAACCGACCGTTCTTCCTTCCAGATACCCGAACCTGTTGGTCAATGGTACTTCCGGTATTGCAGTTGGTATGGCTACCAATATCCCGCCTCACAACTTACGGGAGGTGATCGGGGCGGTTGTCAAGATCATCGACAACCAGGTAGAAGAAAACAGGGAAACCACCATCGATGAGGTAATGGATATCATCAAGGGACCGGATTTTCCAACAGGAGCTGAGGTTCTTGGCAAAGCCGGAATCGACGAGGCATACCGGACTGGCCGCGGCAAGATCCGTGTCCGTGCCGTTTCCAACATCGAGACGATGCCAAATGGCAAGAGCCGTATCATTGTCACCGAAATTCCATATCTGGTGAATAAAGCCCGTCTCATCGAGAAGATCGCAGAGTTAGTAAAGGAAAAACGCGTAGATGGCATTACGGATCTGCGTGATGAGTCTGACCGCAGCGGTATGCGTATCGTTATCGAACTGCGCCGCGATGTGAATGCCAACGTGGTTTTAAACCAGTTATTAAAGCACACCCAGTTACAGGATACCTTTGGCGTGATCATGCTGGCATTAGTCAACAACCAGCCGAAGGTCTTAAACCTGTTAGAAATGTTAAATTACTATCTGGATCATCAGAAAGATGTGGTGACCAGAAGAACCAGATACGATCTGAATAAGGCAGAAGAGGGCGCCCACATCTTAGAGGGCTTACTGATCGCCTTAGACAACATTGACGAAGTGATCCGTATCATTCGTGGCTCCCAGACGGTCCAGCTTGCAAAACAGCAGTTGATGGAGCGTTTCGGTCTAAGTGACGCCCAGTCCCAGGCCATTGTAGATATGCGTCTGAGAGCTCTGACCGGTCTGGAACGTGACAAGTTAGAGAATGAATACAAAGAACTGGAGGTAAGAATTGCAGAGTTGAAGGCGATTCTTGCAGATGAGAAGAAGCTTCTCGGCGTGATCAAAGAAGAGATCCAGGTGATCTCCGACAAATACGGCGATGACAGAAGAACTTCTATCGGATTTGATGAGTTTGATATGTCTGCAGAGGACTTAATTCCAAACGATGAGACCATCGTTGCCATGACCAAGCTTGGCTATATCAAGAGAATGTCCAAGGACAATTTCAAGAGCCAGAACCGCGGCGGCAAAGGAATCAAGGGTATGCAGACCATCGATGAGGATTATATCGAGGATCTGATCCTGACCAAGAACCATAACTATATCATGTTCTTTACCAATACCGGCCGTGTATACCGCTTAAAGGCATATGCGATCCCAGAAGCAGGAAGAACAGCCAGAGGAACCGCTATCGTGAACCTGATCCAGCTTCTTCCGGGCGAGAAGATCACCGCCATCATTTCCATGAAGGAATATGATGATGAGAAGTTCCTGTTTATGGCAACCAGGAATGGTATGGTAAAGAAGACCCCGATGCGCGAGTACGCCAATGTCAGAAAGACCGGACTTCAGGCCATTGTCCTTCGGGAAAATGATGAGCTGATCGAGGTTAAAGCTACAGACAACAAGCGGGATATCTTTATGGTTACCAAATTTGGTAAATCCATTCGTTTCCATGAAACGGATGTGCGCGTAACCGGCCGTGTATCTATGGGTGTCATTGGCATGAATCTGGATGATGGTGATGAGATCATAGGCATGCAGATGGATTCCCAGGGTGAGACCCTGCTGGTGGTATCTGAAAATGGAATTGGAAAGAGAACAGATATTTCTGAATTCCCAATCCAGAAACGTGGTGGCAAAGGGGTTCTCTGCTATAAAATCGTAGAGAAGACCGGATATCTGGTAGGAGCGAAATTGGTTCATGAAGACCATGATATCATGATGATCACCAATGAGGGCATAGTAATCAGAATCGGCGTGAAGGATATTTCCATCATCGGAAGAAATACCTCCGGTGTGAAACTGATGAACATTGATCCGAATTCTGATACCCGGATTGCCAGCATCGCGAAGGTAAGGGATGATGAGCAGAATCCAGAGGTGGAAGATGCGATCGATGAACAGGAAACGGAAGAAGCTTCCACAGATACGGAATAATGAAAAATCAGAAATATCAGAGCAGCGAGACCTTTCCATAGATTTTCTAAGGAAAGGTCTCTTGCATTATCAGTGGGAATCCCTTATGATTGAGTTTAAGAAAGACTTTACAAAAGCTCATGATTGTCCAGCAGGCTGATGCTATGATTGAGAGGAAGCTGAACAGTTATCATAGAATAAAGGAGGAGTCATCAGATATGCGGTCAGTGAAAACAGAAGAGATCACCCGCCAGATCCGGGAAATGTGCATTGAGGCCAATCATTTTTTATCCTCGGATATGAAAGAAGTTTTTGACCAGGCGGTAAAGAAAGAAGAATCCCCTCTTGGCAGACAGATTTTAAATCAGTTAGAGGAAAATTTAAAGATTGCGGGGGAAGACATGATTCCCATCTGCCAGGATACCGGAATGGCAGTTATTTTTATCAAAGCAGGACAGGAAGTTCATTTTGAAGGTGGCTCCTTGACTGATGCTGTCAATGAAGGCGTCCGTCAGGGCTATGTAGATGGATATTTAAGGAAGTCCGTTGTCCGCGATCCGATCGAGCGGGAAAACACGAAGGATAACACGCCTGCGATCATCCATTATGAGATCGTGGAGGGCGACCAGGTGGATATCACCGTAGCGCCAAAAGGCTTTGGAAGTGAAAATATGAGTCGTGTTTTCATGTTAAAACCGGCAGATGGCATAGAAGGTGTCAAAGAAGCTATTTTAACAGCCGTGAAAGATGCAGGACCTAATGCCTGTCCTCCTATGGTTGTCGGCGTCGGCATCGGAGGAACGTTTGAAAAATGCGCCTTGATGGCCAAACATGCTCTTACCAGAAATCTCCATGAGATTTCCCCGGTTCCATATGTCCGTGAACTGGAGAAGGAGATGTTAGAAAAAATCAATAACTTAGGTATTGGACCAGGTGGTCTTGGCGGAAGAGTGACTGCCTTTGCGGTGAATATTGAGACTTATCCGACCCACATTGCGGGACTTCCGGTGGCAGTCAATATCTGCTGTCATGTGAACCGTCACGTACACCGGGTTATTTAAGGAGGGGAAAACATGGACAGACATATTACTGCGCC
>ERZ773115.922-NODE-922-length-29611-cov-4.091521_pt1 | contig 29611 bp, 25 predicted proteins | sample MGYA00511116_ERZ773115 | MGnify/ENA primary metagenome ERZ773115 (study PRJEB29015, sample SAMEA2737869) | human gut metagenome | biome: human gut; feature: human-associated habitat; material: faeces | place: China | collected 2012 ... | reverse complement strand
AACCACAGAAAAGCAGGTTGTGGAGCAAACAGAAGATGTAAAGACAGGGACAACCCGAAAAACTGCAGCGGATGAACTTTCCTATCTTTCTAAAAAATTTGACAATTATAGTTTTGTATCAGCAAATTATAGTCCTGGGATGAAATATGGTAAATCAACTACCACGAATGTAGCGATTGGATAAGATCAAAAACGTTGACTGGGATTCCATCAAGTCGGAGGAGAATAAAATCGGCGGAAGATTTGATTTTTCAGTTTAGTTTATTCAGATGAGAATAGAAGCAATTTCATAAAATCTTACATACACACTTGACAATATTCCGCCGAAGATGATGGAGTTCGGGGCGGCTTACCGGGAGGCGGTGGCGACCTCGGAGGCGGTGCAGATCGCGACGGAGGGAGTGGATCAGCTTGAGATCTACTTCGGAAAATATGTGCCGCAGTTTTTTTACAGCATGCTGGCGCCGCTGACCTTGTTTGTGATTGTTGGCACCATGAGTATCAAGGTGGCGGCAGTGCTGCTGCTCTGCGTACCGCTCATCCCGGTGTCGATTGTGGCGGTACAGAAGTTTGCCAAGAAGCTGCTGGCAAAATACTGGGGAACCTACACGGAACTCGGCGATTCCTTTCTGGAAAATCTGCAGGGACTTGTCACGTTAAAGATTTATCAGGCGGACGGGCGCTATGCGAAGAAGATGGATGAGGAGGCGGAAAAGTTCCGCAAAGTGACCATGCGCGTGCTGATCATGCAGTTGAATTCGATCAGCGTGATGGATCTGGTTGCCTACAGCGGAGCGGCGCTCGGCATCATCTTAAGCGTGCTTGAATACCGGGCGGGAGCGGTCACATTTGCAGAGTGCTTTTTTATCATTATGATCTCGGCGGAGTTTTTCTTTCCGCTGCGTCTGCTCGGTCCCTTCTTCCATATTGCGATGAATGGAAATGCCGCTGCGGACAAGATTTTTCGGTTTTGGACACGCCGGTACCAGAGCATGGAACTGTGCAGAAAACGCAGGGCAATGAGATCTGCTTTTCCCATGTGAATTTTGCGTACACACCGGATGCCCCGGTGCTGCGCGATGTGGATTTCTCCGTGCCGGAGGGACGTTTTGTCGCGCTGGTCGGTGAATCGGGTTGTGGAAAAAGTACGATCGCGTCGCTTGTGATGGGGGAAAACCGTCCGAAGGAGGGCGGCAGTGTTACGATCAGCGGAGTGCCGGTCACAGAGCTTACGGCGGAGGCACTTTATCGGAAGGTGACAAGAGTGCGCCATGACAGCTATCTCTTTGCGGGAACCGTGGAGGACAACCTTCGGATGGGAAAGGCAGATGCCACGCAAAAAGAGATGGAGGATGCGCTTTTAAGAGTGGACCTGCTAAAGACGATCCGGGAGAAGGGCGGACTTGCCATGCAGCTTGAGGAGCGCGCGGCAAACCTTTCCGGCGGGCAGAAGCAGCGTCTGGTGCTGGCGCGGGCGCTGCTGCATGACAGCGATATCTATATTTTTGACGAGGCGACATCCAACATTGACGTGGAGAGTGAGAACCGGATTATGGAAGTCGTCCGCGGGCTTGCCCGTGAAAAGACGGTGCTTCTGATCTCACACCGCCTTGCCAATGTCACAGCGGCGGATGAGATCTTCGTGCTGCAGGCGGGGACGGAAGGAATCGCAGAGCGCGGCACGCATCAGGAGCTGATGCAGCGGCAGGGATATTACTGCAGGCTGTATGAGGCGCAGCAGGAACTGGAATCCTATGCGGGCACACAGCAGAAGGAGGTGACGGTGTAATGAAGCAGAACAAAGACAATCAAAATAAAAAGCAGAGAAGCGGATTTGCCGTCATGTGCGGGCTGATCGGGATGATAAAGCCGCTGCTTGGCATCATGTGTCTGGCGATTCTGATGGGCTGTGCGGGCAATCTGATGGCGACGTTTTTAACAATCCTCGGAGGCTATGCACTGCTTACCGTGACCAGTGTATACAGTGGAATGAAGCTTTCCGTGATCTTTACGCTGCTGGTCTGCTTCGCGGTGGCGCGCGGAATCCTGCGTTACGCAGAGCAGGCGAGCAATCATTATATCGCGTTTAAACTTTTAGCGCGCATCCGGCATTAGGTGTTTGATTCCCTGCGCAGACTGGCACCGGCCAAGTTGGACGGCGCGAAAAAGGGCAACCTGATCTCGATTATCACCAGCGATATCGAACTTCTCGAGGTGTTTTATGCACACACGATCTCGCCGATCGCAATCGCGGTCATCACATCGGTGGTTATGACGATCTTCTTAGGAAGGATACATCCCGTTTTCGGAGTGCTGGCACTTTTCTTCTATGTGCTTGTCGGAGCCGTGATTCCGGTTGTCAACGGACGGATCGGAGCTGCCGGCGGCAAGGAATACCGGGAGGCATTCGGCGCTTTGAATACCTGTGTGCTGGACAACCTTTACGGCCTTGAGGAGACGCTGCAGTACGGACAGCAGGAGGCACGCATCGCTAAGATGGCGGAGCAGACCGGACATCTGGAGACGGTCAACGACGCATTAAAGCGGGGGGAGAACTTACAGCGCGTGATCACCGACGGTGTGATTCTCTTTGCGGGTGTGCTTGCGGCGCTCGTGGGTGGAACGCTTGCAGAAAACGGCAGCATCCCGGGAAGCGGGGCGGTGATTGCGGTGATCGCGCTCGCAAGCTCCTTCGGACCGACGGCAGCACTCTCGGCGCTGTCGAATAATTTAAACCACACCTTGGCGAGCGGAAACCGTGTGCTGGATATCCTGGAGGAAAAACCGCTCGTGGAGGAAGTGACCGGAAAAGAGGAGACGTGCGGTCAGAATATACACTGCGACCATGTGTCCTTTGCCTACGCGAACACGCAGGAGAGCGGGGAAGAAGACGGACACGGCGTGCTGCGGGATTTTACGGCGGATTTTACGGAAAAGCGGATTCACGGCATTCTCGGAAAGAGCGGCTGTGGAAAATCGACCTTGTTGAAGCTTCTGATGCGGTTCTACGAGCCGGATGAGGGAGTGATTGCCTACGACGGAACAAAGATCGGAGAGATCAATACAGCGGCGCTGCGCGGCGGTATCTCCTATGTGACGCAGGAGACGTTTTTGTTCCATGATACGGTGGCGGAGAACCTTAAGGTGGCAAAAGAGGATGCCACAGAGGAGGAGCTGGAGCGGGCAGCGCGGGCGGCGTCCATCCATGATCTTATCATGAGTCTGCCGGACGGTTATGAGACGAAGATCGCGGAGCTGGGGAGCTCCCTGTCGGGAGGAGAGCGGCAGCGTCTCGGAATTGCGCGCGCCTTTCTGCACGATGCAGACATCCTGTTCCTCGATGAACCGACCAGCAACATTGACAGCTTAAACGAGGGTATGATTCTGCGCAGCCTGAAAGAGGAATGTGCGGACAAAACGATTCTGATGGTGTCACACCGGAAGTCTACGATGGGCATTGCGGACGACGTGCTGGAAATGTAGGCGGATCAAAGCCGTACAAGAGACCCGTTTGAAGATAAGAGAGACAGAAATGTCCGGCAGCGTCTGCTGCCGGACATTTCTTTAAAAAACATAAAAAAAAATGGAGATAGGGGGACTCGAACCCCTGACCTACGCGTTGCGAACGCGTCGCTCTCCCAGCTGAGCTATATCCCCGGATTCTGATTCAGACGATATCAAAAATCTTTCGCCCGAACAATATGTATTATGCCACATTTGTTTTTGAAATGCAACAGGTAACGAAACCTTTTGCGGGTAAAGTTATTGACTTTTCCTGTAGCGGAACATAGAATATTTATAATTGCAGGGAAGCGGCAAAAGACAGTGCATGTGAAGTGGCTGCAGGGAGTATTCCCGCGGTCATTTTTGAATTTTAAGAGATAAAAAGGGACACAGATATGAATATCAGGCAGGCAAAAAATGAGATCAAACATACCGTGGAGGCATACTTAAAGAAGGATGAGGCGGGGGATTATGAGATTCCGGAGATCCGGCAGAGACCGGTGCTTCTGATGGGCCCCCCGGGCATCGGCAAGACACAGATCATGGAGCAGATCGCCAGAGAACTCGGGGTCGGGCTGGTAGCATACACGATCACGCACCACACAAGACAGAGCGCCGTCGGACTGCCGTTCATCCGGGAGGAGGAATTCGCGGGGAAGACCTACTCTGTGACGGAGTACACGATGAGTGAGATCATCGCCAGTGTATACCGCAGGATTCGTGACAGCGGGCAGCGGGAGGGAATCCTGTTTATCGATGAGATCAACTGTGTGTCTGAGACGCTTGCGCCGACGATGCTGCAGTTTTTACAGTGCAAGACCTTCGGCAACCAGAAGATACCAGAGGGATGGGTGATTGTGGCGGCGGGCAATCCGCCGGAGTACAACAAATCCGTGCGCGATTTTGATATGGTAACCCTCGACCGTGTGCGCTATATGACCGTGGAGGCGGATTACAGGGTCTGGAAGGAGTATGCGAGGGCACAGCACATCAGCGGAGCGATCTTAAGCTACCTGGAACTTCGCCCCGGCAACTTTTACCGCGTGGAGGCGGATGTGGACGGCATGCAGTTTGTGACGGCGCGAGGATGGGAGGATCTCTCCAATCTGATGGCGGTCTATGAGAAGCTCGGTTTTCTGGTGGACGAGCAGGTGATCCGGGAATATATCCATCACGCCGATGTGGCGGAGGATGTGGCGGCGTATCTGGATCTCTACCGCAAATATCAGGATGACTACGGCATTCCGCAGATTCTGGACGGCTGCGTCAGACCGGAGATCTACGCGCGCATCTATGCGGCGGCGTTTGATGAGCGGCTCTCGGTGGTACACCTGCTGCTGGACGGTCTGGCGGCGTTTTTCGGCAGGGCAGCGTCTGAGCGGGCATTGACGGATGCGTGGTATACCTTTTTAAAAGAGTACCGCAGCCAGGTGGAGACAGCCGCAGATCCGGCGGAATGTTACCGGACGCTTGTCGCAGAGCGGGAGCAGGAGATGCTGCGGCAGATTGCAAATGACGCTTACACCCGCGAGGAGGCAAAGCGGGAGAAGCTTTTGATGGAAAAATTAAAAGCGGCGCAGCAGGAAGTGACAAAAGATTCGGCACAGCGCTGTTTTGAAGCGGCAAAAGCGGGATTTGACCGGCAGCGGGAGGTACTGGTGCAGACCGAGGAAGCGGCGGGCGCGGCGTTGGAGCACGCGTTTGACTTTATGGAGCAGGCGTTCGAGAACGGTGAGGAGATGGTGGTGTTTGTCACGGAGCTCACGATTACGTCGGAGTCCGCAAGGTTTCTCTCCGAGCATACCTGCGAGCGCTATCTGACATACAACAAACAGCTTTTAATTGGAACGAGACGAGCAGAGCTGTTGTCGGAGCTGCGTCGGGACAACTGACGATTTCGCAGGAAAGAATATAAAAGGAATATAAGAAGGAATAAAAAGATGCAGTCACAGAATGAACTTAGAAATCTGTTACAGAGAATTGATCATAAGAGTTATCCGGCTTACAAGGATACGAGAGGAAGCTACGATTTCGGCAATTATGTGTTGTCGATCGACCATGTGCAGGGAGATCCGTTTGCCGCACCGTCGAAGGTGAGCGTCCATGTCAGGGGAGGGGCAGCGAAGTTCCCGGCGGATCTCTACCGGATGAAATGCCGCAGGCTGGCAGTGTGCGACTATCTGCTGCGTCAGTTCGGGCGGGAACTTGAGCGCGTGTCTTTCAAGGCAAAAGGCTCCGGAAAGAGCGGACTTCTGGCGGTGAGCCGCCCGGGACAGGAAGTGTTGGAGCGCACCGCATGCCAGATGGATGAGGCAAAGGGCGATCTGGTGCTTCGCTTTGAGGTGGGATTCCCTGCCAACGGGAGAACCGTCAATGCAAGAGAACTGGAGAAAATCTTTTTTACGTTTCTTCCGGAATGTGTATCACACAGCCTGTTTTATAAGGCGCTGGATGAAAAGGCGGTGTACCGTGCGGCGGATCTCGCGGAGGATCAGCAGTATATCAGGGATCATTTAAAGGAGCAGGGGCTGGTGGCATTCGTGGCGGATGCATCCATCCTGCCGCGTGAATCCGGCGTGTCCGGCAGACCGATGAAGGACGCCGTGAAGTTTACGGCGCCGGAATCCATGAAGGTAAGCTTTGTGCTGCCGCATGCGGGAAAGATACAGGGCATGGGAATAAAGAAAGGAATCACACTCATCGTCGGCGGCGGATACCACGGCAAATCCACACTGCTTAAGGCGCTGGAGCTTGGCGTGTACAACCATATCGCCGGGGACGGCAGGGAGTATGTCATTACCGATGATACGGCGATGAAGATCCGCGCGGAGGACGGAAGAAGCATCAAAAAGGTGGATATTTCCATGTTCATCAACGATCTTCCGAACGGAAAGGATACGAGTGCCTTTCGCACGGAGGATGCGAGTGGAAGCACCTCCCAGGCTGCCAATGTGGTGGAGGCCATGGAGGCGGGAGCAGAGACGTTCCTCATCGATGAGGATACGAGTGCAACCAATTTTATGATCCGCGACGAGCTGATGCAGAGGGTGGTAAACCGCGAGGATGAGCCGATCACGCCGTTTATCGACCGTATCAGGGAGCTGTATGAGCAGTACGGTATCTCCACGATTCTGGTGGCGGGAAGTTCCGGCTCCTATTTTCATGTGGCAGACTGCATTGTCCAGATGAACCGTTACAAACCGCAGGAGATCACCGCATTTGCGAAGGAGGAAGCGGGCAGATTTCCGCTGCCGGAGGTGAAAACGCCGAAGCAGGCGGCTCCGGGGTTTGAGCGTGCGGTGCGGCCGGACCGTGCATTTAAGGAAGATGCCCGCATGAAGCTAAAGACGATGGGACGCGACGGCATCTCCATCAACCGCGATACGATCGATGTGCGCTATGTTGAGCAGCTGGTGGATACGGAACAACTCGCGGCGCTCGCCTACTTTTTAAAGTATGCCGAGATCCATGTATTCAACGGAAAGCGCACCCTAAGAGAGAGCGTTTCCCTATTGATGCAGTATGTGGAGGAGCACGGACTTGCCGCGGTGACGGAGAGCAGCTATGTGCCGTGCGGGCTGGCAATGCCGAGGGCACAGGAGATTTTTGCATGCATCAACCGTTACAGAAGAATCAGTTTGTAGGAAAAGGAACCGGAGAACGTGAGTGACAAAGCGAATATTGCAGCAGCAGTTCTGGCACATGTAGATGCCGGGAAGACAACTTTATCGGAGGCACTGCTCTATGAGAGCGGGATGATCCGCAGGGCGGGCCGCGTGGACAACAAGGATGCGTTTCTGGATACCTTTGCGCTTGAGAAGGAGAGAGGAATCACCATTTTTTCCAAGCAGGCGGTATTAAAGCTGCCGGAGGAGACGGTCACGCTTTTAGATACGCCGGGGCATGTGGATTTTTCGGCGGAGATGGAGCGGACGCTTCAGGTGTTGGATTACGCGATTCTTGTCATCAGCGGGGCGGACGGTGTGCAGGCGCATACGAGGACGCTGTTTGGGCTTCTGGCGAAGTATGAGGTGCCGGTGTTTTTGTTCGTGAACAAGATGGACCAGCCGGGAACGGATCAGGAGGTGCTGCTCCTGGAATTGAAAAAGGAACTGCATGAGAACTGCGTGGATTTTTCGGATCAGGAGAGCGCGGCTTTTGCGGAAAATGTGGCGGTGTGCGATGAGCAGGTCTTAGAGCAGTATCTGGCAGGGGAAGCGGTCGGAACGGAGCAGATCAGAAAGCTGATCCGGGAACGTAAGCTGTTTCCGTGCTATTTCGGATCTGCGCTCAAGATGCAGGGGGTGAAGGAGTTTCTGGCGGACTTTATCCGGTATGCCAGTATCCCGGCCTACGGGGAGACATTCGGCGCGCGGGTATTTAAGATTGCACGGGATGCGCAGGGAAACCGCCTGACCTACTTAAAAGTGACCGGCGGCAGCTTAAAAGTCAGACAGGTCATCGGGGAGGAGAAGATCAACCAGATCCGCATTTATTCCGGCGAAAAATATGAGACGGCAGAGGAAGTTGGCGCCGGAGGCGTCTGTGCGGTCACGGGTCTGCTTCGCACATTTCCGGGGGAGGGACTTGGCGCAGAGAAAGCGTCCAGGCTGCCGGTGTTAGAGCCGGTACTGACTTATCAGATCATACTGCCGGAAGAGGTAAGCCCGGCAGTCATGCTTCCCAGACTGCGGGAACTTCAGGAGGAGGAACCGCAGCTTCACATTGTGTGGGATGAGACCTTAAGAGAGATCCAGGTGCAGGTGATGGGGGAAGTTCAGATCGAGGTTTTGAGCGAACTGATCCGTCAGCGCTACGGTGTGCAGGTCGCATTTGGCGCCGGAAGGATTGTATACAAGGAGACCATTGCAGGTACGGTGGAGGGCGTGGGACATTTTGAACCGCTCCGCCATTACGCCGAGGTGCATCTTTTGCTTGAACCGGGAGAGCCGGGAAGCGGGCTCGTATTTGAGACGGACTGCAGCGAAGATGTGCTCGACCGCAACTGGCAGCGGCTGGTGCTCACCCATCTAAGAGAGAAGGAACACGTCGGTGTGCTGACAGGATCGGCGCTTGCGGATATGAAGATCACACTCGTTGCCGGACGCGCGCACACAAAGCACACGGAGGGCGGTGATTTCAGGCAGGCAACCTATCGTGCGCTGCGTCAGGGACTGATGCAGGCAGAAACGGTGCTGCTGGAGCCGTGGTATGATTTCAGACTCTCGCTTCCGGCAGGAGCGGTCGGACGCGCCATGAATGATATCGACCGCATGAAGGGAACGATTGCCTACAGTGCAGACGGCTGCATTGTGGGAAGTGCGCCCGTGTCCACCATGCAGAATTACCAGCGTGAGGTGACGGCCTACACCGCGGGAGAGGGGAAGCTTTCGGTTGCCTTAAAGGGATATTTCCCCTGTCACAACACGGAGGAAGTGGTGGCACAGATCGGGTATGATGCCCAGAGTGATCTGGAGAATACGGCGGATTCCGTATTCTGTGCGCACGGAGCAGGATTCATTGTGCCGTGGGATCAGGTGTTTTCCTATATGCACCTGCCGCCGGTGCTCGGGCAGGATAAGAGCGGGGAGGAATGGTATCCCGGACAGTGGCTGCCGGATGCGGCGAATTTCCACGCAAAGACGGGGGAGGAAGAAGCCTGGATCGGCACGGAAGAGATTGACAGAATCCTTGACCGGACATACAATGCTAATAAGAAAGACAAAGATGCCGGCGCAACGAACGGCTATAAAAAGAAGCGCATCATAGAAAGCAGTTCCGCTTCTGCTTCCGGAGGCGGGAAGCAGAAGGATGCCGGCGTGGAATATCTGCTGGTGGACGGCTATAATGTGATTTTTGCGTGGCAAGAACTTGCGGAACTTGCCAGAGTGAATATGGATAGCGCGCGCGGGCGGCTTTTGGATATTCTCTGCAACTATCAGGGAATCCGCAGATGTGAGCTGATTGTGGTCTTCGATGCGTACCGCGTCGAGGGACATCAGACGGAAGCGTGTGATTATCACAATATTCATGTGGTGTACACGAAGGAGGCGGAGACGGCGGACGCGTATATTGAGCGTTTCGCCCATGAACACGCGTCGAGATACCGCGTGACGGTTGCCACTTCCGACGGGCTGGAGCAGATTATTATCCGCGGAGCCGGATGCATCCTGCTCTCGGCGAGAGAGTTTGAGCAGGAAGTAAAGGAGAAGAACCGGCAGCTGCAGGCAGAGTACGACAGCAGAAAAGACCATGGAAAGGTCTATCTGCGGGATCAGATGCCAAGCCAGGTGCTTGACGGATCTTTGGAGGAACAGCAGTAATTTTGTTCCGGAATGGAGATTGGAATGAGAAGGGAAGAAGAAGTCAGACTGACACATTCGGGTATCTTTGCAAAAGACGGCAGACGCTGTGTGTCTGTGCGTTTTGAGCGGGGAAGGGATGTTGCGGAAGCCATATTGCCGGCATGCCGCGTGACGAAGAATGAGGGCTTTACGGACGAAGAAGTCCGCGGACTGGAGCAGTATCTGGAGAGTAAAAATGATGAGATTTTTGCAAAGGCAAAGGAAATCAATCCGATCAGGGGAATTCTTTAAATGCCATCTCTGCCTTTTGCTCATAGCCGCGATGCTTGTGGCGGCGGCACTGCCAAACGGAGTGCGGGAGTCCGGACCTTTGGACAGTGTGAAGCGGATGGGGCAGACCGGCGGACAGGAATTTTGTCCGGACCGTAAGCAGACCGGCGCCATGGTCGCGGCACCGAACGAGGAGCGCCCGGAAGTGGAGGCCGCAGGCAGGGAACTGAGTGAGGCGCATGTCATAGAGACGCTGAGGCAGAAGAGTGCCTACCGCTACCGGAATGTCCAGCAGCTTCGGCTCCTGGTGTGGCTTCTGGAATGTGGTCTGGCGGGACTTTTGGGCGCGCTGTTTCTTTTGGCGGGGAGAGAGCGCGGGCAGCAGTGGGAACTGATTCCCTCGGGAAGAAGGATTGTAGCATACATAAGGAGGGCCGACGGAAAAAAGAACGGCCTTGTATCCTCCATAAAATAGCAATTATTATTTTATGAGAGGATAAAAACTATGAATATTTTAATATGGATTCTGATGATCGTTGGTGGAGCAGCCGGAATGTTATCGACTGCATATCTGGTGCTGGCTATGCCGGTAATCTTTGGATGGAAAGTATACCGCAAGCTTAAGTATCACATCGGTCTGTATGATTAGAAAAAATGGGAGTTTTGGCTCCCGGGGCAAAAGAGGAAGTCATCCGGCAGGAACGGATGGCTTTTTCTTTTGTGCATCAAACTACAACGGAAAAAGTGTGCGAAGAATAAAAAGGAGGATGTGTGGGCATCTTTGAAAGAAAAGGCAGGTGTGAAAGATGGAGAGCATACGCAGATTGCATGAGGAAATATTAAAAAGAGAGTACAAAGCGGAGAAACAGAGGAAAGAAGAAATGCGATATGATCAGATGGACTGTCTGCTTTTGGCGGGAGAAGAAAAGACGGAGCGCACAATTCCGGTTTGTGAGACGGTCTTTCCGGAAAAGTTCGCGGATTTAAATGCGGTGCGTGAAGTGCTGCTTACACCGGAAAAACAGGTATATGCGCTGATTGCGCCGGCATTTATGGGACAGTTTGGAGAGGGGGTCTCCCCGGGAGCAATCCGTGCGGCATTGAAACGCGCGGGATTTTCCGGGATGGTGGAGGTGGCGGTATTTGCCGACATTTTAACCTTGAAGGAAGCGCTTGAATTTGACCGCCATGTGAATCGGGATACGGATTTTTTGCTTACGAGCTGCTGCTGTCCGGTCTGGGTGTCCATGATCCGCAATATTTACGGGGAACTGGTACCGCATATGCCGGGGGCGGTGTCTCCGATGATCGCTGCGGGCAGGGCGGTGAAAAAGATGCATCCGGATGCCGTCACCGTGTTTATCGGTCCGTGCCTTGCCAAGAAAAAGGAGGCGAAGGAGCCGGATATCTGCGATGCGATTGATGTGGTGCTGACCTTTCAGGAGACGGCGATGCTGTTTGAGGCAATGGGGATTGCGCCGCAGCAGATGGAGGAGGATGCAAGCGAACATTCTTCGGGAGCAGGCAGAATCTATGCGCGGACCGGAGGCGTCAGCGAGGCGGTCGTGCGGACGGTAGAACAACTCCACCCGGGACGGAAAATTGCAGTCCGCCCCATGCAGGCGGATGGCGGAAAGGCGTGTAAGCAGATGATTGAGGCAATCCAGGCGGGGAATACGGAGGCTAATTTTTTTGAGGGAATGGGATGCGTCGGAGGCTGTGTCGGAGGACCGCGGGCGCTACTGCCGCGCGAAGAGGGCAGTGCCTACGTGGATCATTACGGAAAAGAGGCATTGTATCAGACACCTCTGGAGAACCCCTACGTGATTGAATTGCTGGAAAAGCTGGGATTTTCCACCGTGGAGGATTTTCTGGAAAAAAGTGATCTTCTCACACGCCATTTTTAAATGCAGCAAGTATTGTTCAGGGGCATGCATTTAAAATGCGTTGCCGGGGGGGACGGTTCGTGCTACAATAGGCGGCAGAGAATCATGCAGAGACAAAGGAGAGAAAGATGCTGCCACAGGAATTTTTAGAACGGATGGAGAACATGCTGGGGGAGGAGTATCCTGCATTTTTAAAAAGCTACGACATCGCGCGCTACCAGGCGCTGCGCCTGAATCCGCAGAAGGGGGACGACGTGTCATTTTTAAACCGCGGGGTCTTCTCGCTGGAGCGTGTACCATGGGCAGAGCATGGCTACTATTACACGGCAAAGGATACGCCTGGAAAACATCCGTATCACGAAGCTGGCGTATATTATATCCAGGAGCCGAGCGCCATGGCTCCGGCAGCGTATCTGACGCGGCAGATGGCAGACGGTGCGGGCGAGCGGATTCTTGATTTGTGCGCGGCACCGGGAGGAAAAAGCACGCAGATTGCGGCGGTGATGGCAGGCAGGGGAATCCTCATCAGCAATGAGATCCATCCGGCGCGGGCAAAGATTCTCTCGGAGAATATCGAGCGCATGGGGATTGCCAATGCGGTGGTGACGAATGAGACGCCGCAGCGCCTTGCAGAACATTTCAGCGAGTATTTTACCAGAATCATGGTGGATGCACCGTGTTCCGGCGAGGGGATGTTCCGGAAGAACGAGGAGGCGTGTGAGCAGTGGAGCACGCAGAATGTAGAACTGTGTGCCCACAGACAGGATGAGATCTTAGACTGCGCGGCATCCATGCTTGCGGGCGGCGGGAGACTGGTCTATTCGACCTGCACGTTCGCACCGGCGGAGGATGAGGGAAGCATCTGGCGATTCCTGGAGAGACATCCGGAATTCTACGTGGAGGAGGTGCCGCTTGCGGAGGGAATGTCGCACGGACTGGGAGAACTTTCCACGACGATCCGTCTGTGGCCGCATAAGCTTCGCGGGGAAGGACATTATGTGGCGGTGCTGCGCAAGGAGGGAACGCTTGCGGACGGCGGATCGGGTCTGTTAAAGAACGGGTATGAGAACGGAATTACGGCAGGAGATTCTAAGAGCGCTGCGGCGGGCATCCCGGAATATCTGGCATTTGCCGGGGAGACTTTCGCCGGGGACGCATTGGAGAAGTATGCAGGGCGGGAGTGCCGCTATCTGAAATTTGGCGAGCAGCTCTACCGGATCCCGGAGGGCATGCCGTCGGTAAAAGGTCTTAAGGTGCTGCGCCCGGGACTGCATCTGGGAACGGCGAAGAAAGGCAGATTTGAACCTTCACACGCACTTGCGCTCACACTTCATGCGGCGGATGTTTTACATACGATGGATCTTCCTTCGGACGGGCGGGAGATCCGCGGATACCTAAACGGGGAGACGTTCCCGGCGCAGGGAGAAAAGGGCTGGTATTTAATCACGGTGGACGGATACAGTACCGGCTGGGGAAAGCTCGCGGGCGGAATCATGAAGAATCATTACCCGAAAGGACTGCGAAAACGGCTTCCCTGATAGAATTGTCTTTGTGGAGAAAAAGAGAGGACTTGACAAGAGAGAAAACGCTTTCTATAATTGAAAAAGGATTTGCAAGGGTGCTGTCATAGGACGGTACCTTTTTTGCGTCATAGGATGAAAATCCGTTGAAAGGACAGGTGAATGTATGAAAATAACAACAAGAAAAGTAGCAATTGTCGGCTGTGGACTGGTGGGCAGCACTACGGCATTTTCCCTGGTAACCCAGGGAGTATGTGACGAGGTGATGCTGATAGATATCAACGAGGAACGCGCGTATGGAGAGATGCTGGACATGCGGGACAGCATTGAATATCTGAACCGCAATGTGAAAGTGAAAACGGGAACCTATGCAGAGTGCGGAGATATGGATATCATTGTGATCACTGCCGGAGCGCCGCCAAAGCAGGGACAGACGAGACTGGATACGCTGGAGATGTCGGCAAAAATCGCAAAATCCATTGTTGAACCGATTATGAAAAGTGGATTTGACGGAATTTTTATTGCGATCTCCAATCCGGTGGACATTATTGCACATTATATCTATAAGCTGTCCGGTTTGCCGAAAAATCAGGTGATCGGTACCGGAACCGCAATAGACTCGGCCCGTTTGCAGAATATGATTGCACAGACAGTCAATGTGGATCCGCGAAGTGTTCACGCGTATTCCATGGGGGAACATGGAGATTCCCAGATGGTGCCGTGGTCTACGGTTACGATCGCAGGAAAACCGTTTTATGACGTGATTGCGGACAATAAAGAGCTGGTGGGGGATGTGGATCTGGATGAACTGGTCTACCGCACCACACAGGAAGGGTGGGAGATTTTTAACCGCAAGGGAACGACTTATTATGGAATCGCAACGGCATGCGTGGGAGTGATCAAGGCGATTTTAAATGATGAGAACAGGATCATTCCGGTATCAACATTGCTGGAAGGAGAGTACGGGGAGCGGGATGTCTATGCGGGGGTGCCAACCGTGTTAAACCGCAGCGGGGCATATGACGTGCTTGAAATTCATATGACACCGGGTGAACTCGCGCGCTTTAAAGAATCCACCAGAGTGATCCGCGAATATACGGATCGCATTATGAAATTGAATTTGTAAAGGAAAGAAGAAAGGAATTGCAATCTCCCTGTAATGCAGTACAATAAAAGCAGGAAAGGGAGTGCAGTGTGGAACGAAGATACATAGAGAGCCGGCTCTGGACCTGTCTGACAAGTGCGTTTTTAGAACAGGTCAGGAGCCGGTATCATTTTGAGGAAAAAGATAAGGCGCTTTTGAAGGGTGTGGCATCCGATCTGGCGGGCTGCCTGAAATGGAAGGAAGCGGCGTATCTGATGTTTGAGGATGGGACGGATACGGTACGCCGGGCGACTGCGGTTGTGACGCTTGGAAGCGATGTGGACCTGCTGCAGGAACGCTACCAGAACACCGGACGCATGCTGGAAAGCTATATGCTTGAGAGTATCGGCGGAGAACTTCTGATGTTAGGCTATGGCATGCTGGAGGCATGGATACGGGAGAATACCGGGTATCAGGTGGCGGCGTATCATTTTTTCGGTGATGACGAAGCACATCCGCTGTCTGCGATGCCGGAGATCTTAGCGCGGGCAAAACAGCACAAGGTCGTCTGTACGGCAGGGTATTGCCTGAAACCGAAGAAAAGCGTGGTGTTTGAGATGGAGCTTGCGCCGGCGGAGGCGTGCGGGGAGACGGCACATGGCGACAGAATCTGCGCACATTGCAGCAGGAGGGACACATGCCCGAACCGTAGGTAGAACTGCACTTTCAGGGGGAAAAATGAAAAATTGCAGTGGAAAGTTTTTCAAATCCTGTTATAATAAAGCATAGTTTGTTTTTTTGAAATAAAGGAGTATGCAGAATGGGAGACGCGAAATCCATCAAAGAGCGCGGAATACTGGAGCAGGTCATCAAGTCGGAACTCGATTTTATTACCTATGTGGATGTACATACCGGAACATTTCATGTGATCGTGACCAATGACGATACGGATGTGACTCCGCCGCCGGAGGGAGATTATACACAGGTAAATGCGCAGATGATACCGCTGTATGTTCATCCCAAGGATCGGGAGGCATGCGCGGCTGCGTTAGAACTGCCGCATATTCTCTCGGAACTGGAACAGAGGGATGATCTGGTTGTTTCGTACCGCCTGCTGTGCGGGGAGGTATACCGCAGAAAAGAACTGCATATTTCTTATCAGCAGGATGACCGTGACACGGTGGTTTTGGTGCGCCGGGACGTGACGGAGAGCTATGAGGAAGAACAGCGGCAGCAGGAGAGACTGATGTCGGCGCTGTTTGACGCAAGACATGCCAATCAGGAGAAGAATGAGTTTTTGGAGCGCATGAGTCACGAGATCCGGACGCCGATGAATTCCATCATAGGTCTTACGTATCTGACCAGGGAATATGTGAACAATGAGAAGCAGGTGCTCGAGAATCTGGACAAGATCAGCCAGTCAGCCCGTTTTATGCTGTCTTTTGTGGATGATATTTTAAATCTTTCCCAGATCGAGAGCGGCAACGTCGCATTGAACAGCCAGAAGGTGGTCTTAGATGCCTTTTTGGAGGAGACGGTGGAAGAGGCGATGCGGCAGGCGGCGGAGCGTCGCGTTCACTTTGCGGTGGACAGACGCGGAAGCTTTGATGCTACCTATTGCTTTGACGCGGAGAAGCTGGAGCGGGCGCTTTCCAATATTCTGGAGAATGCCGTAAAATACACGATGCCGGACGGAAGGGTTGACTTTATTGTGGAGCATACCGGCGATGACGGGGAGGATGCCGGCTTCCGGTTTGAGATCCGGGATACGGGAGTCGGAATGGACGAAGCGTTTATTCCGCATATGTTTGAGCCGTTTGAGCAGGAGGATGAGGGAATCACGACGCTAAACGGCGGTACCGGTCTTGGCCTTCCCATTGCGCGCAACATTATTGAATTTATGGGCGGGCACATTGACGCATACAGCGAAAAGGGCAAGGGCTCGACGTTCATTGTGAATGTGAACTTAAAGCGTGTCAGAAATTCCGGAGAAAAGCTGCGGGGACAGGGCGATGTACAGGCGCCCGACTACGATTTTACCGGCAAAAGAGCGCTGCTGGTCGAGGACAATGAGGTCAACATTGAGATCACGCGCAATATCCTGCTGCACAAGAATCTGCAGGTGGATGTGGCGGTCAACGGAGAGGAGGGCGTGACGCATTTTCTTTCCCATGAGCCCGGATATTACGACGTCATCCTGATGGATATCCGGATGCCGGTCATGGACGGACTGACGGCGACCAGAAAGATCCGGGAATCCGGACGTGAGGATGGAAAAACGGTTCCGATCGTGGCGATGACAGCCAATGTGTTTGAGGAGGACGTGCGAAAGTCCCTCGATGCCGGGATGGATGCACACTTAAGCAAGCCGATTGAGATTACACAGATGTATGCCGTCCTCGACAGTATGATTTACCGTTGAGAGGAAAAAGGGACTGGTGCTTGAAGCACCAGTCCCTTTTTGTGTCGAATTTTGTAGAAGGGGAAGGACAGGGGCGCTGGATGTTAAAAAACGGTACGGATTTTGCTGAGAAATAAAAGATGGTATGTTATATTTTAAAAGATATGTTACCGATACGATAAAAGAATGGAGCCGAATCAATGCAAAAGAACAGAGTGATGCTGGTAGCGGATGATATCGACGTAAACAGAGCGTCGTTTCGCGCAATGTTTGAAGAGGAATATGAGGTGCTGGAAGCCGGGGACGGAAATGAGACACTAAAAATTTTAGAAGAGCGGAAAGTGGATATTGTCATACTGGATATGTGTATGCCTGTAAAGAGTGGTAAGCAGGTATTAAAGCAGATGAAGGCAGATCCGAAGCTTCTCGATATTCCGGTCATCGTGAAGACGGTCATCGGCGAGGAGAGAGAACTTGAAATGTTAGAGATGGGGGCGGACGATTTTATATTTTCTCCCTGCGAGCCGGAGGTGGTAAAAAAGCGGGTGTCCAATATCATGACACGCTATGAGACACTGGCGGAGCGGCTTGAGAGCCAGCGGCATTTAAGCACGGTCAGAGAACATCTGCTGTTTCAGGTGGCGCGGACGGTGCGCACGGACATCGCGGTAATCGAGGAGTGTTACAGAGAAATGACAGGTCAGAGAACGGAAAATAAGTCTGTGGGACTGGAGGATATGTACAGGCATCTGGAGCACATCCGGGAACTGACGGACAGTGTTTTGGACGGGCAGATTGTAGGTGCGGGCGAGAGTGTCTGCGACACCTTTCAGATTTCGGATGTGGTTGCGGAACTGACCTCAGAGTGCAGGACAATCTGTACGGAAATGGGGATTGAGGTGACGGTGCAGGAGGGTGAGATTTTCTGCGAATATCTGGTGGGCGATGTCAGGAGGCTCAAGCAGATCTGGGCAAGACTGCTAAAGAAAGCGTATATCAACGCGCGGCCGGGATGCCGGATTTTTACAGGCTATCGGGAAGTAAGAACGGGGGAGGATGAGCTTGAACTGGAACTTGCCGTGCAGGGCAGCATTGACGGAGGAGAAGACTATCCGCTGATCAAGAGCCTCGTAGAACTTTTGCACGGAACGATGTGTGTGGAAGTACAGGAGAATGCGCAGATTCTCTGCAGGGTGTTCCTGCCTTTCAGAATCGGAAAAGCGATCGGACAGCCCAAAAGTTTTGCGGGGTTAAAGACGCTTCTTCTGGACGACAATGAACTGTCGAGAGATTATCATGCAGCGGTTCTTGCGCGTCTCGGGCTTCCGGTTGACGTGGTGCAAAACGGGGCGGACGCCGTGGCGTATTTAAGGAGAGCCGCGTCTAAGGGCAACGCCTATGATCTGTGTTTTGTGAACTGGTATATGCAGGGCGGTGAGCCGTTTATCCGGTCGGTGCGGGAAAATTTTCCGAAGGGAAGCCTTACGATCTGCTGTTCGACCAATGAGAAGGAACTGGTGGAGTGTCAGATGCTTGCCGCAGGAGTGGATTGTGTGGTGGAGCGCCCGATTTACCAGGAGGGAATGTACCGGTTTTTGACGGAACTGTGCAGACAGGAGAGTGGAAAAAACGGAACCGGATCGGAGAAAATATAATTTTTTATACGGCAGCGAAACTTTTTTGGTGTCCGGACGGTCTAATAGTTAAAAGGAGGTGTGAGATCGTATGTTTTTCTCCGGGAAAAACCATAAGGAACAAAAGATAGAACAGCTTTTGCTGGAAAATTACAACAAATACTATCGTCTTGCCTACAGTTACGTACATCATGAGGCGGATGCCGCGGATATCGTACAGAACGGAGCGTACAAGGCGATCAAAAACAGCGATGCGCTAAAGCAGGAGGAATATGCGCAGACATGGATTTACCGCATTATGTTAAACGAGATCTTCGGATATGTAAAAAAGAACCGGGAAGTTTCCCTGGATGAGATGCCGGCGGAAGAGGGAAGAGAAGACCGCTATGAGAACATTGATCTAAGAAGGGCATTGGACGCCATGGAAGAACGGGATAAAGCGGTCATTGAACTGCGCTATTTTGAGGACATGAAGCTGGAGGATATTGCGCGCGTGCTGGGGGAGAACCAGAATACGGTAAAGAGCCGGCTGTACCGCGGATTAAAGAAGCTACGGCTGGAACTTACGGATACATGGCAGTGGGAATAGAGGAAAGGATGGTGCCGCATATGGAAAATAAGAAACAGGATTGTAAAAAGATCGAGGAATTAAAGCGACAGTATGCCGGATCGAAAATGTCCGGCGAGCAGGTGGAGCAGATGAAAAAACGGATCGAGGAAGCAAAGATGGAAAAACGAAACGAGAGCAGAAAAATGCATACCGTGAGAAATATTGTGGCAGCGGCTGCTGCAGTGGCGGCAGTCTTCGTGGTGCTGCCGAACACCTCGGGGAGCGTGGCGTATGCCATGGGGAATCTACCGGTGGTCGGAAAACTCGTGGAGGCTGTGACGTTCCGGGATTATCAGTACGACAACGGAGGTCATGCGGCGGACATTAAGACGCCGGAGCTGACGGTAAAGGAGAGCGATACGGAACAGATGACGGACACTGAGGTCCAGGTGCAGGAGAACTTAAAAAAGACAACGGCAGAGATCAATGCGGAGATTGAAAAGATCACGGATCAGATCGTATCGGAGTTCGAGGAGAGCAAGAAGGAAGAAGAGGGCTATCAGGAGGTCGTGGTCAAGCACGAAGTTATCAGCACGACCGACGATTACTTTACGTTAAAGCTGATGTGCTATCAGGCGGCAGGCAGCGGCGCGGAGTGGGACTATTATTATACGATTGACTTAAAGACGGGGGAGCGTCTGACACTTTCGGATTTATTCCAGAGTGGCGCGGATTATATCACCCCGATCAGCGAGAATATCAAGGAGCAGATGCAGCAGCAGATGGCGGAGGATGACGGTAAGATGTACTGGGTGGATAATGCCGAGGTTCCGGAATGGAATTTTGACAAAATTACAGATGAGACTTCATTTTATCTGGATCCGGACGGCCATCTTGTGATATGCTTTAACGAGGGTGATGTGGCACCGATGTATATGGGATGCGTACAGTTCGTCATTCCGGATGAGGTGGTTGCAGATATCCGAAAGTAACGGAAGCAGATTTCGGTGTCGGAGGATGAGAGACAATGAAGCATGCAAAAGCGGTGCGCAGAATTATTTTTACGGTTTTAATCGTGGCAGCCGTGATTGTGGGATTTAATACCTATACGGCAGATTATTATCATGCGAAGGACTATGAACTTCAGACAACAGAGGTATCGGAGACGGATGCCTACATCGCTTACGGAGATCCGCAGAGTGAGACGGGACTGATCTTTTATCCGGGAGCCAAGGTGGAAGAGACGGCGTACGCACCGGTTATGGATGGGCTTGCGCAGCAGGGAATCTTTTGCGTGACGGTAAAGATGCCGGCGCACCTTGCCATTTTAAAGCCGAATGCGGCGGATGAGGTGCGGCAGGAGTTTGGAGAGGTAAAGCACTGGTATCTGGCGGGACATTCTCTGGGCGGAGCCATGGCGGGCAGCTATGCGGCAAAGCATGAGTCAGAGCTCGCGGGACTGATTTTTCTGGCGGCGTACCCGACCAGGGAACTTCAGACGCTTCCGGTGCTCTCACTCTACGGGAGTGAGGACGGCGTTTTGAATATGGAAAAATATCAGGAAGCAATCGGCCTTGCGGCGGACTGCCGCGAGTATATCTTAGAGGGCGGCAACCATGCCGGGTTCGGCAATTACGGACCGCAGAAGGGAGACGGCGAGGCCGGGATTACGGACAGGGAGCAGTGGCAGGAAACGATCGATTACATCATGGACATGATCCGGTAGCAACAGGGGGAAAAGTAGCGGAACCCGGAGAATAATGAAACGGAATCTGAGCGGAAAACGAAGGAAAGCGGTTTACAGTACCGCCGCCTTTGTGGTATGATAGTACTAGTGCAAACTCAGGATAAAGGAGCGATTGGATCATGCAGGACAATTTGAGAGAGGAATTGATTAAGCAGTTTCCAGCGGAAGTTGTGGAACTGGTGGAGCCGTCCGGTAAGAAGTTTTATGCCTGTCCGACCTGCAAGCGCGTGGTGACATTGAACGAGAGCAAGTGTGCCGGCTGCAGTCAGGTATTGAGCTGGGATCACATCCGGCAGGAAGAGATGGTGAAGGGTGTGAAGACGGCAACCTTAAAATTTGAGGTTGGCGGAGATTTTAATAAAGGCGACTGCAGAAAGTGTCCGCTTTCTTACATTGCAAAAGAGAATAATGAGAACGTTTATGAATGTCCGTTAAAAATGCGTGCGAACTGTAAGCTGGATATTTCGTAACAAGATTTGTAACAAGAGAGGACAAGAGCGGCCCGCTTCGGCGTGCCGCTCATTGCTTTTTTAGAAAGGAGAAAGAATGTCACGGATGCATTGGTGGATAATGGCAGTTGGAGCCGTATTTTTCCTGTGGTTTTTCATTCCGGCATTTGTCGTGGTTAATATCGGTAACATTACGGGAATGGCGGTGTCAGCCCTTGTGCTGCTGTACGGTATTTTTTACCGGCAGGTACAGGATGTGGCAGGGAGACTTTGGCAGACGCGCGGTGGCAGAGCGGGATTGTCCGCCCTGGGCATGGTGCTCCTTTTTATTCTGCTTATCGTGACAGTGGAGACGGCGGGGATGATAAGAAGCGCGGCAAACCGTGCGCCGGAGAATACGACGGCGGTGGTCTTAGGATGCAGCGTCAAGGGGGAGCGGCCGAGCCGGGTGTTGAGCGAACGGCTTTGCGCGGCGTATGAGTATCTGAACCGGAATCCAAAAGCTGTGTGCGTATTATCTGGCGGACAGGGAGATGGAGAGGAGATCAGCGAGGCAGAGTGCATGTACCGTTACCTGACCGGGCGGGGGATCGACGGGGCGAGACTGCTTCTGGAGGACCGGTCCACGACGACGGCGGAAAATCTGCAATATTCCATGGAATTGTTACAACAGCACGGAATCGACGGGCCCGTCACGATTATAACCAGTGAATTCCATGAGTACCGGGCGAATCAGACGGCAAAGAGACTTGGCATTACAAGCTACAGCACACCGAGCCGGACATTTTTTCTCTACCTTCCGACCTTTTATGTGCGGGAATTATATGGTATATTGTATTATAAAATATCGAAATAAAGGATGACGAGATGGCAGTAAAATATTATGCGGTAGCGGTTGGTAAGAAACCGGGAATATACACAAAATGGGACGAGTGTAAGGCGATGGTGCACGGGTTCCCCGGAGCGGTTTACAAGAGTTTTAAGACGCTGGAAGAAGCGGAGACGTTTCTGGAAAGCGCACCGGCGCGTGGGGGAGAAGCTCATGCAAAAGGAGCGGCGCAGCAGAAGGCAACGCAAGGAGCAGCACAGCAGAAATCAGGAACAGCCGGAGACGGCAAGGCAGAGACGAGAGGTGCGGAATCTGCCGGAGAGACAGAGGATCTGCCGGAGAATTACGCGTTCGTGGATGGCTCTTTTCACGCCGGTACCGGCGTGTACGGTTATGGAGGTTTTTTGATTCATGCCGGCGGAAAAGAAGTGCTGCAGGGTGCGGGGAAGGAGCCGGAGATGGCATCGATGCGCAATGTGGCAGGCGAGGTTTTAGGGAGCATGGCAGCCATCGAAAAGGCGCTCGAACTTGGCTTAAAGGATCTTACGATCTATTACGATTATATGGGAATCGAGATGTGGGCAAAAGGACTCTGGAAGCGCAATAAAAAGGGTACGGTGGCCTACTACGAGTATGTGCGCTTGGTGGAGGATAAGATCCGGCTTTCTTTTGTGAAGGTAAAGGGACACTCGGGCGTCATGGGCAATGAGGAGGCAGACCGCCTGGCGAAGGAGGCTGTCGGGATAACGGGCTGACGGCGCGCAAAGAGAGAAGGCATTCAGGGGGATCAAACGGAATGGATAAGAGATTAAAATATTATGATCTGATGGAGCAGCTCCATGGCAAGATCATGTCGGGGGAGATACGCCCGGGAGAGAAGCTTCCTTCGGAGAATGAACTGTCAGCGGAATACGGGGTCAGCCGGCAGACGGTGCGCAAGGCACTGCAGATTTTGCAGAATGAGGGATACATATATGCGGAACATGGCCGCGGAACCTTCTGCTCGGAGATGTTACGGCACACGACGCCGTCCAAAAATATCGCGGTCGTGACAACTTATCTTTCGGATTATATTTTTCCGCGCATCGTGCAGGGAATTGACCAGGTGCTGACGGAGAACGGTTACAGTATTCTGCTGAAAAATACGCGCAACTCAAGAAGCCTTGAGGCAAAGTGTCTCGAGGAGCTTCTGCAGAAGGATATCGACGGGCTCATCATCGAGCCGAGCAAGAGCCAGATTTTCTGCCGGCATGTGAATCTGTATGAGATGCTCGACAGCTATCATATCCCCTATGTATTTATACAGGGAGTACATGCCCAGCTTCTGGACCGGCCGCAGATTCTTCTGGACGACTGCAGGGGAGCCTATCTTGCGACCAGATACCTGATTGAACTGGGACACCGGCGCATTGTGGGCGTCTTCAAATCCGACGACACGCAGGGACAGCAGCGCCACAAGGGGTATGTGCAGGCACTGCAGGAAGCGGGAATTGCGTATGATCCGGATAAGGTGATCTGGTTCTACACGGAGGACCGCAAGACCCATCCGTTTGAGCGGATCAGGCAGATGGCGAAAGATCGCGGCAATCATCCGTTTGAGGCGGTGGTGGCGTACAACGATCAGGTTGCCATCGAGGTGATCCGCGCGCTGAATGAGGAGGGGCTCTCCGTGCCCCAGGATGTCTCGGTGACGGGGTATGACAATTCCTATCTGGCGCAGACATGCCGCGTGCCGCTGACGACGATCTCCCATCCGCAGGAGGAACTGGGAGCGGCAGCCGCCGAACTGCTGCTTCGGATTATCCGGGAGGGAAATTCCAATATCGAAGGAAAATGCGTCCTGATGGAGCCGGAACTGGTGATCCGGGAATCCTGCAGAAGAGAAGATACGGACATGACACAGGACGAATAAAAACAACTTGTAAGTACGAAAGTACAAGTCATACACTTGGAAGCAGGATGTATGACAACAAAAAGTCGCTGCATCTGCAGCGGCTTTTTGTGTACTCTGTGCACATTTTGATTAGGGGGAAGAGAAGGAGAGACGCATGAAATACCGGATGAAACATGCCCCGATGGGGTGGAACAGCTATGACTATTATGACACCACAGTGACGGAGCGGGAGGTCAGGGCAAACGCGGATTATATGGCGGCGCACTTAAAACCGTACGGCTGGGAATATATTGTGGTGGACATCCAGTGGTATGCAAAGAACACCGGAAGTCAGAGGGAGAAGTACCAGTATATTCCGTTTGGGGAGGTCTCGATGGATGAGTACGGGCGGCTGCTCCCCTGTACGGACCGCTTCCCGTCGGCGAAGGACGGTGTGGGCTTTCGGGCGCTGGCGGATTATGTGCATGGGCTGGGGTTAAAGTTTGGAATCCATATCATGCGGGGAATTCCGCGGGAAGCGGCACACCGGCATCTGCCGATTTTGGGAAGCGATGCACTGGCGAGCGATATAGCGGATCCGTCGTCGATCTGTAAGTGGAATCCGGACATGTACGGCATTCGTATGGGAGAGCCGGGCGCGCAGGAATATTACGATTCCATCGTGGCACTGTACGCACAGTGGGGCGTGGATTTTATCAAATGCGATGATATCTGCAATACCAATCTGTACGTGGAACATCCGTATTCGGCGGCGCACGAGATTGAGATGCTGCAGCATGCGATTGAAAAGTGCGGCAGGGACATCGTGCTCTCCTTGTCGCCGGGACCGGCGCTGATCGAGAAAGCATGGCATTATGAAACCTATGCCAACATGTGGCGCATCACGGATGATTTCTGGGATACGTGGGAGCTGCTTTACGATATGTTCCGGCGCTGCGAACTGTGGCAGAACCACGTGGGCTGCGGATCGTTCCCGGACTGTGACATGCTGCCGGTCGGCTGGCTCGGAAAAGGATTCGGGCAGGAGCGGCAGACGAATTTTACAAGGGATGAGCAGAAGACGATGATGACGCTCTGGTGTATGTTCGGCTCGCCTTTGATGATCGGCGGTGAACTGACGAAGCTGGATGACTGGACGCAGTTCCTTTTAACGAGACGGGAGCTGCTGCAGATGCTCGACGCAGACTATGTGGGCAGACAGGTGGCGCGCGATCAAAAGCATGCGGTCTGGAGCTGTGTCAATGAGAAAAAGGACGAACGGTATCTTGCCCTGTTTAACTTTATGGAGCAGCCGGCGCGGTGTGAGGTTGCGCTGCCGGAGACGGAAGCGTTTGCAGACATGTGCGGACAGACGGGAACCATCCAGGCGCGGGAACTCTGGGATGGAACAGAGCTTATTGTGCAGAATGACAGCCTTTCTTCTGAAATTCCGTCGCACGGTGTGCATGTTTTCCGGATAGATAAAAAATAGAGAACCACACAATGTAAAAATAAATAAAAAACAACTTGTTATTACGAGCATACAAGTTTTATGCTTAAGATAACATCAACAAGATGAGAGCAGGGAAATCATGGGTGCATGAGAGATGCGGCATGGTTTCGGAAAGGGGTTTGTTACACATGGGAAATGCAAAGGAGAGGATTGAGAGCGGGAAGGCGGTGCTCGGTATCGAGTTCGGTTCGACCAGAATCAAGGCAGTGCTGGTGGACGAGACACATCAGCCGATCGCATCCGGTGCGCACGACTGGGAGAATCAGCTGGTCGACGGAATCTGGACGTACAGCCTGGATATGATCTGGGACGGTCTTAGGGACTGCTATCGCAAGATGACCGAGGATGTACAGAACAAATACGGCGTTGCCGTCACAAAGCTTGGTGCCATCGGATTTTCCGGAATGATGCACGGCTATATGCCGTTCGATGAGAAGGGGGAGCTTCTGGTTCCGTTCCGCACCTGGAGAAATACCATCACGGGCGAGGCTGCCGCAGCACTGACGAAGGAGTTCTCGTTCAATATTCCGCAGCGCTGGAGCATCGCACATCTGTATCAGGCGATCTTAAACGGGGAAGAGCATGTGGATAAAATCGCATATTTTACCACACTTGCGGGATACATTCACTGGAAACTCACAGGGGAGAAGGTACTGGGAGTCGGCGAGGCATCCGGTATGTTCCCGATCGATGCGAAGACAAGAGATTACAACCGGAAGATGCTGGCGCAGTTTGATGCGCTTCCTGCGGTAGGGAAATATACATGGAAGTTAGAGGAGATCCTGCCGAAGGTGCTCGTGGCCGGGGAGAATGCCGGGACCCTGACTAAGGAGGGCGCAAAGCTTCTGGATCCGAGCGGCAGGCTGGAAGCTGGGATCCCGCTCTGCCCGCCGGAGGGTGATGCCGGTACCGGTATGGCGGCAACGAATTCGGTGGCTGTGCGCACCGGAAATGTGTCTGCCGGAACGTCCGTGTTCGCAATGGTGGTTTTAGAGGAAGACTTAAAGGCGGTACATGAGGAACTGGATATGGTGACCACACCGTCCGGCGATACCGTGGCGATGGTGCACTGCAACAACTGTACCTCGGATCTGAACGCCTGGGTCGGCTTGTTCCGGGAGTTCGCGGAGAACTTCGGAATCAATGTCGATATGAACGAACTTTTCGGAAAACTTTACAACAAGGCGCTGGAGGGCGACAAGGACTGCGGCGGACTTCTGGCATACAACTATTTTTCGGGAGAGCCGGTGACCGGAGCAAACGAAGGACGGCCGCTGTTTGTGCGCAAGCCGGACGCGCATTTTAATCTCGCCAATTTCATGCGGACACATCTGTATGCAGCGCTTGCAACCTTAAAGATCGGTCTGGATATTCTGCTGAAGGAAGAAAAAGTAAAAGTGGACCGCATCTACGGACACGGCGGACTCTTTAAGACCAAAGGCGTCGGACAGGGAATTTTAGCCGCTGCGATGGATGCACCGGTGGCAGTGATGGAGACGGCCGGCGAGGGTGGTCCGTGGGGCATGGCGCTGCTGGCATCCTACATGCTGCAGAAGGCGGACGGCGAGAGCCTGGAGCAGTACCTCTCCGAAAAAGTCTTCGGCGGGGAATCTGGAAGCGTGATGGAGCCGGATCCGGCAGATGTTGCGGGATTTGACGCTTACATCAAGGCATACAAAGCGGCGCTTGCAGCAGAGAAGGCGGCAGTCGAGGCGATGCCGTTATAAGACAGGCACGAAGGCGGCAGCCTGGACGATGCCGTTATAGACAGATACGGGGGCAGCGGCAGATGCTGCCGCTGCTTACAGATTGGGATTTACACAGCAGTTACTGCTGAAACATAAATATATTTCATGGAGGGAACATTATGTTAGCAACAAAAAATTACAAGTTCTGGTTCTGCACCGGATCACAGGATCTTTACGGAGACGAGTGCCTCGCACATGTGGCAGAGCATTCCAAAATCATCGTGGCAAAGTTAAACGAGTCCGGCGTGCTTCCGTATGAAGTGGTATGGAAGCCGACACTGATCACCAATGAACTGATCCGTAAGACCTTCAACGAGGCAAATGTAGATGAGGAGTGCGCAGGCGTCATCACATGGATGCACACATTTTCCCCGGCAAAGTCCTGGATTCTCGGATTACAGGAGTACAGAAAGCCGCTGCTTCATTTACATACCCAGTTCAATGAGGAAATTCCTTACGACACCATCGACATGGATTTCATGAACGAGAACCAGTCGGCACACGGAGACCGTGAGTACGGTCATATCGTGACACGTATGGGAATCGAGCGCAAGGTAGTCGTGGGGCACTGGAGCGACGTCAATGTGCAGGAGCGCATTGCATCCTGGATGCGCACAGCAGTCGGCGTGATCGAGAGCAGCCATATCCGCGTGATGCGTGTGGCAGACAACATGAGAAACGTAGCTGTTACCGAGGGGGATAAGGTCGAAGCACAGCTGAAGTTCGGCTGGGAAGTGGATACCTATCCGGTCAACGAGATTGCGGAGGCAGTTGCAGCCGTATCCGAGTCCGATACCAACGCTTTGGTAGACGAGTATTATGACAAATATGACATTTTATTAGAGGGACGTGATCCGCAGGAGTTCAGACGCCATGTAGCCGTACAGGCACAGATCGAGATCGGCTTCGAGCGTTTTCTGGACGAGAAAAATTATCAGGCAATCGTAACACACTTCGGTGATCTCGGTGCCTTAAAGCAGCTCCCGGGACTTGCAATCCAGCGTCTCGAGGAAAAAGGCTACGGCTTTGGCGCAGAGGGTGACTGGAAAGTGGCAGCGATGGTGCGCCTGATGAAGATTATGACAGCAGGCAAGAAGGATGCAAAGGGTACTTCCATGCTGGAGGATTACACCTACAATTTCGTAAAAGGCAAAGAGGGAATTCTCGAGGCACATATGCTTGAGATCTGCCCGTCCATCGCAGACGGTCCGATTTCCATCAAGTGCCAGCCGCTTTCCATGGGGGACAGAGAAGACCCTGCGAGACTGGTATTTACCTCCAAGGAAGGAAGCGGTATCGCAACATCCTTGATCGATCTCGGCAACCGTTTCCGTCTCATCATCAACGATGTGGACTGTAAGAAGACAGAGAAGCCGATGCCGAAGCTTCCGGTAGCAACGAATTACTGGACACCGCAGCCGGATCTCTACACCGGTGCGGAGGCATGGATTTTGGCAGGCGGCGCACACCACACCGCATTTACCTACGACCTCACCGCAGAGCAGATGGGCGACTGGGCAAATGCCATGGGCATCGAGGCAGTTTATATTGACAAGGATACAAAGATCCGCGAGTTCAAGAAGGATCTGATGCTTGGCAATCTGTTTTACCGCTAAAAAACAATAAGAAGCATACGGGGATGTCAAAACGGCATCCCCCGGTAAATGAGAATGGTACCGGGGCAGACCCGGATACACATATAGGGTGCGCGCACAAGCGCAGAAAGGGAGAGGAATATGAAGTTTTTTATTGACACAGCAAACGTAGAGGACATCCGCAAGGCAAATGATATGGGAGTGATCTGCGGCGTTACTACAAACCCGTCTCTGATTGCCAAAGAGGGCAGAGATTTCAACGAGGTCATCAAGGAGATTACGACGATCGTTGACGGTCCGATCAGCGGCGAGGTAAAAGCAACCACTGTGGATGCGGAAGGCATGATCAAAGAAGGACGTGAGATCGCAGCGATCCATCCGAACATGGTAGTCAAGATCCCGATGACCGTAGAGGGATTAAAGGCAGTCAAAGTGCTGTCCGCAGAGGGAATCAAGACGAATGTGACGCTTATTTTCACAGCAAACCAGGCGCTTCTTGCAGCGCGCGCAGGCGCAACCTATGTATCTCCGTTCCTTGGCAGACTCGACGACATCAGCACGGCAGGTATCGATCTGATCCAGGACATCGTGCAGATCTTCGACAACTACGGACTTGAGACCGAGATTATCGCTGCATCGATCCGCAACCCGATCCATGTGACAGACTGTGCGCTGGCAGGAGCAGATATTGCTACTGTTCCTT
>ERZ773115.898-NODE-898-length-30214-cov-4.062469_pt1 | contig 30214 bp, 28 predicted proteins | sample MGYA00511116_ERZ773115 | MGnify/ENA primary metagenome ERZ773115 (study PRJEB29015, sample SAMEA2737869) | human gut metagenome | biome: human gut; feature: human-associated habitat; material: faeces | place: China | collected 2012 ... | reverse complement strand
TGGATGGAGGCCGTCTGGTATTTCTAATCGTGGAAGTGATCCGCGGAAAGCGGGTGCCTCCGGAAAAAGAAGGGTATGTACATCTGGCAGGAATGGCACTTCTTCTTTGCCTGATGGTATTTGTGATGTATAATGATATCCGGAGAATCTTCTTTTAGTGATATTGGAAAATTTTACGAAGCACTTCGATTGGCTGCAATTGAGGTGCTTTGTGTTAGGTGCATCAGTGGATGCATATTTTGATGGAAATTATTTTACAGAAAGAAGGATGGAAAGATGCGTGAGCAGCTTACAGAAAGTGATGTAAAGAAAATTGAAGAGGAAATCCAGCATCGCAAGCATGTGATCCGTAAGGAAGCCATTGAAGCGGTCAAGGAAGCGCGTGCGCAGGGCGACCTGAGTGAGAACTTTGAATACTACGCTGCAAAGAAACACAAGAACCAGAACGAGAGCAGAATCCGCTATCTGGAGAAGATGATCAAGACAGCGAAGATCATATCTACGGATTCCGCGGAGGACGAAGTCGGAATGAATAACACCGTCACCGTGTATTTCGAGGAGGACGATGAGGAAGAAGTCTATAAGATTGTCACCACCGTGCGCGGCAATTCACTCAAGAACTTGATCAGCAATGAGTCGCCGCTCGGCAAGGCACTGCTTGGACACCGGGTGGGAGACCGCGTGGAAGTGCGGGTCAACGATGATTATTCTTATTTTGTCACGATCCGCAAGATCGAGAATACCGTGGATGACGGAACAGACAAGCTGAGAAAATTTTAGGCATGACGCAGAAGAAAGGATAGAGCAGATGAGACTGACAGAATTATTAAAGACCGATCAGGTTACGATTTCCTGTGAGCTGTTTCCACCCAAACAGGGGGCGCAGCTTGCCAACTACAAAAATATCGTTGCGGACATGGCGGCATTGAAGCCGGCATATATGAGCGTGACCTACGGCGCGACCGGCGGTACGTCCGACTATACGGTAGAACTTGCCAGCGAGGTGGAAAAGCATCAGATTCCGGCGCTTGCACATTTAACCTGTGCTTCCTCCACGAAGGAAAAGGTGGCATCCGTGATTGAGGAGTTAAAAGAGAAGCAGATCAGCAATATTCTGGCGCTCCGGGGAGACATTCCGCAGAATGCGGATTTCCCGCTTCCGAACCAGTACCGTCATGCGAGTGAGCTGATCGCGGACATCAAAGCACAGGGAGATTTCTGCATCGGCGGCGCCTGCTATCCGGAGGGACATCCGGAAGCGGACACCATTTTTGAGGATCTGGATCATCTGAAGGAAAAAGTGGATGCGGGCTGTGAATTCCTAACGACACAGATGTTTTTTGATAACCACATTCTGTACAATTTCCTGTACAAGGCACTCTCAAGAGGCATCGATGTGCCGGTGGTTGCGGGAATCATGCCGGTGACGAACAAGGCGCAGATCAAGAGGATCGTGTCGCTTTCCGGCAATATGGTTCCGCCGCGTTTCCTGGCGATCGTGGATCGTTTCGGGGATAATCCGGCGGCGATGCGCCAGGCCGGAATTGCTTACGCGACGGATCAGATTATCGATCTGATTGCCAACGGCGTGAATCACGTACATATCTATACTATGAATAAGCCGGATGTCGCGGGCGAGATTCTGGACAATTTGTCCGAGATCTATGTGAGAGCGTAATCTGGGGCTGATCCGGGCTTGTGCGGGAGGAAGGCTATGGCAGGGAAGAATGTTGAGGGACAGCTTGAGTTATTTTCACTGTTTGATTCGGTGGAAGAACTCGAGCAGAAGATCAAAGGCGCCGGACTGAAAGAAGTGCAGGGCGAACCGGTGATGGAACAGTGTTACAGGCACCGTGACACCGGTGAGACGGCGGTGGCGGCGTATCTGGACTATAACCGGGTCTATGTGGCGGACTGGGGCAGGAAGCCCCTGCTGTATCAGTTTGACAGCACAAAAGAGGCTGTCGGGTATTATGCAGACTGGCTGGACCGCCATGCGTCGGATGAAGCGGCGGTAGCGGCACAGCGGCCGGAAGCATTGCAGAAGGCGAAGGCAGTCCGCTGGGAGAATACGGAGGTAGAGAAATGAAACAGGAAGAATTATGCCGTAAACTGACGGAGATGATTGCGGAGACAAAAGCACAGAAGCTTTCCTGGAGACTGGAAGTACAGACCACAGAGGGAAATGATGCTTCCGAGAAGCCGATCGAGGAGGAGCACGGAACAAAGTGGACGATTGATGAGTGTTATGCGTCTTACAGCTGTAACTACCGCGGAAAAGAATTCTGCATGATTACCTATGAGCTGCTCAAGAAATCCGGGGATAAGGAGCGCTCAAGCAATCTGGTCTTTCTGCCGCCGGAGGGAATCCGCTTTTTCGACCTTCACACCTTACTGCCGTACAGTGTGGAGATGTCGGCGGTGCTTGCGGATCACATTCACCAGCTCTGGCTGCTTTTGATGGAGCAGTACAAGGAAAAGTGCCCCGGTGTGGAACTTGCGGTAAGACCCGGGATGCTTACGATCGAAGAGGAAAACCTGTAGACTGGGATTCATTACATTACACAAAAAACGTGCGGGAGACTGCGGTATGTGCAGTCTCCCGCACGTTTTTTAGTGCAGGGATTTCTCGACTTCATTCAAAGAGAGAGCACAGTGGTTCTTTAAAACCACGGATTTTAAATCCTCAAATTCCGCTTTCTCTTTCTGGATGCCGTAGCCGGAACTTTTTTTGATGCGGATATTGCCGTACGAGGTCTTGCGCGTCTCAAAAGTAGATTCCAGCTTTGCGCGTTCGAACACCTGGTAGCGCACGCCTCTGGTCGAAGTATGGAGGAAGAAAAGCCCTGTGAATTTTTCACGTTCCTCCATCTCACACAGACAGGTTAAGAGAATGCCGGGACGGTTTTTCTTCATCTGGATCGGGATTGTAAAGACGTCCAGTGCCCCGGCTGCCATAAAGATCTCCGTTGCAAGTCCCAGCGCTTCGCCGGTCATATCGTCGATGTTGCAGGAGATCGATAAAATGGTATCGTCGCAGGAGTATGGCTCCTCCTCCTCGGCAGCGAGATAGGAGGCGGTGTCGCCGAGAAAAGCACGGACACAGTTCGCGATGCCGAAATCTTTCGAGCCGATGCCGTAGCCGATCTCCGACGCGGTCATGGTTGGCATCGGGAGATAGCGCAGCACATAGTAGTGCAGGATGGCAGCACCTGTCGGGGTTAAAAGCTCGCCGGTCACGGAGCCGGTGTAGAACGGAATGCCGCGCAGAAGCTCTGCGGTCGCCGGGGCAGGAACCGGCAGCACGCCGTGTGCACATTTTACAAAGCCGTTTCCGACGTGAAGAGGCGACGCGAGAATCTGCTCCGGTGCGATCGTGCGGATTAAAAGCGCGCAGCCGACCACATCCGCGAGTGCGTCGAGTGTTCCCACCTCGTGAAAATGGATCTGCTCTAACGTGGTGTCGTGTACTTTTGCTTCTGCCTCTCCGAGCAGGCGGTAGATGGCGAGCGCATCGTCCTTTACCTCTGCGGGAAGATCAAGGGATGCGATCTCCTCGCAGACGGCGGCGTAGGTGGTGTGCGTGTGGGAGTGTCCGTCCTCCGCAGAATCGGACGCTTCGTGGGCAAAGGATGCATCCGGACTCTCTGCATGCGTGTGATGGGCATGTCCCGCCTTGACATCGAGAGAGACCTCCTCGGTACCGTCCACCGTTACTTTCATGTGGGTTCCGTTGATACCGCAGCTTACGGCGGATTCCGGAGAAAGCACGATATGATAAGGGGCAAAGACGGTGTTCATCTTGTGCAAAAACCATTCTTTCTGATCGCAGATCTCATAAAGGGCACTCATCAGCATATCTCCGGCAGCACCCATATTACATTCCAGATAAATTGTTTTCATAGTGAGAAGAAACCTCCTGTTAGAGTGATGGATGGTGTGATCAGCCGCCGATGTGGTTGATCATGCTTGCAAGGTAGCCCGCGCCGAAGCCGTTGTCGATGTTGACGACAGATACGCCGCTGGCGCAGGAATTGAGCATGGACAATAGCGCGGAAATGCCGTGAAAGCTGGCGCCGTACCCAACGCTTGTGGGAACGCCGATGACAGGGCAGTCCACGAGACCGCCGATGACGCTGGCGAGAGCGCCCTCCATGCCTGCGACGGCGACGATGGCATTGGCGGATGAGAGCAGCTCCATGTTGGAGAGCAGGCGGTGCAGTCCCGCGACGCCGACGTCATAGACGCGTACGACCTTGTTGCCGAGCACTTCTGCCGTTAAGGCTGCCTCCTCCGCGACGGGAATGTCGCTCGTGCCGCCTGTGGCTACGACGATGGTTCCCTCCGCTGTGATATGCGGCGTACGGTTCACAATGCCGATGCGGGACGCCTCATCGTAGAACAGCGTAAAACGCTCGGAAAGGTAAGCAGCGGATTCCGGGGAAAGCCTCGTGATTAAGATATTCTCCGGACAGTGGGCGAGCAGACTGTTCGTGATGCCCTCGATCTGTTCTTTGGTCTTGGAGGCTCCGTAGATCACTTCCGGCGCTCCCTGACGCACTTCGCGGTGATGATCGACCTTGGCGTATCCGAGATCCTCAAAAGGAGCCAGCTTTAACTGCGCGTAGGCTTCGCTCGCGGTGAGCGTTCCGTTTTCAATATTATTAAGAATCGTTCTGATATGATCGTTTTCCATGATGTCCTCCATGTCTGTAATTAACCATATTATACCCATTGTACGGCGGGATTGCAAGAACGCGCAGGCGGCAGAAAGACCGGAATTTAGTACATTTATACAAAAAATGGAAACTGATTTTGTGAATTCGGTTTCTTGTGAGAACCTGGAAATCGTGATAGAATAAAGGAAACCAGAAAAAGAAAAATAGTTTCCGAAAGAGGGAGGTGACATAGATGCAGCAGAAAGAAGTGATCCTGGAGGGAACGATCAAAGCGTTTAATGAGAAAGGCCTGAAGTTCACCATGGACGATGTGGCGAAGATCCTCGGAATGAGTAAAAAGACTATATATACCGTATTCCGCGACAAGGAGTCGATGTTTCTTGCGATGGTGGATTACATGTTCGATTCCATCAAGGAGAGTGAACAGCAGATTGTGGAGGATGACGCGCTCTCTACGGTGGAGAAGATAAGACGGATTCTCGGAGTGATTCCGGAGAGTTACCGGGATGTGGATTTCAGACAGCTCTATCTGTTAAAGGACAAGTATCCGGTGATCTACAAGCAGGTGGAAAAGAGACTGGAGACCGGCTGGGAGACAACGATCCAGCTTCTGGAGCAGGGAATGGCGGAAGGCGTGATCCGCAAGGTCAGCATTCCGATTGTGAAGATGATGCTGGAAGCTACGGTAGAACAGTTTTTCCAGAGAGATATCCTGATTCAGAGCGGGCTTTCCTATCTGGAAGCGCTCGATGAGGTGGTTTCGATTCTGGTAAACGGAATCGTGGTTCCGGAGGCGGCGGGATAAACACGTGGCAATGCAGGAAGGTGGCAGGCGAAGGTAGAACATGGAGAACAGAGTATATTTAAATGACGACTGGAAGTTTTCGGAACAATTTACGGAAGAAATGCTGGGCGATGGCTTCGACGTGGGAAATATGACTCCGGTACGGCTTCCGCACACGGTGAAGGAGACACCGCTTCACTATTTTGACGAATCTGTTTACCAGATGGTCAGCGGATACCGCAGAGATGTCTATATTCCGGAAGAATGGAAAGGAAAACGTCTGCTGCTCACGATTGACGGGGCGGCGCATGAGAGCGAAGTCTACTGGAACGGGAAGAAGATCGGGGAACATCACTGCGGCTACACGGCATTCACGATGGACATCAGCGACGATGCCGTCTACGGCATCCGCAACACGCTGGTGGTCAAGGTGGACAGCAGGGAGAGCGTGAATATACCGCCGTTTGGATTTGTGATTGACTATATGACATACGGCGGACTCTACCGTGAGGTGTGGCTCGACATCAAGGAGAAAACCTATCTGAAGGATGTGTTTGTGCGGGGAGATCTTTCCGGTGACTCCGGCAGACTGATCTCCGAGATTACGGCGGACGGCGGCGGGGAGAATCTTAGCGTCAGGCAGAAGATCAGAAGATGCGGTGAGAGCGGCTACCGTCTTCTGGGCGAATGTGAACTGACCGGAACAAAGCTTGTGCTCGACTATACGGTGGAATCCGTTCTGCCGTGGGACACCGTTCATCCGGTCTGCTATGAGGTGTGCACACAGCTCATCCAGGATGAAAAGGTGCTGGATGAAAATGTGACGGTCACAGGCTTTCGACATGCCGAGTTTAAGGCGGACGGTTTTTATCTGAACGGTAAAAAAGTAAAGCTCCGCGGACTCAACCGACATCAGAGCTATCCGTATGTGGGATATGCCATGCCGGAATCCATGCAGCGGATGGACGCGGATATTTTAAAGTATGAGCTTGGCGTCAACGCCGTGCGGACATCCCACTATCCGCAGTCCCATTACTTTATCGACCAGTGTGACAGAATCGGACTTCTGGTATTTATGGAGATTCCGGGATGGCAGCACATCGGTGATGAGGCGTGGAAGAACCAGGCGGTTATAAATGTGCGCGATATGGTGATGCAGTACCGCAACCACACGTCGATCATTCTCTGGGGCGTGCGCATTAATGAGTCGCAGGACGATGATGATTTTTACCGCAGGACAAACGCGGCGGCGCACGAACTTGATCCCTCCAGACCGACAGGCGGTGTGCGGGCGCACAAAAAGAGCAGTTTTCTGGAGGATGTCTACACTTACAATGATTTTGTGCATGACGGAACAAACCGGGGATGTGAGAAAAAGACGTCTGTGACTTCCGATCCGAAAAAGCCGTATCTGATCAGCGAGTACAACGGACATATGTATCCGACCAAGGCGTTCGACTGGGAGGAACACCGCGTGGAACACGCGCTGCGGCATGTGCGGGTGCTCGACGCTGCGGCAGCGGAGGGCGACATTGCGGGAAGCTTCGGCTGGTGTATGTTTGACTACAACACACACAAGGATTTCGGCAGCGGAGACCGCATCTGTTACCACGGCGTGATGGATATGTTCCGCAATCCGAAGCTGGCGGCGAAGGTCTATGAATGCCAGCAGGAGGAGCATACGGTTCTGGAACTGAGTTCTTCCATGGACATAGGGGAGCACCCGGGCTGCAACCGCGGCGAGACCTACATTTTTACCAACGCAGACAGTGTGCGGATGTACAAAAACGACCGTTTTATCAAGGAATACAAGAGAGAGGATTCCCCGTGGAAACATCTGCCGCACGGACCGCTCGTGGTCGACGATTATATCGGAGACGCGATCGAGAAGGGCGAACATTTTACTCCGGCGCAGGGAAAGGGAATCAAGGATGCGTTGAATGCGACCGCACGCTACGGACTGTCGCATCTTCCGAAATCCGTGTATGTGACGGCGCTCAAGATGCTGCTCCTTTATCACATGAAGCCGACCGATGCGGTGGTGCTCTATAACCGCTATATCGGAGACTGGGGCGGTACTTCCACGACATACCGGTTTGAGGCGGTGTCGGACGGCGGCGTGACCGCGGAACTCATCAAAAAGCCGATGACGAAGGTACGGCTTCTGGCACGGGCGGATCATACGGGACTTCAGGAGAAAAGCACCTACGATGTGGCAGCCGTCCGGATTGAGGCGAGGGACGAATACGGCAATTTGCTTAGCTTCTTCAATGAGCCGGTAAGCTTTGAGGTGAGCGGACCGGTGGAGCTGATCGGACCGTCTGTCATCTCGCTGGAGGGCGGAATGGGCGGCACCTACATAAAGACAACGGGTGAGTGCGGCGAGGCGCGGCTTGTCATCCGGAATGCACAGACCGAACCGGTGGAACTGCACTTTGCGGCAGCGGCAGAGCGACAGAGATTGTAAGAAAAGAAAGGGAACACAGGCAATGGAAGAAAAATCAAAAGTTATTTTTGGCAATCCGATGCCGGATAAGGTATACCGGAAAGCGGTAAAGTCGAAAAAGAAATATGCAAAAAAATTCGGGGACGATGCAGGGGCAGATTATCCTGCAATCGTGAAGAAGAATGAATACATCGGCGATATGCTGGGCGTACATGACATCCGTGTGGGAGAGACGGGAGAAAACGTGGGATTTGACACGGAAAAGGGAATCATCGTCGGCAACATCCGCATGGGATTCGGACATTACCGCATTTCCATGGCAATCGCATCCGCGGCACATTCCATGGGCTATGTACCGTACTGGATGGACTTGAATTCCTACCCGCAGACGACCTGCACAAAGGTCATTGGCGCGCAGAATGATCTGTATTCCCTGGGCTCAAGACTTTCCCAGAAGAGCAGACTGTTCAACCGTCTGGTCTGGGAGCCGATGAACTATGAAGGCTTCCGGAAGCTTTCCTACAATGCCGCGGACCAGAAAAATGCGGAACTGATGGCTCCGGTCTATGCGAATGTGCCGAAGGAGATTCCGGTGGTGGCGACACATGTGTGGCCTGCGCAGGCTGCAATCCATGCGGGAATGAAGCATGTGATCAACGCGATCCCGGACAACTGGCCGATGGCGCTGCATTTATCGGAGGGAAGCATTCACACCGTGCAGACACATTATGCCTACCAGGGTTACCGCATTTTAAACGGCATGCAGGGAGCCGACGTTCTTCGCCCGATGCCGAAGGAGGATCTGATCTATACGGGACATTACATCGACCATGAGCTGGTGAGCAACATCGAGGCGGACTGTGAGGCGAGACGGGCGCGCAAGAGAGAGAAAAAGCCGGTGCGTTTCCTTCTCACGATCGGAGGCGCGGGAGCACAGAGAGAGATTTTTGCTTCCATCATCAAACATCTGCTCCCTGCGATTGAAGACGGCAGAGCCGCACTGTATGTGAATGTCGGCGATTACCGCAATGTCTGGGAGGAATTGCTCGGCGAGATCCCGGGAATGAAGAATTTCGCAACGGAGCATTTTAATAACTGGAAGGATACGACAGAGTTTGCCGCACAGGCACTTACCGGTGAGGTAAGCGGCATCCACGGCTTCTGGCATGAGAATATTTTTGAGGCAGTCTACTGCACGAACCTTCTGATGAGAAGCTGCGATGTGCTTGTGACAAAGCCGAGCGAGCTGGCATTCTACCCGGTGCCGAAGCTGTTTATCAAGCGTGTCGGCGGGCATGAGCAGTGGGGCGCCATCCACTCCGCAGAGATCGGGGACGGTACGTTAGAGTGCAGAGATATTCCGCACACGGTACAGATGCTGGATCTGTTCTTAAACGAGGACACGCTGCTTAACGATATGTGCGACTGCATCGAGAAGAACAAGGCAGCAGGAATTTACGACGGAGCCTACCGTGTGGTAGAGCTTGCGATGGAGAAGAGATAAGGGGAGCGCGAAGGCGCAGAATTGGAGGATCACATGAAACTGACAGGAAAAGAAAAAGTCTCCTACGGACTTGGAGCAGTCGGAAAAGACATGGTGTACATGCTTTCCGCAAGTTACATACTGTATTATTATCAGGATATTCTCGGGGTGAGCGCGTTTGCAATGGGCGTGATCTTACTTGCAGCGCGTGTGTTTGACGCGTTCAACGATCCGATTATGGGCGTGGTTGTCGCCAAGACAAGAACAAGATGGGGAAAATTCCGCCCGTGGCTTTTCATCGGAACGATTTTAAATGCCATCATGCTCTACCTGATGTTTTCTGCACCGCCGGCACTCGACGGAGGCGGTCTGGTGGCCTATGCAGCAGTCACCTATGTACTCTGGGGTGTGACGTACACGATGATGGATATCCCTTACTGGTCAATGATTCCGGCGTTTACCGAGGGCGGCAAAGAGCGTGAGGGACTTTCCACGATGGCGCGCTCCTGTGCGGGCGTCGGCTCTGCCATCATCACAATCATCACGATGCTATGTGTATACCGTCTCGGCGGCGGGGATGAGCGCGTGGGATTCAAGTGGTTTGCACTGATTATTGCGATTTTATTTGTGCTCTTTACGACGATCACCTGCGTCAATGTCAAGGAAAAATCCACCGTCAATGTGGATTCCCCGTCCGTAGGACAGATGTTCCGCGCACTGATTCAGAACGATCAGGCGATGACGGTCGTGATCACCATCGTTCTCATCAACTGTGCGGTCTATACAACCTCAAACCTTGTCATCTATTTCTTTAAATATGATTTCGGCGGCGAGGGCTGGTACAACAGCTACACCCTGTTTAATACGTTCGGCGGAGCGGTACAGATTCTGTCCATGATGATCTTATTCCCGCTGCTGCGCAAATTCATGGGAACCATCCAGGTGTTCTACACGGGATTTGCCATGGCAATCATCGGTTATGTGGTGCTTTTGGTACTGGCATTCACCAATATGTCCAACGTGGTACTGCTGTTTATCCCGGGATTCTTCATCTTTGGGGCAAACGGTGTGCTGACGGTGCTGACGACGGTGTTTCTCGCCAATACCGTGGACTATGGACAGCTGAAAAATCACAGACGTGACGAGAGCGTGATCTTTTCCATGCAGACCTTCGTGGTCAAACTGGCGAGCGGCGTGGCGGCACTGATTGCATCCATCTGCTTACAGATCTGCAATCTGAGCAACGATACGACAGATACCGCAGCAGTTGCGACGGCTGCCGCATCTTCGGTGGTCGGACTGCGCATGACGATGACGATTCTCCCGATGATCTGCCTTCTGTGCGGTATTTTTATTTTCCACAAAAAGTATATTTTGACGGAGGAGAAGGTTGCCGAGATCGCAGAGCAGGTCAAGAAAGGGGCATACTAAATGATAAAAGCGGACGGACATATTTTTGTGCTGGAGACGGCGCATACGACATACTGCTTCCGGAGAATGGAGACAGGGCATTTGGAACATCTGTATTACGGAAGACGCCTGACTCTGCCGGAGCATCCGGCGGAGTGTGATGTTGCTCCGCTGGTGGAGAAGCATACATTTGCGCCGGGAAATACAAACCTCTGCGACGGGGAGCATCCGGCGTTCTCCCTGGAGGATATGCGGCTTGAGATGTCCTCCTACGGAAAAGGGGACATCCGCGAACCGTTTGTGGAGATCGTGCACGCGGACGGAAGCACCACTTCGGACTTTCACTATGAAAGCTATGAGATCACAGAAAAGACGGCGGAGACAGAAAACGGAGATCTCCCGGGAGCTTACGACGAGAGGGGGGAGGCGCAGCGTCTTTGTATCAGACTGCGCGACCACTCCTATGATCTTGTGCTGGAACTTCATTATGACGTCTACGCAGAGTGCGATGCGATTGTGCGAAGCGCCGTTCTCTTCAATGAGAGCAAGGAGATGATTCGTCTGAATCGCCTGATGAGTACCCAGATCGACTTTGATCCGGCAGAGTATGTGTTTACAACCTTTACCGGTGCGTGGGCGAGGGAGATGCACCGTTCCGATACGCGCATGGAGGCGGGAAAACATGTCAATGCGTCCTACACGGGAACCTCCTCCAGCCGTGCCAACCCGTTCGTCATGATTGCAAAGACGGATACGACGGAGGATACCGGAGAGTGTTACGGATGCAACCTCATCTACAGCGGCAACCACTATGAGGCGGCGGAAGTGAGCGGCTATGGCAAGATGCGCCTGACTGCCGGCATCAATCCGCAGTCATTTTCCTGGCTGCTGGCTACGGGGGAAAATTTTGCGGCGCCGGAGGCAGTCATGGCGTATTCCTGTGAGGGTTACAACGGCATGAGCCAGTGCATGCACGCATTTGTGCGGGAGCACATCGTGCGCGGAGCGTTTAAGCACAAGGTGCGCCCGGTGCTGTTAAACAGCTGGGAGGCAGCCTATTTTGACATCAATGAGAGAAAGCTGCTTGCTCTGGCGAAGAAGGCAAAGGAAGCCGGCGTGGAGCTTTTTGTGATGGACGACGGCTGGTTCGGCGAGCGCAATGATGACGCACATTCCCTGGGAGACTGGGAAGTCAACGAGAAGAAGCTTCCGGGAGGTCTCGCGGGACTCGGAAGAAAGATCAAGGCGCTCGGACTGGATTTCGGTATCTGGGTGGAGCCGGAGATGGTGAATGTGAACAGTCATCTCTACCAGGCGCATCCGGACTGGACGATTGAAATCCCGGGGAAACCGCATGCGGAAGGCCGCAATCAGCGCATCCTGGATCTTACGAGAACGGAAGTGCAGGACTATATCATCGAGACGATGACAAAGGTATTTTCCTCGGCGGAGATCTCCTATGTCAAATGGGATATGAACCGGACGTTTACGGATTACTATTCCGCAGCGCTTCCACCGGAGCGGCAGGGAGAGGTGGCACACCGCTATGTGCTGGGACTGTACCGGTGCATGAGAGAGCTTACCGCGCGTTTCCCGGACATTCTCTTTGAGGGATGCTCGGCGGGCGGCAACCGGTTCGATCTCGGAATTTTGTCCTATTTTCCACAGATCTGGGCGTCCGATGACACGGATGCGCTCTGCCGGGCAGAGATCCAGACTGGCTATTCCTACGGCTATCCGATGTCCGTTGTGAGCGCCCATGTGTCGGCGTGTCCGAACCACCAGACGCTCCGCGTGACGCCGCTTGAGACACGGTTCGCCGTGGCGGCGTTCGGTATCTGCGGCTATGAGTGCAATTTCTGCGATCTGTCCCGCGAGGATTTTGCGGCGGTAAAGGCACAGATCGCACTGTACAAACAGTGGCGGGAGGTATTACAGAAGGGACGGTTTTACCGCGGACGCACATTCGGAGAGGGGGCACATGAAAGTGTACTCTCCCAGAGTGCGGGGAACCAGATGGAGTGGACCTGTGTGTCGGAAGACCAGACCCGTGCGGTCGGTATGCTGATGCAGAAGCTGGTCGTACCGAATACCCAGTATCACAGCTATCACGCGAAGGGATTAAAACCCGATGCGCGGTATCATTTCTATAACCGCAGCTTAAAATACAATATCAAGGATTTCGGGGATCTGGTCAATACCGTCTCACCGGTACACATTAAGCAGGATTCGCTGGCGCTGGATCTGATCGCCAGATTTAAGAAGATGGACGGGGAGATCGAGGATTGCCATGCAGCCGGAGATATGTTAATGTATCATGGAGTGAAGCTTAAACAGGCGTTCGGCGGAACCGGATACAACAATGAGGTGCGGTATTTTCAGGATTTCGCTGCGCGCATGTATTTTATGGAAGAGGAAAAAGGACATGCAGACAGCGGGGAAGCAGAAGAAAAAGAGAGATAACAGCAGCAGAATCAGAAGCGGGGCAGCGGCACTTTGTGCGGCCCTGCTTCTTTTACTGTCTGGATGCGGGACGGCATCGGACGGGCAGGCGGTAAGGCAGCAGGCAGCACTGTCCGGGGGAGCCTTGCAGGACGGGCAGATGTCGGAGCAGCAGATGGCAGAGCAGCAGGAGAACGCAGAAGCATCGACGGCAGGGACGGAAGGACAGAGAGAAGAGCAGATGCCGGACGGAACGCTGTCGGTGACGTTTTTGGATGTCGGACAGGGCAATGCCGTTTTAGTGGAGCAGGGCGGAGCGTATATGCTGATCGACGGCGGCAACAGGGATTACTCCTCGTTTGTGGTAAGCTATCTGAAGGAACAGGGCGTGGAAGAACTCGCCTATGTGATCGCTTCTCACTACGATGCGGATCACTTAAACGGTGTGGTCGGCGCCCTGCACGCATTTTCCTGCGGACAGGTGCTTGCTCCCGATTACGTGACGGATACCAGAGTCTATGAGTCGTTTGAGCGCGTGATAAAGGAGCAGGATATTGCACTTGCCTACCCGGCAGTGGGCGACACTTACACGCTTGGCGATGCCTCTTTTACGGTGGTCTGCCCCGAAGTCTATGATCCGAAGGAGGATAATGATAACTCCGTCGGAATCCGCCTTGTGTACGGCAACACCAGCTTTTTAATCTGCGGTGACGCCGGAAAAGCCGAAGAGCAGGCGATGCTTGACTCCGGCGTGACGTTGGATTCGGATGTGTATCTGGCGAGCCATCACGGGAGTGAAGGGTCTTCCTCCGAAGCGTTTATGCGCGCCGTGTCGCCGACGGCGGTCGTGGTCAGTGCGGGTGCGGGGAACTCCTACGGCCATCCGACGCGCACGGTACTAAACCGGGTGAAGGCGTGCGGGGCAGCGCTCTACCGGACGGATCTGCAGGGGACCATCACGGTCACAAGTGACGGAACCTCCCTTAGCTGGAGCGTGGACGCGACGCAGGATTACCGGGACGGGGATGAGGTCGCAGCAGGTGCTGCGGACACCACGGGAACATCCGGGACGGCAGGAACTGGGGTAACAGATGCGGCGGCAGGCAGCACAGACACCACGGGAACATCCGGGACGGCAGATACCGCAGACAGCGCGGCGCAGGCATCCGGAGGAGACACTGCCGCGGGCAGCACAGCGGACGTGACAGGAGAATACGTGCTCAACATGAATACAAAGAAGTTTCACCGTCCATCCTGTTCGAGTGTCGCGCAGATGTCGCCGGAAAACAAGGCGGCATTCTCCGGAAGCAGGGAGGAACTGATTGCAGCCGGATATGATCCGTGCAAGAGATGTAATCCCTGACGGAATTCTGTCTGTACAACAGATGATAAGAGAAATGCAACGATTTTTAACAGAAAGCATAAAAAATGGAATGGAAGCGCGGTGGAGCAGCCATTCCATTTTTGTTATACTTGAGTTAAAATATAGAGCAAAGGTGGGAAAAATATGAGAAGACACTATCTGGATAACATCCGCTGGATCACGGTGGGGCTCGTGGTCTTATACCATGTGATTTTTATGTATAACAGCGTGGTGACGGCGGGAGTGATCGGGCCGTTTTGGGAGATACAGTATCAGGATGCCGTGCAGTACCTGCTGTATCCGTGGTTTATGGTGCTGCTGTTTCTGGTGTCTGGAATGTGTGCCAGATATTATCTGGAAGGACATACCGACCGGGAATTTCTTGCGGGAAGAACGAGAAAGCTTCTGGTGCCCTCGACGATCGGCCTGTTCGTGTTCTGGTGGATACAGGGGTATTTCAACATGGCATTCAGCCATGTGTTTGACCAGTCGTGGGAGAAAGTGCCGAAGGCGGTCGGGTATCTGATCATGGTCTTATCCGGAGTCGGGATCTTGTGGTACATCCAGGTGCTCTGGGTATTGTCGGTATTGCTGGTGCTGCTTCGCAAAATAGAAAAAGACCGGCTGTATGTGTTTGGTGAAAAAGCTGTGCTGCCCGTCCTTTTTCTGCTTGTGATTCCCGTCTGGGGAGCTGCCCAGATCTTGAATACGCCGGTGATCTGTGTGTATCGTTTCGGAATATACGGCATCTGCTTCCTTCTGGGCTACTATGTCTTTTCTCATGAAAAAGTGACCGACCGGCTGGCGTGCGTGAGCGTCCCGCTTGCAGCCGCGGCTGTGGTGCTGGCAGTTTTTTATGTGTGGTATTATTTTGGGGAAAATTATGCAGAGGAGCCGGTGGTAAACAGTCCGTTTTCCATTTTGTATGGCTGGACGGTGTGTCTGGCAGTCTTGGGAGGAATGAAGCGCTGGGGCAACCGTACGTCGCGAAAGACAGCGTGGCTTTCTAAAAAGAGCTACGGACTGTATCTGTTCCACTATCTGGCACTCTCGGCGGCGGCATATTTTCTGGACCGGTACACCAAAGTTACGGGGGTTGCAGCCTACCTTTTGTCGGGAATTGCAGCCTACGCGGGCGGCTATCTTCTCTATGAGCTGATAAAAAGAATTCCGGTCATAAGATGGTGTGTGATTGGAGAGAAAAAGGAGAAGAAACATGTTCAAAGATAATCTGATGATGCTGCGGAAGACGCGTGGAATGACGCAGGAGGAACTGGCGGAGAAGATTGATGTGTCCAGGCAGACACTTTCCAAATACGAGACGGGAGAGTCCCTCCCGGATGTGGAGAAGAGCCGGCTGATCGCGGAGGTGTTTGATGTGACGCTGGATGAACTGGTCAATTATGAGGGCGGGGAGACACGCCTGCCGTTTCCGCCGAAGGGAAAGCATGCGTTTGGAATGGTGAAGGTCGGTGAAAAAGGGCAGATTGTGATTCCTGCAAAGGCGAGAAAAATTTTTGACATAAAGCCGGGGGATGTATTGATGGTTCTGGGAGATGAAGAACAGGGAATTGCGCTGTTAAAGGAGCAGGATTTTATGGCGATGGTGCAGGCAATGCGGCATATGGAGACGCAAAATTGCGCAATCCGGTGCGCAGAGGATTGCAATATGTAAAATAACACAGGCGAGACCTTCCAGAGCGCAGGTCGGAAGTATTTTATTTGCGCTGGCGTCGGTGATTTATGTGCTTGGTTTTTTGCGGAGTTCTGCCGCATTGCACTGCCAAAAATCATTTACTGGTTTGAGTCGGCATTTTCGGTGTTCTCTATGTATCTGTTGTTTACCACGGAAGAGCTGGATGCTGTGCGCGCTATATGGAATTCGATGAGATTCTGCGCGGACACGGGCAGCGGGTGCCGATCAAGGAAGCAGAGATTCAGAAGTACGCAAAGAAAGTCGCGGCGCTGTACAAGGAGAAGATTGCCCTGCTCCCGGATCACGTAAAGTCTTCCATGTCCATCGGTGCGGTGGTTGTTGACATCGGGAAGCATAATACCGCAAGAGATACGTTTGAGCAGATTTACCGCAGCGCAGAGACGGTGTGACGCACGGCGCATCAGAGCAGTATTTTTGATCTGCGCAGCAGAAGGAAGCCCAGAATTCCGGTGAGAACATCGGAGACTGCCTGCGCGAGCAGAATTCCCATGTAGCCGAACAGGGAAGAAAAGAGCAGCATACACAACACGAGCAGCACGCCCTGGCGGCTGATGGACATCAGAAAAGCGGGAAGCGCCATGCCGGCTGCTTGGAACAGTGTGGTGAAGACTAAGATCATGCCGATCACAGGGGCGGTAATCATGAGACAGCGGAGCATCAGGGCGCCGGAGACCACGATGACGTCATCCTGCATGAAGATGCGGATGATGGGCGGAGCAAAAATACAGGCGGCGGCTGTGAAAACGAGCGCAATGAGAAGCTGCACGAGCAGATCAAAATGCAGAAACTGTTTCAGGCGTTCGCGGTTGTCTGCACCGTAGCAGTAGCCGAGGAGCGGCTGCGCGCCGAAGGCGAACCCGACCAGAATCAGCATGGTGATCATGTTGACTTTTAAGGCAATGCCAAGAGCGGCAACTTTATCAGAACCGTAAGGTATCAGAAAACGGTTAGTGAGGAGTACCGCAAAGCTCTGCATCAGGTTCGTGATGGAAGCCGGAATTCCGATCAGCAGAATGTCACGGACATGACCGGATGAAATATGCATTTCGCGGCAGGACATCGACAGATGCCCTGCCTTTTTGAATACAACCCACACGAGATAGCAGTCGGCAAGCAGATTGCTCAGGATGGTGGCAAGTGCGGCGCCGCCGGCACCCATATGCAGAGAGAAGATGAAAATGGGATCTAAAAAAATATTAAACACAGCCCCGATGACGGAACCAATCATGGCATCATTTGCCAGACCTTCTGTGCGGAGCAGATTCCCCGGGACAATATTAAAGATAATGGCAGGGCAGCCGAGAACCAGAAAGCGGTAATAGGCGCCGGCATAGGCGATGGTATCGTCCCTGGCACCCAGAAGATGCAGAATGGGTGTCTGAAAAAGCAGCATCAGAACGGCAACAGCAATGCCGAAGAAGATGGAGCCGAGAAGGCAGAAAGCACTGATCCGCCGCGCGGTGTCATAATCTTTTTTCCCGAAAAGTCTTGAGATGGCGGAACTTCCGCCAAGCCCGAAAATATCACCGAATGCAATCATGAGACTGAACACCGGGGCGCAGAGAGAGACGCCGGCGACGAGGCTGGTGTTCTGGGTCTTTGCAATAAACCATGTGTCGACCATGTTGTATACAAGGCTGATGACCATGCCGAACACCACAGGCAGAGCCATCTTGAAATAGGCTTTCGGTACGGGCATTGTTTCAAATACATCATTGTTCATCTGAGAGCTCCTCCATTTCCTGTAACAGGATCAATGCTTAAAGTATATCATATTGATAGAAAAAAGGTGACGGGAAAATAAAAAACTTCTTGACATTGCCACATTAGTGCGGTAAACTACTGGCAAATAAATGAGAAATCGTTGAGCAAAAGGAGTACACTGTACGATTCTTCACAGAGAGCCTGAGGCGGTGGGAGCAGGCAGGATAGTATGGATGGAATGGATTTGCGAGAGCAAAGTGAAAGGCGGATAACAGCAGCCGAGTAGCGGAAGCCGTGTCCTCACGTTACAGGGGTACGATATAGAGAACATCTGTATCTGAGAGTCTATACATGATTGGTGGCGGATATTTCCAGTTTGGAGGTATCCGCTTTTTGTATCTTCTGTCAGAAACATCCAGGGAGGACGGTTACAAAGAGGACAGAAAAAACCAGGCATGATAAGAGAAGAAGGGTGGCACCACGAGATATTCGTCCCTGATCCGGTTTACCGGGTCAGGGATTTTTTTTAATTCATGGGAAATTACGTCCAATGAATTAAAAAGCCCTCCGGTCAGGATTCTTTCTTGATGGGACGCATTTTCTATGAATTAAAAGAAGAAAGAGGAGGATTTATGAAGCGCATCTATAAGGTCTACAAGAAAACAGTCAGCATTGTGAACGAGACGCCGACGGCGATGTACGAGAATCTGGTCGGAAGCAGAAAGGGATTTCTGCTCGAGAGCTATGACAAGAACTATGACCGGTATACGTTTTTGGGGGAACCGGAGGAACTGATCTCCTCGGAGGGGGAGTCGCTTGTCATCACAAAAAAGAGCGGGGAGCGCGAGGTGCGCAGGGGCAATCCGTTAGCGTTGTTAAAAGAATATTATGATGAATTTGAGATTCATAAGGAGAATGATGAACTGAATTTTTCTGGCGGACTGGTGGGCAATGTCGGCTACGATTTTATCCGCTACTCGGAAAAACTGCCGGAGAAGAATCCGGATGAGATCGGGATTGAGACGATTCAGCTGATGTTGATGAAAGCGTTTATCGTGATGGACTATGTGGCGGAGACGCTGACCGCGGTTGTCTTAGAGGAGGAGACGGAGGAAGGAAGAAAGCGTGCCGGCGTGACGGCGGAAGAGCTGATCCGGCGCGCCATGCATCCGGAGCAGATAGAGGGAGGATGTGACAGCAGGTGTGAAGAGAACACCGGGCACGGGATGAAAGAGGCGGCGCAGCCGGAGGGCGGAAAAAGGGACGGCGTCATCCGCAAAAAGTCGGATACGCTTGCCGCTTACAGCGCGAAGGTGGAGAAGATCAGACACTATATCAGAGAAGGACATATCTTTCAGACGGTACTCTCCCAGCGCTGGACGGTGGAGACCGGACGCGACGGTTTTTCTCTCTATAAGGAGCTTCGCGAGTTGAATCCGTCGCCGTATCTTTATTACTTCCAGTTCGGTGATTTTGAGGTGATCGGAAGTTCGCCGGAGATGTTAGTAAAACAGCAGGGCAAGCGTGTGTTTACCTGCCCGATCGCAGGGACCAGACCGAGAGGAAAGACAGTGGAGGAGGATGAAGCACTCCACAGAGAACTTCTGGCAGATGAGAAAGAGCGTGCCGAGCATGTGATGCTGGTGGATCTGGCGCGAAACGATATGGGGCGCATCTCGGAATTCGGAACAGTCAAGGTCACGGATTTTATGAATGTGCGGAATTATTCCCATGTCATGCACATCGTATCCATGGTGGAGGGAAGGAAAAAGGGCAGCTATCATCCGTTTGATCTGCTGGCATCCTTCCTGCCGGCAGGAACGTTAAGTGGTGCACCAAAGATCCGGGCAATGGAGATCATTGAGGAATTGGAGGAGGTACGGCGCGGGCTCTACGGCGGTGCGACCGGTTATGTCGATTTTTCCGGCGATATGGATTTCTGCATCACGATCCGCACGATGATCAAGAAGGGCAGAGAGGTCTATCTGCAGGCGGGTGCGGGAATCGTCGCGGACTCCGTGCCGGAAAAAGAATATCAGGAATGCTGCAACAAAGTGATGGCGCTTGCAAGAACACTTCTGGAGGAGGAAAACTTATGATTCTTTTGATTGACAACTATGATTCCTTTACCTATAACCTCTATCAATATATCGGAACCTTCACGCCGGACATCCGGGTGGTACGCAACGATGCCATTACGATCGGGGAGATAGAAGATATGCAGCCGGAGCGCATTGTGCTTTCACCGGGACCTAAAAGCCCAAAAGAGGCGGGAATCTGCATGGATGTCGTAAAACATTTCTACAATAAAATACCGATTCTTGGCATCTGTCTCGGACATCAGTGCATCGGTGAGGCGTTCGGAGGAACCGTGAGTTATGCGAAGACGTTATTCCATGGAAAACAGTCCGAAGCCACACACTGCCTGGACGGTGTTTTTACCGGGATCGACACGCCGGTTAAGGTGGCAAGGTATCATTCCCTGGCGGTGCTAAGAGACGATCTGCCGGAGTGTTTAAAAGTCACCGCGCAGACCGCGGACGGCGAGATTATGGCGATGCGGCACAAAGAGTATCCGGTGGTCGGTCTTCAGTTCCACCCCGAGTCCATCTACACGGAACACGGAAAGCGGATGATCGAGAATTTCCTGTCGGGTGTCATTTAAGGGAGGAGCAGCGTATGATACTGGATCAGATTGTGAGTGATAAAAAAAGAAGACTGCCGGAGCATAAGAGACGGATACCGGAGCAGGAGATGCGAAAGCTGGCGGAGGTATATGAGGGCAGTCATCACGATTTTAAGGGAGCGCTTGAGGGAGATGTCATTTCCGTCATTGGAGAGTTCAAAAAGGCGTCCCCAAGTCTAGGGAAAATTAAAAGCAAGATTAACTTGCTGGATAGAATTGAGGAATACAATGCTTCTGTGGATGCAATCTCCTGCCTGACGGAGGAGGATCACTTTGACGGCAGCACGGCGTATCTAAAGCAGATCCGGCAGATGACTGATCTCCCGATCCTGCGCAAAGATTTTATGATTGACCCGTACCAGTTCTATGAGGCGCGTGCAATCGGCGCGGATGCGGTGCTTCTCATCGCGGCAATCTTAGACGACGTGCAGATATATGACTTCTACCAGCTTGCGGGGGAACTGGGGCTGGATGCGCTAGTCGAGGTACACGACGAGGCGGAGATGGAGAGGGCGCTAAAGCTTGATGCAAAGATCATCGGCGTCAATAACCGCAACCTCAAGGATTTTTCCATTGATCTGCACACGACAGAGCGCTTAAGCCGCATGGTGCCGCAGGAGAAGCTTCTGGTGGCGGAAAGCGGCATTGTATCGGATGAGGATGTGGAGTTCTTAAAAGCATGCGGTGTGAATGCATTTCTGATCGGGAGAGCCTTTATGGAGGCGGAGCACCCGGGAGAGGTGGCAGCGCGCTGGAAGCAGCGGTAGGGAGGATGGACATTGACGAAGATCAAGATCTGCGGCATCACAGGAGAGGATGAGATAGCAGCGCTCAATGAGACAGGTGTGGATTACGCCGGATTCGTGCTGTACGAGAAAAGTAAACGTTATGTCACAGTGCAGAAAGCAAGACAACTATTTGAAAAATTAAATAAAGGTATAAGAAAAGTAGCCGTGACGGTCGCGCCGGAGAGAGCGTTGATCGAGGACATCGGGCGGGCAGGATTTGATCTGCTGCAGGTGCATGGCGTGGATGCCGCAGAGGCGGAGCGGATCGCAGCGCAGACGAAGCTGCCGGTGTGGCTGGCAGTCAACCTCCGTGATCCTGCCGAGGTTCGCCGATGGCGCAGAGAAGAATATCACCGGATTGCCGGGATTGTGCTCGATGCCGGGGAATACGGCAGCGGAAAGACGTTCGGCTGGGAACAGGACGGGCAGGATGAGATGTGCTGTGCCGTGCGTGCGTTCCGGGAGGAACTGCTGGCAGAAGGGCGTACCTTTGTGCTGGCAGGCGGACTTAACGCAGAGAATGTGGCGGAGGGAATCAGAATCTTTGCCCCCGATGTCGCAGATGTCAGCAGCGGCGTGGAAACGCTGTGTGACGGAATGAGAGCAAAAAGTATAATCAGGATTAAAAAATTTAAGAAAGCCGTGCAAAAAACAGAAGGCGTCTGAACAGGAAGAAGGCGCGGCGGAACATGATCAGGAAAGGAAAGACGAGACATGAACAGGAAAGCATATTACGGAGCATTTGGCGGACAGTATGTGGCTGAGTCGCTGATGAATACCCTGGAGGAACTGGATGCGGCATTTGAGGAAGCAATCCGCGATCCGGAATTTCTCAAACAATACCACTATTATCTGGAACAGTATGTCGGGAGAGAGACCCCGTTATATTACGCGGAGCGTCTCAGTGAAAAGTACGGCATGAAAATATACTTAAAGCGCGAGGATTTAAATCACACCGGCGCACACAAGATTAACAATGTGATCGGACAGATCCTGCTGGCGAAGCGCATGGGCAAGAAAAAGGTGATCGCAGAGACCGGAGCGGGGCAGCACGGCGTGGCGACGGCGACCGGTGCGGCACTTTTTGATATGGAGTGTACGGTCTATATGGGAGCCGAGGATATCAAAAGACAGTCGTTAAACGTGATGCGCATGGAGATGCTCGGCGCGAAGGTTGTCAGTGTCACTTCGGGGAGCAATACACTAAAGGATGCGACCAACGAGGCGATCCGTACCTGGGCAAAGACGGCGGAGGATACCTTTTACATCATCGGTTCTGCTGTGGGACCGTATCCGTATCCGAAGATGGTGAAAGAGTTTCAGAGCGTCATCAGCCGCGAGGCGAAAAAACAGATCCTTGCGGCGGAGGGAAAGCTTCCGGATGTCGTGATGGCGTGTGTGGGAGGCGGCTCGAACTCCATCGGCATGTTTGCGGATTTTATTGAAGAGAAGGGGGTAAAGCTGATCGGCGTGGAGGCAGCCGGAAAGGGAATCGAGACCGGGGAACACGCGTCGGCGATGGCGCTTGGCGAGCCGGGAGTTCTGCACGGCATGCGTTCCTATCTGCTGCAGGATGCGGACGGCAATGTCCAGCTTGCACATTCCATCTCAGCGGGGCTGGATTATCCGGGCGTCGGTCCAGAGCACGCGTACTTAAAGGAGAGCGGACGCGCACGATATGTGGCAATCCGGGATGATGAGGCGATGGATGCGCTGATGGAGCTGTGCAGACTGGAGGGAATCATTCCTGCGATCGAGAGCGCCCATGCAGTTGCCTATGCGATGAAGTACGCGAGGGAGCGCAAAGAGGCGGTCGGTGAGAAGCAGGCGGCAAAGGAGACCATGGTCATCTGTCTGTCGGGCCGCGGCGACAAGGATGTCAATACGATCGCAGATTATCTTGCAGGAAAAGGATATTTAAATTGAGCCGGAAAGTTGTCCGGCGAGGGAGGATATGACAGATATGAATCGAATAGAAGCGCGTATGAACGCCTGCAGCAAAAAGCAGGAGAAAGCATTTATTACTTATATTACCGCGGGACTGCCGGATCTGGCAGCCACAAAAGAAATCATCCGGGCGCAGGAGCGCGGCGGCTGCGACGTGATTGAGCTTGGCGTGCCGTTTTCCGATCCGGTGGCGGACGGACCGGTCATCCAGGACGCATCGTACCGTGCAATCTTCGGCGGGGTGAATGTGAAGAAGATTTTTGCAATGATGCAGGAACTGCGCACGGAGGGTGTGACGGTCCCGATCATCTTCATGATGTATTACAACACGATCCTGCACTACGGCGTGGAAGCGTTTGTAAAAAGATGCAATGAGGCGGGGGTGGACGGACTGATCGTTCCGGATCTGCCGTTTGAGGAGCAGGAGGAACTGATGACGGTGCTTAACGCATCGGAGGATACGATCTTAATCCAGCTCGTGTCGCCGGTGTCCGGGGCGCGGATTCCGAAGATTCTCGCCGGGGCGCGGGGATTCGTCTATTGCGTATCGTCCATGGGTGTCACGGGACAGGGAGCGGAGTTCCACAAGGAGGTAAGAAGCTATCTTACTGCAGTCCGTGATGCGACGGATCTGCCGGTGATGATGGGGTTTGGCATCCGGACGGCGGCGGACGTTCTGCCGCTTGCAGATCTGATCGACGGAGCGATCGTCGGAAGTTATTTTATCAGGCTGTTGGAGGAGCAGGGATTTGCGCCGGAGGCGGCGGAGACATACTGCCGGACATTCAAAAGGGAACTGAACAGATAGAGGAGGAAAAAGAATGAAAGAATATATTGCAAAGGTTGCCGAGGGAGAAAATCTGACAGAGGAAGAAGCAAAAAAGGCGATGGACATCATGTTAAGCGGCGATGCGACGCAGGCGCAGATCGCGGCGTTTCTGGCGTTGGAGCGCGTGAAGGGCGAGACGCTGGATGAACTGGCTGGATTTGCAGCGGTGCTCCGCGACAAGGCTGAGACGATTTCCCCGAAGGTTGATAATTATATTGATCTGGTGGGAACCGGCGGAGACCGCACATTTACCTTTAACGTGTCCACCACGTCGGCGTTCGTGGTGGCTGCTGCAGGACTCCCGGTGGCAAAACACGGAAACCGCTCCATCTCGTCGAAATCGGGCGCCGGGGATGTGCTAGAGGCGCTCGGTGTCAATATCATGGCAGATCCGAGGAAAGTGGAGGAATGCGTGGAGAAGGCTGGCATCGGCTTCATGTTTGCGCAGCTTTTTAACAAGTCCATGCGCTATGTCGGGCAGGCGCGCAGTGAGATGGGAATCCGTACCGTCTTTAATATCTTAGGACCGCTCGCTAATCCGTCCCGCGCAAAAAATATGGTGGTCGGTGTCTACAGTCCGTCACTCACGGAAAAGGTAGCGACGGCGATGAGCAGACTTGGGGTGGAGCGCGCGTATGTGGTCAGCGGTGAGGACAACATGGATGAGATTACGCTTACAGGAGCGACCACGGTATCCGAGATCCGGGATGGAGCGGTGACAACATTTACCATCACACCGGAGCAGTTCGGTATGAAGCGCGTATCGCTGGAGGAGCTGCGTGGCGGAAGCGGCAGGGAAAACGCAAAGATTACGAGAGCCATTCTGGACGGAACGGAGCGCGGCGCCAAGCGTGACATCGTTCTTTTGAACGCAGGTGCAACTCTTTATGTCGGAGGGGTTGCGGAATCTATGGAAGCGGGTGTAAAATTAGCGGCAGAGGCGATCGACAGCGGCGCGGCAGCACGGAAGCTGAAGGAGCTGGTTCGCGTCTCAAATACATAGAGAAAAGGAATCAGAAAGATGATACGGTTTAACAGTGATTACACAGAGGGATGCCATCCGGCGATCTTAGAGAGACTTGCGGCAACCAACATGGAACAGACCCCGGGATACGGGGAGGATGTATATTGTGCGGCAGCTGCGGAGCAGATAAAAGAGGCGTGCGCCGCACCGGAGGCAGCGGTGCATTTTCTGGTGGGAGGAACACAGACGAATGTGACAGTGATTTCGGCTGCATTAAGACACTATCAGGGTGTGATCACTGCGGTGACCGGACACATCAACGTACATGAGACGGGAGCACTGGAGTCCTGCGGACACAAGTGCCTTACGATCGAGACGGCGGACGGCAAACTGACAGCAGAGCAGATTGCTGCATATACGGACGCGCATTATGCAGACGCAAGTTTTGAACACACGGTTCAGCCGAAGATGGTCTATATTTCCAATCCGACGGAGATTGGCACGATCTATAAAAAAGCGGAGCTGGAGGCGATCTATGATGTCTGCAAAGAGAGAGGGCTTTATCTGTTTTTAGACGGTGCAAGACTGGGCTACGGTCTTACGTGCCGGGAAAATGATCTGACCCTTGCCGATGTGGCAGCACTCACGGATGTCTTCTACATCGGAGGAACCAAGGTCGGAGCGCTCTTTGGCGAGGCGGTTGTGATCACAAACGAGGAATTGAAGCGCGATTTCCGTTACAATATGAAGCAGCGGGGCGGCATGCTGGCAAAAGGCAGACTGCTCGGCATCCAGTTCCTCACGCTATTCGAGGAGAAAAGGTATTTTGAGATCTCGGCGCATGCATCAAGGCTTGCGGAAAAGATCCATGATGAGCTAAAGGACATGGGCGTAAAATTTTATGTGGACTCGCCGTCGAACCAGCAGTTTGTGATTCTTCCGGATGCGGTGCTTGAAAAGTTAAAAGACGATTTTGCATTTGAATATCAGGCGCGTGTGGACGATACGCATAGCGCTGTCCGCATCTGTACCTGCTGGGCAACCAAAGAGGAAAACGTGGAGGCGCTTCTTGCTGCACTGAGGGGATTATTACGATAGAACGGAGAGAGAGTATGCAGCAGAAGAAACGTATTTTATTACTGGCAACCGGAGGAACGATTGCGTCCAGAAAGTCGGATAACGGCTTAAAACCGCAGATCACACCGGAGGAGCTGATCGAGTATATTCCGCAGGTAAAAGAGATCTGCGATGTCGAGGCGGTTCAGCTTTTAAATCTGGACAGCACCAACATGGAGCCGTCACACTGGAAACTCATGGTTCATGCGATTTGGGAGCACTACGACGATTTTGACGGATTCGTGATTGCCCATGGGACAGATACGATGGCGTACACGGCAGCGGCGCTTTCCTATATGGTGCAGAACACGAAAAAGCCGATTGTGATTACCGGTGCGCAGAAGCCGATCGACCTGGAGATCACGGACGCGAAGTCGAACCTGATCGACAGCTTTTTATATGCTGCCGATGACCGCTCACAGGGGGTACAGATTGTGTTTGATGGAAAAGTCATCGCCGGAACCCGTGCCAAGAAGGTGCGGTCCAAGAGCTACAATGCATTTTCCAGTATTGACTATCCGTCGCTCGCCGTGATACAGGACATGAATATTATGCGCTATATCCCCATGCTTCCGTACGAGGAGGAAGTCCGGTTCTATGAGAAGCTGGATGAAAATGTTTTCCTGATGAAGCTGATCCCGGGAATCCGTCCCAAGGTGTTAAAGAGTATTTTTGAAAATTATGACTGTATCATTGTGGAGAGCTTTGGCGTGGGCGGTATACCGCAGTCTATCGCAGAGGAGTTTTACCGGCTGTGCCAGGAGCATCCGGACAAGCTGGTGGTCATGGCGACGCAGGTGGCGCACGAGGGAAGCGATATGACGGTCTACGAGGTCGGCCACAACATGAAAGAATATTGCCGCTTCTTAGAGTCCTACGATATGACGTTAGAGTCCGTGATTGCGAAGGTGATGTGGATGCTTGGCAACTATGATATATCGTCCTGTGATATCGAGGAGGTTTTCTATCACAGTATCAATTACGACCTGATTTTTGGAAAGAACCGGAAATGCAATTAGAGAATTGTCAACCGCAATACAAAACAGGTTGACAATCGACAAAAAAGTGTTATGATTGTTTTTGCAGACAGAGAGACCCATAGGGGATTTCTGCGCGAAAAACAGCAGGAAAGAGCGGTAAAATATGCGATTCCTGCGGAAACGAGGAGAATCATGAAGATTTCAACAAAGACAATTGTAACAGTGGGTATGTTTACGGCAGTGCTTAGCGTGTTGTCCATCTTGACGATCCCGATGCCGACCGGCGTTCCGGTGACACTTCAGACTTTTGCAATGGCGCTGTGCGGCTATGTGCTCGGCTGGAAAAAGGGAACATCATCCACATTGATCTATATCCTGCTCGGTACAGTAGGCGTTCCGGTGTTTGCGGGAATGACAGGCGGACCGTCCTGGCTTGCCGGCTACAGCGGCGGATTTATCTGGGGATTCATTTTCCTGACAATGCTCTGCGGCGTGGGCATGGCACAGAAGCAGATCTGGCTCCGCGTGCTGTTAGGACTTGCCGGTCTTGCTGTGTGTCATCTGCTCGGTGTCATTCAGTTCGCCATCGTGGCTGCCACACCGTTTCCGGCTGCTTTCGTAGCGGTATCTGTTCCTTACATTGTGAAGGACGTGATCTCCGTTGTGGGCGCGTATCTGGTGGCAATTCCGATCCGCAAGGCGCTTGCAGCAGGAAATATTCTGGAAGAGAAGACAAAAGCGGCAGTTTAGGAGTGTACAGTTGCTATGGCAGACAAATTCAGAGGACATCACATCGTCTGTACTTCGCTCTATGAGGGAAAAGGCTACAGCGGTGCGTTTTGTGAAAATATGACGGCGGTGGTGGAACGCCTGCGAAAAGATCCGGACGAGGAACTTCTTCTGGTGGCGGAACCGGATATGATCTGTGCGAACTGTCCGAACCGGACGGAGACGAACGAGTGCGTCCACAACCACAACCGGGTCGTGAACAAAGACCGCCGGGTCATCGAATTCTTCGGACTCGAGGAGAACAGGGTCTATACATACCGTGAGATGTGCAGACACGCACGCGCGGCGATGAACATGGATTTCTTTATGGAGAACTGTGGAAAATGCGACTGGCGCAAGCAGGGGCTCTGCAAGTACGAAGATCTGCTCGCACAGCTCGACCGTTGTATCGAGAAAGAATAGGAGATAGAAAAGCGCTGTCACACGAGGCGCTGATTAGCATGAGTGACAGGATAGGAGATTAGAGGGCACAAAGTTCCGAATGTATCTGCCAAGGCAGATCTTTGAAGTAAAATCTGAGTATTTCTTCCATGCCGCGTCTGACATCCTATTCTGTGTCTTTGCCACGTCTGGACAATCCACAGAGTGTGTCCGACAATCCGCAGACAATGGGCGGGCGTTCTAGCGCCCCTAATCGAATTGCTTCACAGACAATATAAAACCGCGCGAACCGAAACTCGCTGCCATCTGCCATTAAAAAAAAGGCAGATGGCAACTCAAACATCGGCTTCGCGCGGTTATGTTTTGTTCAGCAATTCGGTAAGGGGCACACGAACACCCTAAAATTGTCTGCCGGCCTGCGGACACAGTCCGTGGAGTGCTCCAGACTTGGAAAGACACGGATCATCAAAGATGCCGGACGCGGCATGGTTAGAAATACCGGATTTTACGGTCAGATCTGTCTTGGACAGATATCATCCGGAACGTTTGGCTCCTATTTTTCCTGGTATCACTCATAATAATCAGCGCCTCGTGTGGCAGCGCTTTTCTATTCCTGTTAGTGCGTCTTTTTGTTGATATAGTTAGTCTTGTACTTGGAGTAGACGATCTTCTGGCTGCTGTAAAGGCTGTAGTAACCGGATACGGTATAACTAAAGCCGATGGCAAGCAGGAAGAAAGGTGTCCCTTCAAATCCAAACAACTCAAAGCATATGAGCAGGGATGTGATCGGACTGTTGGTCACACCGCAGAAGAGTGCGCCCATACCGACAGCCGCACACAAAGATGGAGAAAAGCCGATCAGGTTGCCAAACATAGATCCAAAGGAAGCTCCGATGAAAAAGGTCGGTACGATCTCGCCGCCCTTGTAACCGCATCCAAGGGTCAATGCTGTAAAGAGGATCTTTAGCAAAAAGGCGAGGGAGGAAATGTCTCCCGCCATACAAAAGGTGATCATGGATGTACCGGTGCCGTTATAGGTCTGGTTGTCAATGCCGCCAACGGCAAAGGACAGTGCCAATACCGCACAGCCACCGACAAAGGCACGCAGGTAAGGATTGGCAAACAATTTCTGATAGAGGGCGCTGGTCTTATGCAAAGAGACACAGAAAAAGATACTCAGCAATCCGCAAAGGATGGAAAAACCGGAAATGATAAGTCCGGTATTTAAGTCAAAGGCTGGCAGTTCCAAGATTTCATAGGACGGCGATGCAATGCCAAAGACATACAGGGCAATGGCGCGCGCAATGGCAATGCGCTGCCGCTGACCGCCGGAAAACTCGTGCGGATAGCGCAGCATCTGTTCCTCGGACAAACCGACTTCACGCAGCAGCTTTATCACCGCTTCCTCGCGCTCCGCCTTCGTCTTGTACAAGTGCTGAATCTTCATACCCTCGCTGATTTGTGCCTTCACGTTCATGCGGGGGAATACGGGTCTTGGAAAATCATTTGGATGTTTCGGCGCAGGGGGCGAATCTGCCGCGTCGAAAGATGCGTGATGTCCGTGCCCTGAAAGACGATCTGGCCGTCGGTTGGCTCATACAGGCGCACAAGGCACTTGCCGACGGTCGATTTTCCGCAGCCGCTTTCACCCACCAGCCCCAACGTTTCGCCCTCCGCAATGGAGAAGGAAATGTCGTCCACTGCTT
>ERZ773115.884-NODE-884-length-30513-cov-9.022260_pt1 | contig 30513 bp, 28 predicted proteins | sample MGYA00511116_ERZ773115 | MGnify/ENA primary metagenome ERZ773115 (study PRJEB29015, sample SAMEA2737869) | human gut metagenome | biome: human gut; feature: human-associated habitat; material: faeces | place: China | collected 2012 ... | reverse complement strand
CACCGGCAGGGGATATTTTCAGGTGGACGATATCCTGACCAATGTGCTGGGGGCTATGATCGGATATGCGATATTCCGGATACTGGACGGCATCCTGCGAAGGTTTCGCCGGGAATAAGAATACTGAGTCTGCCAAGGGAATGGGAGAATATAGAAAATAGAATACAGGAAAATATACCAAGGTATGGAAGAAAAAACTTCCATACCTTTTTTGCTGTGTGTAAATACGGGAATATGATTGTGGAAGAGGAAAAATGCACAGACTCAGAAAAAGAGGAAACTGCGTAACGTGTGAGAAAGGGATGGTCGTGAAAATGAGCAAGGAATATGGATATGTACGTGTCAGTACCAGAGAACAGAATGAGGATAGGCAGTTGATTGCCATGGCAGAGGCCGGAGTACGGGAGGAAAACATCATAGTGGAAAAACAGTCGGGGAAGGATTTCGAACGTCCCAATTACAGGAAACTTCTGAGACAACTGAAAGAAGAGGATATTCTCTATATCAAGAGCATCGACAGACTGGGGAGAAATTATGAAGAGATCATTGAACAGTGGAGGATTCTCACCAAGGTAAAAGGGGTGGATATCGTGGTGCTGGACATGCCGCTTTTGGATACAAGAAAGGGAAAAGATCTGATGGGAACATTTCTGGCGGATATCGTATTGCAGGTGCTGTCCTTCGTGGCGGAGAACGAACGTGGCAATATCAGACAGAGACAGGCGGAAGGGATCGCGGCGGCGAAGGCCAGGGGCGTGAAATTCGGGCGCCCTTCCGTACCGCTGCCGGGCAATTTCCAGGAAGTCTACAGACAGTGGGATGCCGGAACACTGACCAATGAGGCAGCAGCCAGGGCATGCGGAATGGCAGTATCCAGCTTCCGGTACCGGGCAAAAGTCTATGCGGAAAGCATTATTTCCTAAAAATATAAAAAACGGCAAAAAAGTGTACTTTTTTACCGCTTCTACGTCATATCGACAACAAGTCATATTATACATAGAAAAACCATAAAAGTCAACAAATCACGGGGATTCTCTTTGTGGAAAAAGCCTAATATATTCACCAAAATCGACCGGCGAAAAAGTACACATTTCTGCTTCTTATCCGCACAGAACCAAAGGAGGATGCCGGGATGGCGGTGAATCTCTACCCGCATAACCAAATCGCATACAGGAATGCCCTTCGTCTGATGGAACAGTCAGGCAGGACCGCTGTGATTCATCCTACCGGTACCGGGAAATCTTTTATTGCTTTCAAACTGGCAGAAGAACATCCGGGCGATAAGATGATCTGGCTGGCTCCCAGTGAGTATATTTTCCACTCGCAGAGGGAGAATTACCTCGCAGCGGGCGGAGATGAGGCAGCACTGTCCGGCATTACCTTTCTCACCTATTCAAAGCTGATGTACAACATGGCGGATGCGGAAGAATGGGACATAGAGCCCCCTTCTTATATTATTCTGGATGAATTCCACCGTTGCGGCGCGGACAGCTGGGGCAGAGGTGTGGAATTACTGTTGGAAGCCTGTCCCGGGGCGAAAGTACTGGGATTGTCTGCGACCAATATCCGTTACCTGGATAACAGACGGGATATGGCAGAGGAACTGTTCACAGGACAGGTCGCATCCCGGATGGAGCTGACAGATGCTGTCGCACAGGGAATTCTCCCGGCACCTATATATATCTGCGGAATGTATGACTACCGGGATGAACTTCGTAAGCTGTCCAGACGGGTGAGAAGACAGCGCGGCGGTGTACAGGACAGCAGCATAAAATTGCTGAACAGACTGCGTCATGCACTGGAACAGGCAGACACACCTGCAGAGCTCTTCGGTAAATATATGAAAAAGAACGGCAAATACATTGTCTTCTGCTCCGGCAGAGAGCACATGGAGAAAATGATCGCCATGGCAGGGGAGTGGTACGGTGCGTTGGATGAGCAGCCGACCATATACCGGGCAATCTATGACAATGCGGACAGTCCGCAGGAGGTCAGAGAGTTCAGCGCGGATGACAGTGAACATTTAAAGCTTCTCTATTGCATTGACATGCTCAATGAAGGAGTGCATGTGGCAGATGTGGATGGAGCAGTACTTCTGCGCCCTACGGCATCGCCGACACTGTACCTCCAGCAGGTGGGAAGAGCACTGGCAGTGCCGTCCCGGGATCAGGCAGTGCAGCCGATGATCTTCGACCTGGTCGACAATTTCGACAGCCTGAAATGCATTGACTCTTTTTTGGAGGCATATCACAGCGCGGAGCCGGACAGACATCGGGAGCAGGAACAGACCATCTATAAATTCCGATTGATAGATGAGGTCAGAGAGAGCAGAGAGCTATTTGAAAGACTGGGACAAAGCCTCGCCAGTTCGTGGGACGCATGCTATGAAGAAGCGAAAGCTTACTTTGAACTCCATGAGAACCTGAAGATTCCGAAGGACTATATCACGGAGAGCGGGATCTCCCTGGGCAGCTGGCTGATCACACAGAGACGGGTCAGGGCAGGCGCCGTACCCGGCAGGCTTACCAAAGAACAGATCCAGAAACTGGATGACATCGGCATGCAATGGGAAAGCCGTATCGGAAAAGCCTGGGAGAACGGTTATCAGGAGCTGGTGAAATATCGTGAAAAACATGGAGACGTAGATGTCTTAAGCCGCTATGTGACAGAGGATGGTTACCCCTTAGGAAAATTCGTGGCTAACCAGCGCCTTGTCTGGAAGAACAGCAGATCGGGTAGCGGATCCTGCGGCAGAATATTACTGCCGGAACGGGAACAGCGGCTGAACGAACTGGGATTTATCTGGGAAAAACGTACACCGCGATCTGAAACCGCAGAGGCAGATCCTGACAACAGATACGATGCTAAATGGACTGAAAAATTCAACCTGGCAGAGCAATACTACCGCGAACATGGGAACTTGGAAGTCCCGAAAGAATATACCGTACAGGGCGTACGGCTGGGCAGATGGGTCAATGCACTCCGCAGTACTAGGATCCGTCCGGGCAGCAACCATTACCGGCTGGATGCAGAGAGGATAAAACAGCTGGACAGCATCGGCATGCGCTGGGCCGGGGAATCGTGGGAAGTCAGATATCACCTGGCAGAACTGTATTATCAGGAACATGGCGATCTCAAGATATCACAGAACTATGTGACAGAGACAAAGGAAGAACGGATCTGGCTCGGCAAATGGGTCGCAGCCCAGAGAAAGAAACGTAACCACCCGGGCGGAAAGCATGATTTGACGCATGAACAGGAGAAGAGACTGGAAGCCATTGGGATGGAGTGGTGAAGATGGAAGAAGTACGAAGAGTGGCCATGTTTGGTCAAAAAAGATTAAGCCGTGAAGGCGGCGTGGAAATAGTAGTAAAAGAGCTATGCACGAGAATGGCACGGCATGGATATAAGATCACCTGCTACAACAGGTCAGGACATCATGTAAGTGGTGTTGAATTCGATGAAAAAACAGAATATCCGGGAATTTGTCAGAAGTATGTTCCGACTATTGAAAAGAAAGGACTTGCGGCTGTGAGTTCTTCCTTTTTTGCGGCACTCTGCAGTGCATTTGGAAAATATGATGTGGTACATATCCATGCGGAAGGCCCGGCATTTTTCACCTGGCTACCTAAGATGCTTGGTAAAAAAGTGGTCGTCACAGTTCATGGCATTGACTGGCAACGTGAAAAATGGAAATCAGGCTTTGGCTCTAAATTCATCCGGCAGGGTGAAAAAAATGCTGTGAAGTATGCAGATGAAATCATTGTTCTAAGTAAAGGCGTTCAAGAATATTTCGAGGATACCTACGGAAGAAGGACACATTTCATTCCGAACGGCGTGAACAGACCGGAAATCCGAGAAGCTGGTTTAATAACAGAAAAATATGGTTTAACAAAGGATTCTTATATATTGTTTCTCGGGCGTCTGGTACCGGAAAAAGGCATCCGGTATCTGGTTGAGGCATTCAAGAATACTAAGACGGATAAGAAACTGGTTATTGCCGGTGGCTCCAGCGATACAGATTCATTTATGAAAGAGTTGAAAGAACTGGCAACAGACGATGGCAGAATCATTTTTACTGGCTTTGTTCAGGGGAAGATGTTGGATGAGCTGTATAGCAACGCTTACATTTATACCCTGCCTTCTGATCTGGAGGGAATGCCATTAAGTTTGTTGGAAGCAATGAGCTATGGCAACTGCTGTCTGGTTTCCGATATTCCGGAGTGCGCAGAGGTTGTGGAAGATAAGGCATTGATTTTCAAGAAGGCTGATGTGCAGGATCTGCGGGAAAAAATGCAGGATGCCTGTGATCACCCGGAAATGGTTATTGGGATAAAGACACAGGCGGCTGATTTTATCTGCAAAAAATACAACTGGGATGATGTTGTAAGAGAAACTTTGAAGTTGTATAGGGGAATTGAAAATGCGAGTATTGATGATCAACAAGTTCTTGTATCCGAATGGAGGCAGTGAGACTTATATCTTTAAATTAGGAGAATATTTGGAACGCATGGGTCATGCGGTTCAGTATTTTGGAATGGAACATAAGGGACGTTGTGTAGGAAATGAAGTAAATGCTTACACAAGTGACATGGATTTCCACGGAGGCTCAAAGTTAGCAAAACTGAGTTATCCGATTAAGACAATTTACAGTAAAGAGGCACGGAGCAAGCTTCGGGAAGTCCTGGATGACTTTCGACCTGATGTCTGTCATCTGAATAATTTCAACTACCAGCTGACACCATCCATTATTTTGGAAATCGTGAAGTGGCGTAAGGAGACCGGAAGGGATTGTAAGATCATCTTCACAGCACATGACTACCAGCTGGTCTGTCCGAACCATCAATTAAAGAACCCTATCACACATGAAAACTGCGAAAAGTGCCTTGGTGGTCACTTCATGAACTGTGTGAAAGGTAAATGTGTTCATGGTTCTACGGCAAAGTCTGTCATTGGCATGATGGAGGCAGAGTTCTGGAAATGGAAGGGGACTTATAAGTATATTGACACAATAATCTGTTGCTCTGAGTTCATGAAGAACAAGATGGATAGCAATCCGTTGTTTGCAACCAAGACCGTGGCGATGCATAACTTCATCGACAAGGTGGAGCGGAAAGAGACAGAAAAGAAGGATTATGTTCTCTACTTTGGCCGCTTCTCTCAGGAAAAGGGAATCGGAACACTCATCAAGGTTTGTAAGGAACTGCCGGATGTACAGTTCATCTTCGCCGGCACCGGTCCGTTGGAAGATGCCATCAAGGGTGTAAGCAACATCAAGAATGTTGGTTTCCAGAAAGGTGAGGTATTGGAAAAGTTGATCCGTGAGGCACGGTTCTCCATTTACCCGTCCGAGTGGTACGAGAATTGCCCGTTCTCCGTGATGGAATCCCAGATGTATGGCACACCGGTGCTGGGAGCGAACATTGGTGGCATCCCGGAACTGATTCAGGTTGGCAAGACCGGCGAATTGTTTGAGAGCGGTAATGCGGAAGACCTAAAGAAGAAGATTCAGAAGCTCTGGGGTGATAAGAAGCTGTGCGAGGAATATAGCAGAAACTGCAAGGGCATCAGCTTCGATACCATTGATGAGTATTACGAGAAAATTATGAAGGTGTATCAGTAAGTTACAGGAGGGAGAACGATGATTGTAACAGTGCTGACCCCCACATTTAATCGAGGGGGGTCACTGAATAAACTATATCAGTCATTACAGAAGCAGACTATAAAGGATTTTGAATGGCTTCTGGTTGACGATGGAAGTACAGATGACACTAAAAATATAGCGGAGGAAATGTGGGAAAAAGCCGAGTTTCCGATGCGGTACATATACAAAGAAAACGGTGGCAAGCATACGGCACTAAATGTTGGTGTGAAGCAGATAACTTCGGAACTGTCCTTTATTGTTGATTCTGATGATACGCTTGTGCCTGACGCAATTGAAACGATTCTTCGGTACCACAAGAAGTACGGGGTGAGAAAAGACCTGTGTGGTTATTCCTTCCTGAGAAGATTCCCGGACGGAAAAATCAATGGAAAGCCATTTGAGCCGGATGAGAAAGTGGGAACGTACATTGAATGTCGAATCAATGCGGACGATACGCAGGCGGACAAGGCAGAAGTCTTTTATACAAGATGCCTGAAAGAGTTCCCATTCCCAGAGTACAGAAATGAAAAGTTTCTGGGAGAGGACCTCGTGTGGATTCGGATGGCCTTGAAGTACCAGATGGTTCATATAAATAGAGCAATCTATGTAGGCAACTACTTGGAAGACGGACTGACGAAGAACAGAAGAAAAAATAATATTTGCTCACCATACGGCTGTATGGAACGAGCAAAGGAATTCATGAGGCCTGAATTGAAGCTGAAATACCGCCTAAAAGGTGCTGTGCAATACCTTGTTTATGGGAAATTTGCAGGTGAAAAGCAACTCATAGCAAAAGCTCCATACAAGGGATTGGCTGTGTGTGCAGCATTACCTAGTATGCTTGTTTATCACAGATGGTCAAAAAGTATCTGACAGCTTGAGTAGATAAGCGGTCATGTCGTTTTCTTTGGAAACAGAGGAACGATATGGCATTTTATATGTTATTCGATAACCCGGCGGATAAACAGAATATGACATTTCTGAACGACTATGAAACATCCAAGATTCGTCAGGTTTATCCTTCTCAGAAATGTAATTCCACCAAGGAGATGCTGGAAGTCTGCAAGGATATAATCAAGCAGTCAGCCGATGGCGACAATATCATCTGCTGGTATGACTTCATGGCAGTTTTGTGTTGGTGGCTGTGTAAAGTGCAGTTTAAGAACAGAAAAATCATCGCACGGAACATTCTACTCAAAGATAAAGCAACAGCAAAGAATAAGCTGGCGAAGTTTTTATACAAGCCGATGCTTAAATCAAAAAATGTTCAGGCGACGGTGACTTCTGAGAAGTACGGTGAGCACTTGAACGAAATGCTCGGAATCCATAAGAAGTACACGCTGCTGCATGACACCTATCATGGTGGTTACAGCATCGGATATAAAGGCGAAATTGTGCCGAATACTGTATTCTGCGGCGGCCGGAACGGTCGCGACTGGGAGTTTATGATTAGAATTGCACAGGCGATGCCGGAAGTTACATTCAACTGCGTTATGCCGAAGGATAAGTTTGAAGAGTACAAAGAGAACTTCGGCAAAAACATGGTGGTGAAGTCGGATATTCCGGAGCAGGAATTCCTGGAGTTCATGTGTCAGTCACAGATGGTAGTTACGCCGTTGGATACGGAGGCATCGGCTAGATTGATTGCTTTTTACCATGCAGCCGCCAATGGGAAGATGGCAATCACGCCAGATACAGTAACTACACAGGAGTATTTCACCGATGGCAGAGGTGCTTTGTGTGGAAAGGCTGTAGAGACTGGAAAAGCAAAATCCAGTATTACTTGCAGCACAGTGAAGAAACTGTTGCTAGTGCGGCAAAGTTTAAGAGCTTCCTTGAGAGCGAGTGCTCTGAGGAAAAATATGCAAAGACATTGTGGGGGATGCTTGCGGGATGAAAGAAAGATATGAGGGAATAGACGGCTTGAAGGCCTATGCCATATTGGGAATTGCACTGATGCACATTCTGGCAAATGGCAATTACGGTTTGAACGGGGTTATGTTCCAGAAACTGATACCATCCTTTACGAATCTCGTGTTTCTTTTTATGATGGTCAGCGGTTTTGGAATGTGCTGCGGCTACTACCAGAAATTCAAGGATCAGAAAATCGGTGTGGGAGAGTTCTATATCAAAAGGTACAACAAGATCTGGCCATATTTCGCATTGCTCTGTGCGCTGGATTTTGTAATGTCGCCCAGTAAAAGTGAACTGTATGAGGTATTTGCAAGCTTAACGCTCTGTCAGGGACTCTTGCCGAATATGAACATATCGGTTATTGGTGTGAGTTGGACGTTGGCAGTAATTTTTGTATTTTATCTGCTATTTCCCTTTTTCTGTTTCCTGTTAGAAAACAAAAAACGTGCTTGGTTAGCATTTGTCTGTGCTGTAATCTACAACTTCGTATGCAGTACATATTTCTTTAATGAAAGCCATATTGCAGACAGAGTGGCAGTGAATTTTAGTGCGAGGACAAACATTCTGTATTGTGCTGTCTATTTTATCGCAGGAGGTTTGATTTTCCTCTATCGGAAGGAACTGGCCGAATTCGCATCAAAGTACAAGGTGATCGCCGGAGCGATTCTGCTGATTGCCACAGTTGCCTATTTTGCAGTAGGCGGTTCTACCCTCACAATGTTGATCTTCTGTGTGGCAGCACTGATCTATACCCTCGGATGCAATCGAGGGGGGGGTACTGGTCAATCCAGTCGCCAAATTCCTGGGTGGTATCTGCTTCGAGATTTATCTGTGTCACATGGTAATTTATCGTGTGCTTGAAAAGCTGCACCTTGTTCATCTGTTTGGAAATGGTCTGCTGGCATATATTTTTACGGCGATTGCAGTCATCTGTGGTTCGGTTTTGTTCTCGGTATGTGCCAAGTGGTTCTTAAATAAAATCGAAACATTCTTAAAAGAGAGAGTAAACAATAGGAGAGTTGATCATGTCTGAAGAAAAGAAGTTAAATGGTACTGTCATCGTTACTTACCGTTGCAACGCACGTTGCTCCATGTGCAACCGTTATAAAGCACCATCCAAGCCGGAAGAGGAAATCAGCATCGAAACCATCAAGAAGCTGCCGAAGATGTATTTCACAAATATCACCGGCGGTGAGCCGTTTATCCGTACCGACCTGAAGGATATCGTGCGTGAACTATACAAGAAGTCTGACCGTATCGTTATTTCGACCAACGGTTTCTTCACTGACCGTATCATTGACCTGTGCAAAGAGTTCCCGCAGATTGGTATCCGTATTTCTATCGAGGGTTTGGAGCAGACCAACAATGAGATTCGTGGCCTGCAGAACGGCTACCAGCGTGGTTACGGCACACTGAAGAAGCTGCGTGAGATGGGAATGAAAGATGTCGGCTTCGGCATGACTGTTCAGGACAAGAACGCTCCTGATCTGGTTTCGCTGTACAAGATTTCCGACGAGATGGGCATGGAGTTTGCAACTGCCTCTCTGCACAACAGCTTCTACTTCGTTGAGGCCAAGAACATTATCCATGACCGCCCGATGGTCGCAAAGAACTTCGAGAATCTGGTCAACGAACTGCTCCGCAGCAACAGCCCGAAGAAGTGGTTCCGCGCTTACTTCAACCACGGCCTGATCAACTATATCTACGGTCAGAAGCGTTTGCTGCCTTGCGACATGAGCTTTGATACCTTCTTCATCGACCCGTATGGTGATGTTATGCCTTGCAACGGTACCAAGGACAAAGAGGTCATGGGCAACCTGAACAATCAGACCTGGGATGAGCTGTGGAACAGCCCGGAAGCAGAGAAGGTCCGTGCAAAAGTTCGTTGCTGCGACCGTGATTGCTGGATGATCGGTTCTGTCAGCCCGGCTATGCATAAGTACATCTGGAAACCTGCTACTTGGGTTCTGGTTCACAAGTTTAAGGCTTTGTTCACCAAACATCCGTACAATATGTACGAACTGAAGATCTGCCGCGACTACCGTGATGGCAAAGTTACCAAAGAGGATCTGGATAAGTGCAGCACCTGCGATATGAACTGTGTGATTAACAATGGTCTAAGTGAAGCTTCTAAGGAGCAGCTGAAGCATAAGACCGGTGAGGAAATTGTGGATGCGGATATCGCACAACAGATGGAGACGAAGTAATGTTAAAGGCGGCAGTAAAATCTTTCATTGGAAAAATCTAGGCAAAGCGTTTTCATATGCAAGCAGGAAAAACGTCTACATCGGAAAGCATTGTGCCTTAAAAGGGAAAAGCAATATTGTCTTAGAAGACGGTGTGACAGTGCACCCCTATGCCCAAATCTGGTCGGGGGGGGGGACGGTAAGAATCGGCAAGGGTTCCGAAATTGGTGAGAGATGCAGAATTTCTATTGCCAATTCTCTGGAAATTGGAGAGAAAGTCCTTCTCTCGCCAAACGTGTATATAACCGACTGTGACCATGAATACCGCAATGTAGAGGTTCCGGTGATTGATCAAGGTATCGTACAAAAGGGTCAGAAAGTTTCCATTGGAGAAGGCTCTTATATTGGAATCAATGCGGTAATTGTGGGCAATGTGAATATAGGGAAACATTGTGTGATTGGAGCTAATTCTGTGGTCACTAAAGATGTTCCGGATTATTGCGTGGCAGTAGGAGGTCCGGCGAGGGTGATAAAAAATATAGCGAAAACAAAGTGAGGAAAATGCGATGAAGGAGATACCACATATTATTCATTACTGTTGGTTCGGCGAGAAACTGTTGCCAGAAAAATATAAAAAATATGTTGACACATGGAAGAATAACTTTCCGGATTATAAAATGATGAAATGGGACGAAAGTAACTTCCCGATTGATCAATACAGTTACGCAAAAGAGGCAATGCTAGCAGGAAAGATGGCTTTTGTAAGCGATGTTGCTCGAATTCATGCTTTATATGAATATGGTGGTATCTATTTTGATACAGATGTTGAAGTATTGAAAAACTTTTCAGAACTCCTGAAAGAGCAAGGCGCAGTTCTGGGAATTGAAGATGAGAAAAAAACAATAGGAACTGGATTTATGGCTTTCGTGCCAAAGCATGAGATATGTTCTAAAATGTTGGAATATTATAAGAATAACAGTTTTACAGTACAGAGCAATACAATGTCAAACACACAGATTTTAGCACGACTATTACGAGAAAATTATGGCGTTGAACCGCTTGAAAAAATACAAAAGTTTAATGATGTAGTAGTATATCCATCAAGATACTTTACGGCCTACAATGGGGTGACTGGAAGAACTGAGATCACCAAAGATACTTGCTGCGTTCATCATTTTGGGGCATCTTGGCTAAGTCCTACACGTAGACTTAAAGATAAAATCAAAACACTTATAAACAGAATTATCTAAAGTAGTATGTGGGTTGTTAATATCTGAAAAAGTAAAGGAAAAGAAGTGATTTAATAAATGACAGAAGAACTTATTTCTATAGTTGTTCCTATATATAAAGTTGAGAAATTCCTTCCTATTTGCATAGAGAGCATTATAAACCAGTCGTACAGAAATTTGGAATTAATCTTGGTAGATGACGGATCACCAGATTCGTGTCCTTCAATTTGTGAAAAATATAAGCAGATGGATTCAAGAATTAAAGTGATTCACAAAAAAAATGGGGGGCTATCTGACGCTCGAAATTCAGGATTAAAGATTGCAGAAGGAAAATGGATTACCTTTATCGACTCGGATGACTACATAGGCACCGATTTCTTAAAAGAGTTATATAAAGTCGGGATGCTGAACGGAGCAGATATCAGTATTTGTGATTATTGTACGGTTCTAGATAATAATGGGCAGGAAAAAAGAAGTCTAGAGGAATTAGAGTTTAGTAACATAGAGTGTTTGGAAAGTATGTATCATCCTAAAATCCATGGGATGGAATTTGTTGCATGGGGAAAACTGTATAAAACAACATTATTTAAGAAGAATAGCATTGAGTATCCAGTTGGGAAAATACATGAAGATATATTTACAACATACAAACTGATATATGCAGCATCCAAAATAGTGTTTTCAACTTATATAGGCTATTTCTACAGGATACGAAAAGATAGTATTATGACGTCTCGTTTTAATTTGAAAAGACTTGCTATACTTGATGCAAGAGAAGAAGCATGTGACTTCTTTTTGGAAAAAAATGAAATATATGTGTTTAATCTTGCTCTAAATGCATATTTGCGAGAGTTTATAATTTTATATTCACAATTAACTGGTTGCAAAACAGATTTCAATTTGAATAAGGAAAAAAATAAGTTGACGCAAAGATATAACGCTGCTACTAAGAAATATATAAAAATGTCAACCATGGATATAAAGCATAGATTGCTTTATAAAATGTTTGCAGTGCTCCCAGCGAAAATATATAGGAAGATTTTACGATAGCTGAAGCGCAGATGTTAGTAATATAGAGGGTTATATGATTGACGAGTACAAAGCGACTTTAAGGCTATTAATAGGAAAGTGTTATTATGGGTAAAATAGTAATATCTCAAAAAAATGTATGGAAAATATTATTCTTATTTTGTGCAATTATAGTTTTAAATGTTCCGGGGAGTGTTTTTTATAATGAATATTCGGAAAATTTGGTAGTTATTCTTGGCGTGGTAGAAATTGCAATTACAGGATTCATTTGCATAAAGAGCAGTAAATTGAATTCACTTCTTGCAACAGGTACTACAGAGTTTGTTACTCCTTTTTTTGTGGTTACAGTTATTTCATGTGTTTCAGCAGCTGTTATACATCAAACATCCAATGTTGGAGATATTACTCAGTCTTTTATTAGAGCTATACAGATTGCGGCTGTGTTTATTATTGCCTATAATGCAGTGAAAAAATTCGGAAAAAAATCTTTAGATATATTGTTGGTTGCAGGATGCATTTCATATGCGACAGTTATTTTACGATTTATAAGTGAAGAATGGGATGTTTCACGTTTAGAATCACATGGATTTATTGAAGTAACTGGACTGTTGTTTATTTATTATTTTCTTAGTGAATCGTATACAATAAGGCAAAAATTGGTTAGATGTTTACTATGTGCTACTATTTTATTACTTGGAGGAAAGCGAGTGGCATGGGTTGGAATTGCATGGTCATTATTTGTCTATTTTTTGTTCTTCAAGATTAAAGAGAGAAAAGACAGAATTATAAAAATAATAATGATTGTGTATTTTGCGGCGGCTTTCATTTATTTGATTTTGATAAAAAGTGGTTATTTTGCATTGATATTAGCTCGGTTAGGTGTAACTGATAATATGCGCCTTAGTTTCTGGAATTTTTTTAGAGATTCATACGAATTATCACCATTTTATCTGGGAAGGGGAATTCAGTATACCGACAATAGAATGATATTGTCTTCGACCAAAGGAGCATTAAGAATTACCAATAATGTAGGCATCCATAATGATATTCTTCGTACATATATTGGTTGGGGATGCATACCATTTTTATATTATTACTATAATTTGTTTGTTCTCAATTTAAAGAAAATAAAAAGAAAATTTAGCAATGCAAATATTTGGTTGTATTTTGCTATAGTAAGTTATTGTTTTGTTAATTATATGGTGGATTATATGATTACTTATATCCCATTTAATATGTGTTTGTTCACAATTGGACTATTGATTAACATTGAGAAACAATAATTTAAGCATATATTGGAAAAGAAGTGGAGCTTATGGACAACAATTTAGTTTCAATTATTATTCCTGTGTATAATGTTGATCAGTATTTGGATGATTGTTTGAACAGTGTTTTAAAGCAAACATATACAAACTTGGAAATAATAGTGGTTGATGACGGATCGACAGATAAGAGCTTAGAAATATGTCATTCATATGCGGCTAAGGATAAAAGGTTAAAGGTTATTCATCAAGAAAATGCAGGAGTAAGTGCTGCAAGAAATGTCGGCTTGAGCATTATGACTGGAAAATATGTTCTGTTTATCGATTCAGATGACAGAATTGAACAGAACATGGTCGAAATTCTTGTTAAAGAAATTGAAGAGAATGAAAAAAATGATGCAGTCTTCTGTGGGTATAAGGAATTTGAAGATGAAACTGACAGAATAATCAAAGAAGTTGTTCCCAGTAAATCAAAACGAGTAGATCGAGATAATGGTGTTACAGAAATATTTGGAGAATACGCAACCATGCTGTGGAATAAAATGTTCCGCTGTTCGATAATAGATAAGTCGGATTTATTTGATGTAACATTGAAAATCGGTGAAGATGAATTATGGATGGTAGATGTCTTAAAAAAAGCAAATAACATTATGCTAATAGGAACACCGCTCTATTATTATAGGAGCAGAGCGGAAGGGGCTTCAAAAGGTCAGGTGTTTTCAGAAGCTAAAATGACGGATTATGAATCCCAAAAGAAAGTCTTGAAAAGTATAAACGAATATGGCTCTGAAGCTTTGACACTGTATGCACAACAGAGATTGTATTATACAGGTCAAGACATAATGAAACTAGCGTATTATGGCGGCTACTTTGATGCTTATGAAAAAATTAATCGTGAGATTGAAGATGTTCGAAAAATATGGTACAAAAATCACTCAAATAAACTTGGCGTGATAAGACGTAAATTGGTTGAGAAAATGATGAAAAAGAGATTTCCTAAAAAAATTATAAGGGTGTTCGATAAGTGATTATTGGAAATCAAATGGAGAGATATGAGTAGAATAGCACTTATTACATTAGTTGATTTCGATAATTATGGAAATAGACTTCAAAATTATGCATTGGAAAAAGTACTTGCAGATATGGGGAATACAGTAACATCAATTGTGCCGTATAAACCTGATTTTGTAAAATGGACTATAAAGAAGTTTATCAAAGCAGATGGTGATACTCTAAGAAATAAATATCTAAAATCAAGAAGGCTCAAAGAATTTCTTGAATTTGATAATCAATATGTAAACACTTATGCAATTAATAGCAATAATTTTGACAGTATACAAGTGGAAAATTATGATTGCTTTGTGTCAGGAAGTGATCAGGTATGGAATCCTGATTGGGCAGATTACACATATGAGAAAACTTTTCTGAGGTTTTGTCGGAAAGAAAAGCGAGTTGCATACGCGGCTAGTTTTGGAGTTGATTCAATACCTGAAAAATGGATTGATAAATATAAAACCGGCCTTTCAGAGTTTCAATATTTGTCGGTTCGTGAGAATAAAGCAGTTGAAATAGTTGAAGAACTTATTGGGAAAACTTATGAAAGAGTTCTTGATCCTACGATGCTTTTGGACAAGGATGAATGGGATAGAATCGCAATTGTGCCCCCACAATGTATGAATAAAAATTATATTCTTACATATTTCCTTGGAGGAAGATCAGATGCGGTCAATAAGGACATATTAGAATACGCAAGAAAATATGATTGCCATGTGATCAACTTGCTTGATTTAAATGATCCAAATTATTTTGTCGGCCCTGATAAGTTTGTGGGTTTAATTAGTAAAGCGAAACTGGTACTAACAGATTCTTTCCATGCTACAGTTTTTTCGATTATATATGAAAGAACTTTTGTAGTGTATAACCGCAAGGGAATAGGAAGCAAGATGGGGTCAAGGCTTTCATCGTTGCTGGATATGTGTGATCTTTCTGGAAGAAAAAGAGAGCTTGTAGATGAAACAAATCTGTTTAGCTGTGATTTTGAAAATGCAAAAAAGAAAATAGAACGAGAAAAAATACACAGTATAGCGTTTTTACATAAAGCGATTGAAGGCTGTAAGGATAGCGTGGGTTAATATGAAGATAGAGAGAACAAAAAATGCAACAAGAAATATTATTTGGGGAATCATAGAAAAAATTGTAACAATTTTGATGCCTTTTATTTGTCGAACTGTTTTTATTAATGTACTCGGATCTGAATATCTGGGATTAAACAGTTTGTTTTCATCGATATTGCAAGTGTTAAGTATCTCGGAATTGGGAATCGGAACGGCTATTGTATTCAGTATGTATAAACCGATTTCTGAAGATGATGAAGATACACTCTGTGCGCTTCTTAATGTTTACAAAAAGGTATATCAAGTAATTGGAACGATAATTCTATTGGTAGGGATTTCCATAATACCTATCTTGCCAAAACTAATAAGTGGTACACATCCATCAGAAGTTAATATTTATGCGCTATATTTAATTTATTTGTTCAATACGGTTATAGGTTATTTTTTATTTGCGTACAAGCAAGCTCTCTTTTCCGCATACCAAAGAAATGACTTGCTGAGTAAACGAACGACTATAGTGAACTTTCTTAGCAATTTTATTCAGATTGCTTTATTGCTCCTTGTGCGCAGCTATTATGTATATCTATTGGTTTTACCTGTAGCGACAATTGCAACAAATTTGGCAAATGCTTATTTAGCAAATAAAACATATCCAAAGATTCAGTGTAAGGGTCAAATATCTGTCGAAATGAAGAACTCAATAAAAAAGCGCATTATTGGGCTGCTTTCATTTAAAATTTACAATGTGATATTTACTTCAGTGGATACTATTGTGATTTCTTCTTTCCTCGGTTTGACGCCTTTGGCATTATACAATAACTATTACTATATCCAAACTTCAATTGTTGGATTTCTAACGATTCTTACTTCGTCTATTACAGCAGGAATTGGCAATAAGATGATTACAAATTCAGTTGATGATAATTATCAAGATTTTAAGAACTTCACATTTGCGAATGGCTGGATCGCAAGTTGGTGTTCAGTGTGTCTACTCTGTTTGTATCAACATTTTATTAGGGTATGGATAGGTGAAAATTATCTTCTTCCGTTTGTAACTGTATACTTAATGGTTATTTACTTCTTTTTGCCACGACTAACGACAATGACATATACATATCGTGAGGCCGCAGGATTGTGGTGGGAGGATCGGTTTAGACCATTAGTAGCTACAGCGGTGAACCTAATTGTAAATATCTTACTGGTTCAAATTATCGGAATGAATGGTGTAATTATTTCCACATTGATTTGTACGATATTCATCAATGTACCTTGGGGATCGTACATTCTGTTCAAAAACTATTTTAAAAGATCTTTAAAGGAATATTTTTCACAGCTTGCCTACTATTTGATTGTTACCAATGTCGCGGGATTTGTAACACTTTGGATTTGTAATTGGCTTCCAAAAACAGGGTGGATAATCTTGTTTGTAAAGGCTGGAATTTGCTGTATTGTTCCTAATATCATTTTTTTCATGCTTTACAAAAACATGAAAGAACTTACATATAGTCAAGGGTTAGTCGAAAGAATTTTAAAGAAAGTAATAAGGAGAGACTAAAATGTATAGTTGCTTAAAAAATATCCAGATACTAGTTGCACTTCTTAAAAAATACAATGTAAGGAATATTGTTATCTCTGCAGGGACACGCCATACTCCGTTCGTATATTCAGTTGAGCATGATAACTTCTTTAAAACATATTCTGTGGTGGATGAAAGAAGTGCTGGCTTTTTTGCAATTGGCTTGATTGAAGAGTTACATGAACCTGTTGCAGTTGTTTGTACGTCTGGTACAGCTGCCGCAAACTATGTATCGGCAGCAAATGAAGCATTTTATCAGCAGCTTCCGTTACTTTTGCTGACGGCGGATAGAAACCACTATTATATGTTCCAACAGGAAGAGCAAATGATTCCTCAAAAGGGGCTTTATAGCCAAGTTTGTAAAAACGTGGTGACACTTGGACATGTGAGGGATGAAAAGGATTTCTGGTATTATTCGCGCATCTGCAATGAAGCCTTGTTAGACTTGACCCAGGGAGAGAAAGGACCTGTTCACATTAATTTTATTGTAGAGAACGATTATCCTGTTCACCAAGGTATCGTTAAATTTGACGTAAAGGAATTGCCAGACGTAAGAAAAATTAATCGACTTACCCTTGAGGACGGTGAGTCGATATGGAAAGCTTGGGCAGACAAATTAAAGCGTTCAAAGGTTTTAATCGTGTATGGACAATACAGGCCTTTAACAGCAGAAGAAAATAGTGTTGTTGAAAAATTCTGCGAAAAATATGATGTAGTTATTTCGAACGATATTATTTCTAATCTTCATACTAAGTACTGCATTCCAACATTTGCAATGTGCAGAGCTTTGAACAATTTTCAGCTTGAAACATTGTGTCCGGATATTGTGATTACAATGAATGCGAACACAATTTCAGAGATTAAAAGTAGATTGATTCCATTTAAAAATCAATTTGAGCACTGGCATGTATCTTCGAAAGGAAAGGTTTCGGATCCTTTTAAGATTTTGTCAGATGTGGTAGCTTGTTCTCCTATGACTTTCTTTAAAAGGTTTGCTGAATTAGAAGAAAGCGAAAACAGCCATAAATACTATACTACATGGAAAACTATGTATAATACGATTGGGGAAAATGGTTCCCTGAATAATGAGCCAATTGAGTATTCCTCTATGTATGCAGTTCAGCAGTATATTAAGAATATTCCGGCAAATTCCCTGTTACATATTGCAAACAGTAATAGTATTCGTCTGTCTGCGTATTTTGATGTTGATTCAACTGTCACCGTCTATGATAATAGGGGAACGCATGGTATTGATGGTTCAATGTCTGCTTTTATCGGTCAAGCAAGCGTTTCTAATCGGCCGAGCTTTCTGGTAATTGGTGATTTAAGCTTTTTCTACGATATGAATGCTTTGTGGAATCATTATGTGGGAAATAACGTAAGAATTCTAGTGTGCAACAACTCTGGGGGAGCAATTTTCCATACCTACCCTAACACTGAAAATGTTCCGACATTGGATGATCACATTGCCGCTGCACATAAAACTAGCGTGAAAGATTGGGTTGTATCTCGCGGTTTTGAGTATTTGTCTGCAAAAAACAAGGAAGAATTTGATGATGTCTTGCCACATCTGATGAACGTTTCGAGTGAACGGCCGATTGTGTTGGAAACATTTACTGATATGGATGTCGATGCGGATTGCATAAAATATATTCTAAATCCTTACAGAGAAGAAGTTGCCTCCCTTAAACATCAAATCGGAAAGATGATGCCAGCGGGAATGAAGAAAACAATTAAGAAGATTATCAAGTAAGCAGTGTTGGAAGTGATAAGTTAAATTATTTATAATGGTGGAGTGATGAATAATGGATGCGATGCATTTAATAAAAAAGATGATTCCTAAAAAAGTAAAAGAATATATAAAAAATCAAGTAGGAAAAGAAGAAAAATTGACAAGATCAGTAGAGTATATTGTCAGTACAAGCGATATGGAAGTCTTGGCAAATAAGGCGATTGTCGTGACAGGTAGCACAGGAGCGATAGGGTCAGCTATTGCACATCGCTTATATATAGAAGGGGCAACGGTTGGTGTATGCGGAAGAAACGAAGCTAAGGTGACCCAAATTATTGAACGCTTTGAAAAAGAAAATGTAAGTAAGGCAGGGCGACTGATTCCCATATATATTGATGTTACAGATGACGCTAGCATTGAGCGTGGAATAGAAGAGTTTGTTAGACAAACCGGTAAAATAGATGCACTTATTAATAATGCAGGTGGAGGAGCAAGGGCGAAGAGCAAATTGTTTTGGGAGCAAGACATTGATGTGATTGATAATGTAATAAAAACGAATTTGAGGGGAAGTTTGCTTTGTGCGCGAAAGGCTGCACAAACTATGATAGGTCAAGGCTATGGTGTCATTGTAAATATGTCATCAGTTGTTGGAATGAATGGCAAAGAAAAGATGACAGACTACGCAGCAGCTAAATCCGGGATAATTGGCTTCACGAAATCGTTGGCACTAGAACTTGGAGAACATAACATCCAGGTTAATTGTGTTTCGCCAGGAATGGTCAATCAAATTCCTTTTGATGCAGGGATACCAATTAAAAATACAAACACGAATTGTCTTGGCAGATTCGGGTATACAGATGAAGTAGCTGATTTGATAGCTTTTATTGTGTCGGATAAAGCAAAATATATTACAGGACATAATTTCGTTATAGATGGTGGCCGTAGCTTAGGACTTCATGGGGATTGATGGTATGTATGCACTGGTTGCAACCGATGTCAGCTTAGTCCGTGCTCCCATTGAAAGACGAATACTTGGAAAATATGCTAAGTATTTGGCACTGTGAAGTTGACATGAAAGTTATTGAAAATGATTGACGAAAGAAGGATAAAATCATGAGAGCAGGGATATATGCCATACTTATAGGAGCTCTCATTAGGAAATATAAAGAAAAGATTGATTTGATTGGAAAACAGTATCTTATTCTATGTTTCATTGTTCTGTTTACGACAGATGTGGTTTTTGATAATACTTTTCTAAGGTTGCATATGCAAATGGTCTTGAAATCAAGAAATACTGCAACGGTTCGGCAAAATACAATGATGATGGAAGCAAAAAAACGAATATTGATTATGTAACCAGAAAAGGTATCTTCAATTATCTCTGAATGAGCGGAGAACTCACAGGGATTTTCTTTGGAAACAAATGCCCATACTTTGGGAGGTTGGGCAGTGTATCAAAGAATTTCGTATACTTTTCAGTAAGAAAAGTTTGCCGTTTTTATATCTTTTTATAGATCACTACAAGGCTTCTGAAATAAAAGAACTTTCCAGTTTTGCTAATGGTCTGGAAAAGGATATCAGTGCAGTTGAAAATGCTGTTTCCAGTGATCTCAGTAATAGATTTGTGAATATTCTGGCTTGGATGTCCCTGATGTTCGGTGATCAGGAAACCGATTGGTAAGTATATAGGATACAAGAAATCTCACCAATGTAAAGCCGGCTAACGCCCCGCAAAGCGGCTCTGGGCTTGACACTGGAAAAGGTAATCAAGTCGATCAAAGGTGTTTTCCGTGACCAGAATGCAGGTTTCCACCACGCCGGAATCACGGTTTTTTGACGCGAGAATATTCAGATTTGTAGAAGGGACTAACAGCAAACTCAAAATGGTCAAACGTACCATGTATGGGCGATGTAGCAGGCAATTGCTAGAGGCTAAGCTGATGTATCGTATTGCTGACTAGATACTAGCTAATGCGGAAGAACCATTTTTATTATACAAGAAGCAGGAAAGGAAAAAGAAAATGGATATCACATCTCTTGGATTTCTACTATTTTTAGTGGGGGGGGTAACGCTATTTTATAATATCCCTCAAAAATATCGTTGGAAATGGCTAATTGTGCTTAGCTTTGCATTTGTGTATGCAGCAAGCACGGTTGGTCTATTTTTCGTGGTGTTAACGAGCGTGATTGTATATCTCGCGGCAAAGAAAATTGAGAAAGCAGATGATGACAGAAAAAAGAAAATTTTACTAGCAGCTATGGGAGGATGTCTGTTTATATTGATTTTTATGAAATATTTATCTGGACTGCCTATTTTTACGCAGGGAAATCTTATGGTTTTCGGTAATGAAATGACACTCCAAGGTGTAATCAAAAAATATCTGTTTCCAATTGGTATGTCTTATTATACTCTTCAGGTCATTTCTTACCTGCTGGACGTGTATTGGGGAAGGATGGAAGCTGAGCAGGATTATTGGAAGGTGTTGCTGTTTACCTGTTATTTTCCACAGCTTGTTCAGGGACCGATCAGTAAATACAGTGAACTTGCGCCAGAACTTTTTAAAGAACATAAATTGGACTGGAAGAATATCAAGTATGGTGTGCAGCTAATGCTCTGGGGCTTCTTCAAAAAAATGCTGATTGCCGACCGTATTGGTGTGTACGTGAATGCAATTTTTCATGAGGATGTAACCCCATATGGACTGACGGCATGGATTGGACTTTTGTTTTACGGAATCCAGTTATATTGCGATTTCAGTGGTGGTATTGATGTAATCCGTGGTGCATCGGAATGTTTTGGAATAGGATTGAAAGAAAACTTTAGACAGCCGTATTTCTCTTTATCCCTTGGCGAGTTCTGGAGAAGATGGCATATTTCTCTTGGCACATGGATGAAAGACTATATATTCTATCCGGTTTCCATGGCTGGATGGATGGGTACACTGAAGAAAAAGCTAAAAAGAATCACATCCAGAAAAACAGCTACCCGTGTTGCTATGGCAATTGCAGATCTTTTGGTGTTTGCATTGGTTGGTATCTGGCATGGTTTAGGTACAAATTATCTGGCGTGGGGCTTATATAATGGTATTATTCTGGCAATCAGTGCCGTTTTGGTTGACGAGTATGCGGTATGGAAAAACAAGCTGCATATCGACAGTCAGACTGGGTATTGGAAAGTGATTAGCCTGATCCGTACTTTGTTTATTGTCACAATTGGGTGGATTTTCGACTGTACTTATACTGCTGGTGCAGCAGGAAAGCTGTTTATTCATTTGTTTGAGTTTGGAAAAACTGATTTGAATGTAATCGCGTTAACAACCACAGACATGGTGGTGCTATTCGTGGGCTGTCTTGTTCTCCTTTTCGTTGATGTCCTTCATGAGAAAAATCTTGAAGTTCGACAGATTATTGGAACTAAGAACTACTGGGTGCAGGTTGTATTCTGGACGATTGTTATCCAAATGATAGCTTGCTTTGGAAGAGTTGCTTCGGCAGGAGGTTTCATGTATGCGAACTTTTAAGAAAATTGCTGGTTTTTTCGTAGTAAATGTATTTGTTTTTGTCATGATGGGCTTGATGTTGGCTCAACCATCAGCTCTTAAGATTTTGATGAAGGAAGCCCAAAATACAGAATATGAAACGATTATCATTGGAGAATCACATGGAGAGACGGGATATGATCCATTCGTATTGTCTGATGAGACGGAAAGTGAGTTTTTTAACCTGTCGAGGCGTGGAATGCCAGTTGTTAATTTGAGCTATATTTTGGAAGAAACCAATATAGGCAAACACTACAAACGCGTGATTTTAGATCTTGACCCATCTTATTGGGATGACGACCATAAAGGAGCCTTTGGTACAGACACAAATTTGTTGTTTAGATTAACCGGAAACAGATGGTTCACTTATGTAAAAGATATCTTGGCTAAAGATAATTACAATGACACCATTGCTGATTATAATTTCTGCAAGGATAATATTAAAAAGATACCGAAGAATATTAGATGCAAATTTAGTAGGGAATATATTACAGGGGAAGAATCTTTTATGCAGAATACATATAACTCGGTTGTACTTGGTACCACAGACCGCTACAAGTATTTGGGCAGAGGGTTTCGCTATGGACTAAAAAAATCAGGCATTGAGTGGCCCAAATTTGATTTTTCTAAAGGTAATATTAAGCAGGAGAATATTGAGGCATTCAAGAAAATTGCTGAATATTGCAAGGATAATGATATAGAACTTATTTGTGTGCAGTCGGCATTGCCGCCATACAGATTGCAAAATGAGAATATGGACGAGGTTCATGAATATTTTACGGAACTGTGTAGTGAATATCAAGTGCCGTTTTATGATCTTAACTATTTGAAAGACGAATATCTTTCAAGGACAGATGATGATTATGTTGATCTCGATGGTCATATGATGGGTGAACTGGCAGATAGACAGAGTGCGGTTCTGGGACAGATTCTTACTTCTGAGAATAAAGATGCATTTTTCTATGATAACTATGAGGATGTTCTGAAGCATTTGAAGTAAAAGAAAGGGGTAACGCAATGAAAAACGTACTTGAATGGCTTGAAGCAAGCGGATCAGTATATCCTGACAAAGCGGTGTACATCGAGGATACGAAAGAAATCACATTTCATGAAGTGTTGTGTGCAAGTCAGAAAATTGGAACGGTTCTTGCAGATGTGAAAGGGACAGCACCAATTGCTGTGATAAGTGGGAGAAAGGTTGAGACTATTACAGCTTATCTGGGCATTGTTTATAGTGGACATGCATATGCACCGATTGACGGTAAACTGCCGCGACATCGAATTGATATTATAGTTGAGACTTTGAAGCCGTCAGCTATTCTTGCAGATTCGGACAATCTTGCTCTGGCAGAGGAACTGGCGCAGGGAATTCCTGTATTTGAACTGGAAAAGGCGATGCAGGAAACCACAGATGCAAAGAAGCTGCAGAAAATTCGCAGAAAAATGATCATGACAGATCCGTTGTATGTTATTTTTACTTCTGGCTCCACAGGAAAACCAAAGGGTGTGATTACTTCTCATCAGTCACTGATCTGCTATATTGAGAGCTATGTATCGGTCATGAAAATTGATGAGAATGATCGGCTTGGGAATCAGTCTCCACTTGATTATATTGCTGCAATCCGGGATATTTATGTTCCGTTGTATAAGGGATGCTCTTCCGTGATTATTCCAAAGGAATACTTCATGGAACCGAATCGTCTCTTCGATTATATGAATGAACATAAGGTTACATCAGTTGGATGGAGTGTATCTGCATTTACTGTTGCACTATCTCTTGGAGCTTTTGAGGAAGTGAAACTGAATACATTAAAGAAAATTTGTTTTTCCGGATCGGTAATGCCTGCATCTTGCTTGGCTGTATGGCAGAAAAATCTGCCGGATGCGAAGTTTGTAAATCAGTACGGACCGACTGAAGCAACGGCATCCTGTACCTATTATGAGGTAGATCATCTGGTAAGTACGGACGAGCAGCTTCCTATTGGCAGACCGTATAATAATTATCGCGTTTTTCTTTTGAACGAGGATCTGACTGAAACACCGAACGGTGAGATCGGGGAAATCTGTGTGAGTGGACCTATTCTTGCACTTGGTTACTACAATGATCCGGAACGCACAGAGAAGAGTTTTGTTATTAATCCTAATTATAAAGGTTATCCGGAACGGATGTACCGCACAGGAGACTATGGACGAATCCGTGAAGATGGGCTTTTGGAGTTTCATGGCAGAATGGATCGTCAGGTGAAACACATGGGACACCGTGTTGAACTTGATGAAATCGAATATGCAGCAAACCAGATTGCTGGAGTAGATGAATGCGTTTCTCTTTACAATAAGGAGAAGGAAGTGCTGTATCTTTTCTATTCAGGTGAAACAGCGATGAGACAGGTGGTTCTGGAGCTTCGTAAAGTGTTGCCGGGGTTCATGATACCGCGAAAAGTTAAACAGGTTTCTGCCTTGCCGAAGCTGGCAAGCGGAAAGATAGATATGACTACACTTAAGGAGGAAATGTAACAATGAAAGAGAAAGTACTGGATATTCTGATGGATCTTCGCCCGGATGTTGATTTTGAAAATGAGAAAAAGCTGATCGGAGATGGTATTTTGGAATCTTTTGATATTATGTCTCTGGTGGCAGAACTTGAGGATGAGTTTGACGTTAAGATTAAGCCGAAGGATCTTGTTGCCGAAAATTTTAATTCTGTGGATGCCATGGTAGAAATGCTTCAGAAACTGGGTGCGTAATATGGAACTTAGAGAATATCTGAAAAATTCAGAAACTGTATCCACACCAGCTTATTATTTTGACACAGATGTATTTGAGAAGAGGATTGACTTTGTGAAACAGGAACTACCGGAGATTCCTTTGACTTTTTCGATTAAAGCAAACCCGTTCCTTTTGAGTCGCCTTCCGCAGAACCTTAGACATGTTGAAGTGTGCAGTCCCGGAGAACTGAAAATCTGTAAAGCTTATGGAATTCCGGGCAGCAGAATTATTTATTCCGGTGTCAATAAAGAAATTGAAGATGTCACAGAAGCGATTGAATACGGAGTTGATATCGCAACAGCTGAAAGCATTCTCCATGTTGAACTTGAACAGGAAGCAGCATATAAAGCAGGGAAACAGCAGAGAGTTATTCTGCGTCTTACATGTGGAAACCAGTTTGGAATGTCCGAAGCAGATATCATGAGCATTCTTGGAAACCAAGTCAAGCATCCGAATCTTGATATTTATGGAATCCATTATTATTCTGGTACACAAAAGAAAAAACGTCAGATTGATAAGGACTTTGAGAAGTTGGATGCTGCACTTACCCGGTTCAAGGAAGAAACGGGATTTGTGCCAAAATTAGTTGAAATGGGTCCGGGCTTTCCAGTGGAATATTTCAATCCGCCCTATGATGAAACTGAAGAGGCAGTATTGATGGAGAACAAAGCCACCATTCTTGCATTTGCTGAAAAATATCCATTAGGAATTGAAATGGGACGTTATCTTGCTGCTCTGTGTGGCACTTATGCAACCAAAGTAATGGATATAAAAAATAACAGCGATACTGATTACATTATCTGCGATGGTGGAATTCATCATTTGAAATATCACGGTCAGACAATGGCAATGCAGGTACCGGAGATGAAAGTACTGAATACATCCTTGGAAGCAAAGCCATATTGTATTTGCGGCAGCCTGTGTACTGTTGCGGATGTTCTGGTACGTGAGGTTGAGCTTCCGATAGTTTCAAGGAATGATGTGATTTTGTTTCATCGCTGTGGAGCTTATTCTGTGACAGAGGGCAGTGCATTGTTCTTATCAAGAAAGATGCCAGAGGTGTATCTCTACAATGCAACTACTGGATTAGAAAAGATGCGTGGTTTTGTTGAAGCGGCAGATATCAATCGGAAAGAATAAGCCACTGCAAAAAGTTATAAAATTATGAATATACTGGAGCTACGGGAGACCGTAGCTCTCTCTGCAATATTGGTGTTTCTGACTTTTATCCATGGATGTGAATTCCGGTGAAGGTATTTTGAGTGGTAAAACTTCTGGAAGTTAAGACAAGCAAATAAAATGTGGCATATTATCCAAATTCATAAGGTACAGATTTTGCTATTTTGCTAAGTTGACAATTGTAAAGGTGTCTGTTATCCTTTACCCATAAGCAGTTTTTTTCTATTTCAAATTTCTAAATCAGCGTAAGTTGATGTCTGTGACTTCAGAGAAATCCCTGCTTATTTACCCCATTTAATACAATAGAGCAGGAGATGATGAAGGACAGAGCGTTTGTTCTGCGTATTGCCGTTATTTATTCTCCTGTAGACGTGTGAGTGTGAGAGGAGAATACGAATGGTAAAACGATACGAGGAACTGACGATTTCGGATGATTTTATGTTTGGTAAGACGATGGGCGATAAGGTGCTTTGCCAGGATGTGCTGGAGCGGCTGTTGGAGGAAAAGGTAGGAGAACTGGAGGATGTCCAGCCACAGCGGGAATTCCGTTATACTTCGGGTGGCAAGCCGATCCGTCTGGATATATATACGCGGGATAAAAAGCGTATGTACGATGCGGAGATGCAGAATCAGAATCACCAGCCGGTGGAGAAGCTGGAGCTGCCGAAACGGAGCAGATTTTACCAGTCTACGATGGATACGGATCATCTGAGTAAGGGGAAATCCTATCGGGAACTGCCGGAGGGAAGAGTGCTGTTTCTCTGCACATTTGATCCATTTGGCAAGGGATACGCAAAGTATTTTTTTCAGAATCTGTGCAAGGAAGACAGAGAGCTGTACCTGAAGGATGGAACGGAGAAGATTTTTTATAACTGTGCTGCGGATCCGGAGAAAGTGCCGGAGAATCTGCGGGAGTTATATGATTATATCAGAAGCGGGAAGGTCGGAGTACATGGTATCTGTTTAAGTATAAGCTGCCAAACGGTATCTATGCTCTTTTTTGGCGCTTTCACGAAGCAAAAACGAAAAAACTGTAAAGCACTGATTTATTTGGAGAAAAAATCTCTATATACTGAAACTTATATTGTATATTTGACTTTTACAGCGTATAATATAGTCAGATAAATCCAATCATAGTCTCATGGCAGGAAAGGTGTTGATTATGTTATTACGAGTATCCGTAGAAAATTACAAATCATTTGATAAAAAAGAAGAACTATCGCTGCTTTCTTCCAGTAAGATTCAGACGAACAAAAGCCACAGGGTAAAAATTAAGCAGACAAATATATTGAAAAATGCCGTGGTGTACGGTGCAAATGCATCAGGTAAATCAAATCTTGTTAAGGTAATCGCTTTTATTAAAAATGTGCTTATTGAGGGACTTCCGGTAAATTCAGCAAATGACTTTTGCAGAAATAGTCTGGAAAATCAGAACCGAGAAAGTGTCTTTGAATTACAGTTTACCGCAGAAGATAAATTTTATGCTTACGGATTTTCTGCAATTTTAAATAAGAGGGAAATCACGGAAGAATGGCTTTTTGAACTGATGCAGGACGGCTCTGCCCATAACCTGTTCATTAGAGAAAAAGACAAAGCCCCGGCATTGGGCGATGGAGTGAATCCAACCACTTCTGAGAAAAACAGATTTTCAGTGTATGCTGAAGATTTCGCCGGTCATAACACACAGCTCTTTTTGGCAGAGATGAACAGAGGAAAGAAGTATGAGGACAATTCCAAACTACTTTTCTTCAAAAATGTGTTTGAATGGTTTATGAATCATATCGTTGTCATTAATCCGAACATTGGCATTTCCAATACAGATGCCTATTATAGTGAGGAATCTCTGGATACCATCAGCAATTTAATCAAAACCTTTGACACCGGCGTTAGCGAAATTAAGACAAAGCAGATCACCGTAGAAGAGATGAGCCAGATGGTTCCCAAAGAAGTCCTTTCCAAGATTTTCAGCACCTTGAAGAAGCAAATGCAGATGACAAATCTTCCGGAGTTAAAAATGACTTGGAGAATTGCGGACGGCTTCTTTAATATTCGCATCACAGGTGCAGGGGAGCCGGAAATCACAACGCTGGTTTTAAAGCATGGAAAGTCAGTATTTGATTTTAGTTTTAATGAGGAATCTGACGGAACAAAGAGACTCTTTGATTTGATAGATATGCTGATGAGTAAAAGAGAAGATGTGGTCTTTGTGGTTGATGAGCTGGAAAGAAGTCTCCACCCTAAGCTGACAGAGCATTTTTTGAAACTGTTTATGGAAGCACATGAGGCGGACAGAGTGCAGTTGGTGTTCACAACACATGAAGATACCATCATGGATCAGGAGCTATTCCGCAGAGATGAAATATGGTTCGTAGAGCGTGATGGGACGAATGCCAGCAAGATTTATTCCCTGGACAGATTCAAGGAAAGATATGATAAGAAACTGAGCAAAGCTTATCTGGAAGGCCGCTATGGTGCGATTCCGGTATTTAAGCAGTTTACTTTCCGAAAGGAGGGCTAAACAAATGCCGGTACATGCATATACAAATTGGAACAAAAGAGAAAGCGACCACGAAGAACAGGTTGAGCCATTTAGAAAATATTTCTTTATTTGTGAGGGTGCAAATACCGAAACGTTTTATTTTAAGAAGCTGATTGATCTGAGAAAAGAGCTTGGCATTCACCCACTCATTGATATCCGCTTATGGGAAAAAACGGGGCAGGATAAGGATATTTCCTACGCAAAGAACCTTATTTCATTTGCACTTGAGCAAAAGAACGTTGCAGACAATGACTTTGATATTGACAGAGATAAAATGGTTATTGTCTTTGATGCGGATATTTTTGAAGAAAAGGTTCAAGGGTATGATGAATTGATTGAACAAATCGAAGAGTCGGATATTGCAGCTGTTACAAATCCAGGTTTTGAATTGTTTTTGCTTCTTCATATAGATGGAAGCTATGAACAATATATACTTGGCCATGAAATTGAATTCCTGACGCAAGATGAGAAAGGCAGTTACAGCCATGCTTATAAAGTGCTGCATGATGTGACGGGAATGAATGCGAAGAGAAATCCGATGATTGGAGACCTTGCAGAAAATGTGTTAAGTGCCATTTCTCAAGAAAAGAAAATCAATCAGGATATTCATCATTGTAAAGGTGTGGTTACCAGTAATATTGGTTCTGTCATAGAATCGATTATGAACGAAAAACCAAAAATCTGAAATGGAATAAAGAGCATGGGTTTCTTCTGAATGGGAAGTGTTTATGCTCTTTTTGTGTGCTTTTTAAAGCTGGTGTGTATGAATCGGAAGTGGCGGAGAAGGTACAGGATACCTTCGAGGAGTATCGAGAAACACAAGACTACAAAATCTCCATACTCTCAACCGTAAAGGCGCTTAACCTTTCCAAAGCCTCCGTCACCTCGTACCTGCCATATAAAAAAGGTGTGTACTTCCCAAGTACAGCAGAAAAAGAGAAGATCAGTGTCGGAGCAGAGCTGTCCGTCTGGATATGTATACGCGGGATAAAAAGCGTATGTACGATGCAGAGATGCAGAATCTGAACCATCAGCCGGTGGAGAAGATTTGATCCGTTTGGCAGGGGATATGCGAAGTATTTGTTCCAGAATCTGTGTAAGGAAGACAGAGAGCTGTACCTGAAGGATGGAACGGAGAAGATTTGGGAAAGTCGGAGGAGACCTGAGCCGGAGGATAGATGAAGCGGTGCGTAGAGCACGTAAGAATGAGGAATGGAGGTCGGAGTACATGAAAGAACTGTTACATGATGACGACGTCAGAGAGGAAGGCAGAGCAGAGGGAAGAGAAGCCGGAAGAGCAGAAGGAAGAGCAGAAGGAAGAGCAGAGGGAAGAGAAGAGGGTGAAAACCAGCTGGTAAAGCTGATAAATAGTATGATTGCTGGTGGTGACGGAGATAAGATTGCCTTGTTTGGAGAACCAGAAATCTTAAAGACAATGAAACAGAAATATGGGATAAATTAAGTTTCATACAAGATGTGTATCGGAGCTTGAGATATAGAAGAAAATAAAAACGAAAAAGCCGTTGATAATTTCTTTTTGGCGGGGTATAATAAGAGTAGTGAAAAATAAAAACGAAAAAACCGTTTTTAGAAGGGAAATTAAAAATGAAAATACTTCGTATCACTGCACAAGGACTTCCGCTCTTTAAGGAAGATCTTGATATCTGCTTTTATACCCAACAGCGTGTAAGCGAGGATGATAAAGATAGCCTGTATAGGATGAAGGATAATTATTACCTTCATTCTGCCTGTGCTTTTATTGGCATCAATGCGTCTGGAAAAACATCCGTGCTGAAAGTTATCA
>ERZ773115.866-NODE-866-length-30937-cov-9.178680_pt1 | contig 30937 bp, 27 predicted proteins | sample MGYA00511116_ERZ773115 | MGnify/ENA primary metagenome ERZ773115 (study PRJEB29015, sample SAMEA2737869) | human gut metagenome | biome: human gut; feature: human-associated habitat; material: faeces | place: China | collected 2012 ... | reverse complement strand
CCAGATCGTAGAGCGTCCGGGTACAGAGCTTGTCCATGTAGCCCTCATAGTACCGTAAGACACGCTCCACGGCCAGAGGATCACCGGCGCGGGCCGCCTCGATCACAGACAGGGGCAACAGCTCCCGCCCACAGAAAGTTGGCTGCTTCATATCGGGTTCCTCCTTTCGTCCACCAATCGTTTCCGCAATTCGTTCAGGGCTTTGGTGCGGTGCCGCTGGACGGCGCTGCGGGACATTCCCACAAGACCGCCGATTTCGCCGTCCGCCATAGCCGCGACACAATGCAGAATTAAAATCTGCTGTTCCTGCTCCGGCAAGGTGGCAAAGGCTCCGGCCACCTGCTCGTCCCGGATATGTAGGTCATAACCAAAGGCCGAGAACACAAAGCTGTCGCTGGGGTATTCGTCCAGCGTACAGAGCTTGTCCATTTCAGCCTGCGGCAAGGTGTCCAGCGGCTTTTCCCGGTCACGGCGGCGGGCCAGCTCCGACAGGTAGTTGATGGCTTCGTTGCGGAGAACGGTCTTGCAGAAAGCGTCCAGCCGGTTCCGTTCCACATAGTCAAAGGTGTATTCGTTCATCTTCTCACCCCCGATCTGCGGGAGAGTGAGAAGATAAAGCTGCTTATACCACTTCTTTCATTGGCAGCAACATGACGGCCCCGGCCCGCACCGAAGAACCGCAGGAAACAACAAATTTCGCCCGGCAGGTCGCAGACCCACCGGGCGAAAGAAGAAGTGATATGCAGTTGATTTACATGGTATAGTACATACTCATGGCCGCTTGTCCCCGCTACCGGGGACGGGCTTTTTTTAACGGTTTATACCCCGTCGGAATTTGTCGAAACGCTCTTTGCTTCATGGCGGCTCCCTCCGTAAGCCGCCGATCCCGTCAGCGTCAGGGCGTCGTCAGTTTGAGGGCAAAGAGAACGGCGGCCTTGAATAATGTTTCAAAACCGCCGCAGGGATATGTATATTGAGCGCACGAAAGCAACCTGCCCGGCAACGGTTTTTTTCTTTCCCCGTCGGGCGGAGCAGGCTCACTTCTTATGATTTTCAGATTTGTACTTTTGCTATTGCGCTATGATATGCTTCCTCAATAGAAGCAAGGTATCGTTCTCGGAATGCTGTTACAGCAGTTTTATCCGAAGTCACAAAATATCCTCGTGGTGTTTTTTCAATCACGCCATGCTGTTGTAGTTCCCGGAATGCTTTTCTAAGGGTTTCCGGGCTGCTCCCTGCCTTTTTTGCAATCTCTATGTATGAAGGCAGTTTGGCCCCCAGCGCATACTCTCCGCGCAAAATGCGAAAAAATATCTCATTGGCAAGGCGCTGATACACTTTTTCCCGCACATCAATATCCCAGCCCATATAATGCCTCCTTATCCAACCGCTTTGATTACAACAGTTTTGATGTGTGTGTCAGCGCAGATACGATCAAAAGAAAAGAGCCGATAGTCCGTGTGCCTGATGGCTACGGGTTATCGGCTCTGCGTCTGTGCGTCTGGCTCTTTGATAACGGTTATATTGAATTGTTTTACATGGATCAAGGTTTCTTGCCTACATTTCGGACAGAATAGCGGGAAGTTTTTGAGTTCCGTATCTTTCCGTATCTTTAATCTTGTTTTATTTCCACAAACGGGACATAATACCCAGTTTTCTTTATCCATCTTCTATTACAGCCCCCTTATCCTATTATTACTTACAATAAGAGGGTATGAATTACTACAATTTCTTCGGCTTCGCACATTGCATAGTCGATTGTATTTGCAGGGTAATCATTGGCATACTGTTTTGCTTTTTCCATTGTAATGTCGTCTACAATAATATGTCCGCATTTAGAACACTTTTTCGCGGGAGTATTTGTTACAGTTTTCAGAACACCATTACTTTCAATCTCAATATTGGTGTATGTGGAAATCACCTTGCCGCCACATTTTTTACACTTCGGTATAAACATAGATTGACCTCCTTTCCAGTTGGTATTGCCATCTTCTATCTTTGTTTACGATAGAAAGTAACAGCAATGTGATATGAAACAAATTGAATAATACAACTTGCAAAGATGCAGGCAAATGCAAAAAGTTCCTTATTCGATTGTGCAAAGTCAATAACACCAGATAATGCAGATACAAAAGAGGGTAATACCACCAACAACATTACAACTGCAAAAGGAATGAAAGACCATAACTTTGCTTTGGTGTACCCCATTTTGAAAAATAACGGCATTTGTATTCCTGTTATTGTAGAGGAAACTAAAAACGACAAACCCAATCCAAGCATTATATCAGGCACATCGAAGATAGCTTTCCGACACAGCACGAAGCCGAGATACAGAATAATAATTGCAACCATACCGGCGAGGTAATTCAGAAACACAAAGGTATATCGTCCAAGAACAACCTCATTCAAACTCACGCAAACAGAACCATATAAACGGTCAAGATGATTTTTTTCCTGTATGGCAAAAATGTTAGTAGCCATCAATGCGATAAACCATGCGCCCGTAATGCATAACACAGTAATGGATGAGCCTATAAGTCCGAACAATAAAATCACCGCAACCAATGAAAAATACGAAATTGCTTGTGATTTCATTATAAAAAAATCCAACTTTGTAATTCTCGCAACCCCTGTCATGCCTTTGTACCTCCCTTGCCAATGCAGATAATAATGTCATCAATAGTTGCGGTATCAAGAACGCAATGTTTGTATTGGACTGCCGCATTTGCAGTTATAAGACCTTCAAACCCCATAGCTGTTTTGCGTAATCCCAAAATATTTTTTTCGAGATCGGCTGTAAGATCGCAGGGTTTCCCTTTAATGAGGCGGTAACTGCTTAACAAATCTTCCATACTACCTGTAAAAATCATATTGCCTCGATTGATGAGGGTGATATAGTCAGCTACGCGCTCCAAATCGGTGGTAATATGTGTTGAGAACAGCACACTTCTTTGACCATCTCTGATATAGTCTTGCAAAATTTCCAAAAACTCATCTCGAGTAAGGGGGTCAAGTCCACTTGTAGGCTCATCGAGTATTAGCAGCTTGGCATCATGCGAAAACGCACACGCAAGCATTAGCTTCATCTGCATACCGCGTGATAACTCGCCAACCTTTTTATTTAGCGGCAAGTTAAAGCGTTTAACCATATCGTTAAAAGTATCATGTCGCCAGTCATTGTAAAAAATAGATACTGCTTTTTCTGTATCTTTTACTGTCCAGCTATCCACATAAAAAATGCTATCAAAAACAACACCAATATCCTGCTTTATTTCTTTTTCACTAACTACATTATCTTTACCAAAAACCAAAATCTTGCCAGTATCTTTTTCAAGCATATTGAGAATAAGTTGAATTGTTGTTGTTTTTCCTGCTCCATTCGGCCCAACAAGCCCCATAATATACCCTTGCGGCAACGTGAAGCTAATATTATTCAGCGAGAAATCACGAAAACTCTTGCATACATTTTTTAATTCTAAACATTGTTCACTCATGGTTTACCTCCAATAAAAGCCGTAGTAGCTTAACAAGTTCTTCATCGGTCATAGAAGCTCGTTCAGCCGCTAATATTGCACTGTTAAGATTTTTCTCTACCTCCTGTATTAGCTGTTCCCGAATGAGATTTGAACCACTTGACATTACAAAGAAGCCTTTACCTTGACGACTTGTAATAAAGCCTTCTTCCTCTAACTCGTTGTAGGCTCGCGTAGTAGTCAATACACTTATTTTCAAATCCTTTGCCAACTGTCGAAGTGATGGCAGCATTTCATCTTCCGCAAGCTCACCCGATAAAATTTGTTCCTTTATTTGCTCCTTTATCTGTGCATAAATTGGCAAGTCTGAACTGTTGGATATTACAATGTGCAAATAATCACCCCTCCGCTGTACTTCTATATACATATACAGTATATTCAGAAATAACACTTCTGTCAATAGCAACAAAATGGAAAATTATGTCCATTCCTTCAATGGAAAAGTAGAACAGTAAAATGTAACTGGGAAAACAATCATGGCTAACAGGCCCATAGGAAATGCAGCAAAATATGAATAATAAAGTTTAACTTACCTGCATATAACAACATTCCATCGGGCAAATATGAATTATACAATGTAAATGGGTGATGTTATATGGCGAAAGTAGAAGATTGCCCCGGCTTTGAAACTTTCGGCGCGGATGTAAAGGCTGCGCGGAAAGCCCGGCGTCTGGCGCGTAAGGCGCTGGCGGAAATGGTAGGTATTGAGTGGCGGTATCTCGCCAACATTGAGAATAAAGGGACGATCCCCAGCCTCCCGGTCGTGATCCAGCTTATCAAGACCTGCGGGCTTCCTGTGGAACGGTATTTCAATCCCGAAGTGCTGCGCTCGGAAAGTGAGCAGCGCCAGCGGGTCGGCCACAAGCTGAAACTCTGTCCCGAAGAATACCTGCCGATCATCGAGGGTGCGATTGACGGGGCTATAAAAATTGAACAGCCAAAGAAGAAAGAAACGGGGGATGCCTGAAAACCATCCTCTGTTTTCTTTTGTTTGCGAGGGGCGCAAAAGCGCCCTTTATTTTTTTGCGCTTTTTTCTGGAAAGTTCCTGTTTTGCGGGTAGTTTGAGGGCTTGCGAATGTACTTATAGCGGAGAAGAACAAAAACAGCAAGCATAGGAAGTGTAGCCACACTTCCGAAAACCGGCCCGCCCCTGTCCCTGCGGGCCGTGGCCGGTTGCTTGTTGGGGAAAGCCCCAAACCCCTGTTCAGAAAGGACGGTGAATGAATGGCAAACCGAACACGAAACATTGTGCTGCGCGTCCCTGTGACGCAGGAAGAACGGGCCTTGATCCAGCAGAAAATGGCCCAGCTCCACACGAAAAACTTTTCCGCCTATGCCCGGAAAATGCTCATTGACGGGTATATCGTCCACATGGACACCAGCGACATCCGGGCACAGACCGCCGAGCTGCAAAAAATCGGCGTCAATGTCAATCAGATTGCCCGGCGTATCAACAGCACCGGGACTGTGTACGCGCAGGACATTGAAGACATCAAAGGGGCGCTGGCAAAGATATGGCAGTTACAAAGATACATCCTATCAAGTCAACGCTGAAAAAGGCGCTGGACTACATCGAGAACCCGGACAAGACCGAGGACAAAATGCTGGTGTCCTCCGTTGGCTGCTCCTATGAAACAGCGGACATAGAATTTGAAATGCTGCTGGCGCAGGCCATCCAGAAAGGCAACAATCTGGCCCACCACCTGATCCAATCCTTTGCCCCCGGCGAGGCCACGCCGGAACAGGCCCATGAGATCGGCAAGCAGCTTGCCGACGAAGTGCTGCAAGGCAAATACTCCTATGTACTGACAACCCACATCGACAAGGGCCACGTCCACAATCACCTGATTTTCTGTGCTGTGGATATGGTGAACCACCGCAAGTACAATTCCAATCGGCAGAGCTACGCCTATATCCGGCGCACCAGTGACCGGCTGTGCCGGGAACACGGTTTGTCGGTGGTACAGCCCAGCCGGGATAAAGGCAAGAGCTATGCGGAATGGGATGCCGGGCGCAAGGGCAAGAGCTGGAAAGCCAAACTGAAAGCTGCCATCGACGCCGTAATCCCGCAGGCCAAAGACTTTGACGATTTTCTCCGGCTCATGGCGGCGCAGGGCTATGAGATCAAGCAGGGCAAATTTATCTCGTTCCGCGCCCCCGGACAGGAACGCTTCACCCGCTGCAAGACGCTGGGCGAGAACTACACCGAGGAAGCCATCACCAGCCGGATCAAGGGGCTGGCTGTGGACAGAGGCCCAAACCGGCAGCACAAGGGTATCACCCTGCGGATCGACTTGGAGAACAACATCAAGGCCCAGCAGAGCGCGGGCTATGCACGTTGGGCGAAACTCCAAAATTTGAAGCAGGCCGCAAAGACAATGAACTTTCTTACCGAGCATGGCATAGAGCAATATGCCGAGCTGGAAAGCAAGGTTATTGAGATCAGCGCGGCCAACGACGAGGCGGCTGCGGCCCTCAAAGATGTGGAACGGCGTCTTGGGAACATGGCGGTGCTGATAAAGAACCTCACCACCTACAAGCAGCTCCGGCCCGTGGTGCTGGAATACCGCAAGGCCAAAGACAAGGCCGCGTTCCGGCGCGAACATGAAAGTCAGCTCATTTTGTACGAGGCTGCGGCAAAGGCCATCAAGGACGCCGGGATCACAAGGCTGCCCGATCTGGCCGCCCTGAAAGCCGAGTACCGGGAGCTGGACAAGCAGAAAGCGCGGCTGTACGAACAGTACGGCGAAGTCAAGCGAGAGCTGAAAGAATACGGCATTATCAAGCAGAATGTGGACAGCATTTTGCGGGTGACGCCGGGAAAGGAGCAGGCACAAGAGCTATGAGCATACCGAGAATGAATTACCCTCAATACCGCAAGGCCCGGAAGCTGACGCATGAGTGCTGCAATTACTGTGACGGGAACTGTCTACTGCTGGACGATGTCGAAGAATGTGTTTGTGTTCAGAGCATTTCCTATTCGCTGCTGTGCCGGTGGTTTAAGGTTGCCGTCCTCCCACTGGACGCGGCCCTGTACGCCGAGATCAGCAAAAGCCGGGACGAGGTGAAACGCTGCGCCGTATGCGGGGCCGTGTTTACGCCGAAGTCCAACCGGGCCAAATACTGCCCGGATTGCGCGGTGCGGATGCGCCGGAAGAAAGAAGCCGAACGGCAGAGGAAAAGATACCTCCTGTCTACGCATTTAGGCCGGTGAAAACCCAGCCGTGACAAGGCTTTTCCGGCATGGTCGGCGGGCAGGCAGGACAGATTATCCAATCCCCGCCAGAACACACTTCTAAATGCGTAGAAAGCAACCCATGAGAAAGCGCCGGACGCGGCGGCCTGCTGGCCCTGCGCCCGGCGTTTTCTCATGGAACGATATTATTCAATCTTACTTTTAGTGCCTTTCCGTTTAACCTGAATAGCTGCCAATACAATGAAAAGTAAATAGACCAAAATGGAAATTATAGATGCTTCAATACCAAAATCACCGCCAGATATTAAAAAAGACTTGTTATCCAGTATAAAATTGAAAATGGAACTACTGTCTGCTTCATTTCCTATATGCAAAATTCCTCCTATGATAACTATATTCCAAATACCATGAACGATAGCACTATTCCAGATAGAGTTGCTTCCATAGGCTATCAGAGAAAACAATACCCCAACGATGCTTCCAGCAATTAGAAGTTGAATAATACTTATAAAATTGAGGTCATTTCCGATAATATGAAGTAGCCCAAAAAGAACAGATGGTACTATAACGGCAATTTGTATGTTGAACCTTTTTTCCAGACATCCCATGATTATGCCCCGAAAAATCAGTTCCTCCACAATCCCTGTTGCCAGTCCATAAAAGAAGATGGCACCAGTAATTGTTGCATTGCGATCTGTGGAATTAAAAGTATTGATCTCCCAATGTCCGCCGAGCAGTATTGCAATTAGCAAAACCAAAGCAGGCATTGTCAAAGCTGATATTATCCAAACCGCTTTAACCTTAAATCGAGGAATTTTTAATTCGAGTAAAGACGTTTTCAATAGCTTTTGGCATAATAACTTGGTTCCTAAGAAGGCGAACACACAATACAGCACTCCTGCAAAGATATTGCAGATAGCAGGTGTCACGCCTATATTTAGGGGTAACTCACTGATTGAAAATGAAAGTATTTGTGCGACAGTTAAAATGATTATAGAAAGTACGATTGCAACAGTAATTTGCAATGAAGTAAATTTTATATGCTCCATTTTATGTATCAACCTTTCTCAATGACTTTGCAACAAAAACTGGAAAGCTACTGAAAAGAAATTCTCGCATTTGCTGTCAAATTTCTACCTTATTGTGTAGTGGTCGCCGGTTGAAAAAAACACTGGACGCAGGGCTGACAGGCCGCTACATCCGGCATTTTTTATTATATTATTGATCCAGTTTTTTCTTCCCTTTGCTCATAGACTTAATGATTACAATGGTGAGCTTCCAAAGCAACCATCCAATAGCAAAAATTACTGCACCAATCAAAATAGAAATAGGGAGAAAAGCTATCGCATTAGCAGAAAAAGCGCCGATGCTGATACCAATTTCTGTAATTTCGTATCCCATTAAATGAGCAACGAGCTTGATAATACCCGCAATCGGGCAAAGCACACCACTTACCATAAAGGCGATACCGCAAATACTGGTAATTGGCAAAACAAACATACCACCAATGCCTGCAAGACTGTAAAACGCAATTACGGCACTCAACCGACGCCAGTTAAAACCATTGTTTTTTGCAACAGCTTCCCCTAAATAGGCTCTTGCAAGTTCTTTCGGATTTCCCAGTCGCTCAATGATCTGTTCTGTGGAAGTACCGCTGGCCTGTAATTCAAGCATTTCGCTTTTAATCTCTTTGACAATGTCCACACGCTCTGATACAATCAGTGGTTTCAGATATTTTTCAATTTTTTCAAGATATTCGTTAAGGGATTTTTCCAGTTCCATTGTTTTATTCTCCTTTAATTTCATTGATTGCATTTAATAGATTATTCCATTCTTTAGACATTGCAGAAATATACTCAAGTCCTTTGTCCGTAATGGAATAATACTTTCTCGGCGGCAAACCCTCGGCGCTTTCCTGCCATGAGGATGAAACATAATCTTCTTTCATTAGCCGTCTAAGTAGCGGATAAATTGTATTCTCTTTTGCGGCCAAAATAGGATATTTTTCTAATGTGCTGATAATTTCATATCCATAGGACGGTCGCTGCTTTATCATTAACAGAATACAAAATTCAAGTGTCCCTCGCTTAATCTGGGATTTCCAATCGTCAATATTCATGTACTGTACCTCCTGCCTATATATCGTACTACACAGTATATCTAATGTCAAGAGTATATTCAAACAAACTTTGTATGTATCTTATCTAATAACTTAAAAACTCTATCTGTCTACGCATTTAAGCCGCTGAAAAACCCGCCATTTCGGGGCTTTTTCGGCATGGTCGGCGGGCAGGCAGGACAGGTTATCCAATCCCCGCCAGAGAGGACTTCAAAATGCGTAGGAAAATTCTTCTTATGGTGTTATTCCCGGCGCTTCTGTGGTATGCTCATAATAAAACTATGACAGGAGTGTTTAAGGGATGGCCGAACAGGAAATGTTGCTGGACAGCGCCACGATCAAGGCCGCCGTTGCAGGTGAGAAGTGGGCCACGGAAAAGGTGATCCAACACTACACCCCTATGATCGACGTGCTGGCCGTTGACGAAGATATGAAGCAGCACCTTATTCTGAAACTGCTGGAAGAACTGCCACACTTCCCGATGGGGCAGGCATAAAGAAAAAGAACGCCGGACGCAGAGGCACACAGCCCCCGCGCCCGGCGCTTTGCGATGCTTAGATCACTCTTACACTTTATATTTCATATTGTATTGCTCTAAAACCACATTGATGATATACTAAGAAAAGAATATCAAGTGTGTATCTACAAGTTAAAAGAAAGGGAAAAATATACTATGCTCAAATCAATTATAACATTGATAGTTACCCTTATTGTAGGAGTTGTATTCATGGCAATAGGAAATGATTTCCTTAATGGATCTACTGATCTCGGTGTGATTGTAGCCGTTGCCGTAGCGGGGGCCTTGGTTGTGTTTTTTAATGGACAGAAAGGAAAATGAAAGGTACGATTACAAAATAGGATTTTTGATGTGGAGAGCTGATTATGGAGAATATATTTGATAAGTTCAAGAAATTAAATTTAGACACCTCGCCCATAGGTCTATCAATCGAATTGAGAGAACCATTTTTTTGTACGCCGATTGGAGCCCAAATTATTGGGTGGGATAATGGAATACATTATTGCTTTATCAAGGGATTTAAGGAGATTGTTTTTTGCGTAAATCCAGAAACGTGCTGTAATTATTATGTTTATCCACTTGCTAAAGATTTTACAGATTTTTTAAGGTTGCTTCTTTCTCTGAAAACAACAAATGCAATTCAACAAGTAGTGTGGATGGATAAAGATGCTTTTGAAAACTTTATGAATGATCCTGATGAAGTTAGATATACAAGTAGTGAGCCAGTGCAAAGCATACTTCAAAATATTTCCTCTAATTTAGAGGTTGAACCGATAGAAAATCCATTTGATTATATCAAAAAACTCCAAAAGGATTTTCCGTATAAAGAGATAAAGTTTACAGATGAATTTTATAATATAACTGGTTTAACACGGCAAGAGAATATCTAAAAAAGTTGCAGAGGACACTTTCAACAGTGTTCTTCTGCAACTTTTTTGTTGACTAATTAAACTTTTGATTTTTGTGAGATTTCTTTGAAAAGGATGCCGTTAATAACCAGCCCACCAACTTGTTACCTGTGTATGTGTTGCTTTTGGAAGATGAATCAGATTGCTATACGCATTACTTCCGCCGTATGCAAGCGGGCGAATATGGTGAACATCGTATAAACTGCGATTTAAGGTAACGCCCGTATTGGCGGTGTAAGTATTATAGTAGGTATCAGCTAAATTAGACGGACGAGTAGTTGTTGCACCTTTGGCATAGTTAGCAGGCGGCATGGGTAGGCTTTTCCCGCTTACAGAATCAGAAAAATTAAAATTCCAAGCGTGTCCTGTTCTATTAGAAAGTGCAGTTGTTGTTACGCCACTTCCAGAAGTAGCATTATCATAGTCCGTAATAGTGTAGGCAACATAATAATACCCTGTTTTTGCAGGAACTGTCCATGTGTAATCTACGCCATACTCACTGTTGGATGTATATGTATGGTAAACAGAACCCCCAACATTTGAGTAAGAGCCGGATAATGTTGTAAAACTCCCCTTTAATTGAGCTGTCAATTTAATATTTGGTTTCACAAAAGGAGAGGTTGGGCAATCAACATTAAAATACCAAGTAAATTCGCCACCACTGGTTTTTTTAATTCCAGCACGGACAAGATAAATTTCAATTCCTCGCTCACTGGGAGTATCAGCAGATCCTTTAGGAACAGGGATGGCAACTTCGTCGAAAGTAAGAAGTTCACCATCCTCAACAAGCATTTCACCCGTGGTCGTATCGTAATGAGTGACTTGCCCGGAATCAGCGGGAGAGGTATCCATGACGGCTTCCAACTCATTCTGGTAGGGTTCAGCCGCAATAGCAGTAATCGACATTCCTATGGCCATCATGGTGACAAGCACCAAACTCACAATTTTCTTTAAGTGTTTTTTCAACATACAGTCATTCCTCCTTATTAGGTATCGTAAATAGAAAATGCCATCAAACTATCATCCCAATGGAATCACTTCTTTCATTCATTTCAATCGCGCAATCCCCTTATGTTTTATGGTAAAATTATACAAATTATGAAGTATAAAGTCAATATTATATGAACAATACAGTGTAATATACTAAAAAGCGCCGGACGCAGAGGCCATACAGCCACCGCGCCCGGCGCTTTGCTATACTTGGATCACTCGTCCGTGAAATGGAACTGCCGCGCCTCAAAGTCGGCGTCGTGCATGGCGTCCAGCTTGTCGGCGGTCTGGCGGGCCAGCGCCGCCATGTCCTCGTCCATGTCCGGCAGGGCGGCCCGGATGTTGGCCGCCGTCCTGCGCCGGTCGGTCTTGTGATACATACAGATCAGGTTTTCTTCTTCCACGGTAAACTGTACCATTGTCATACCTCCAATTCGTTTTTCTTGGTTCTGGCCGGGGCCTTTTTCGAGGCTTGGGCCTGTTTGGTTTCGGATAGCTGCCTGCGGATGGAAGCGCGGGGCCGCCGCACTTCCTTGTCCCGGTTCTCGTCCTTGCCAATCACTGCATACAGGCCGTGCCGGTCTTTCATGCCGGTAAAGCACAGGGATTTATAGGGCAGCATGGAAAACAGCCGGTCGGTGTCCTTGCTGGATGCAATCTGCACGAAGTATGGGGACAGCTCCACCATGAAATGCGTCTTGTTGGGGCTGTTGGGGGCGGACAGATCTTTCAGTCCGGCCACGATCCGCTGCGCCTCGGCCAAAATCATGCTGTCATGCAGCGCCGTGACGTGGGCCTTAAAGTCGCCGGTCGCAAGCTGCGCCCGGCCTTTCTGTTCATGCCGCAACAGCTCCCGCAGGTGTTCCGGCTCATTGGCCTTGGCCTCATACCGCAGGAACGCCCCCAGCTTGGGATCAGGCCGCCCGTCGAAGTACAGACCGGCGGGCTGCTCCCGGTCGCCCTTTTCATAGTGCAGGATGATGTTGTCGGCCTGTACCGCCTCGGCTGCGACGTGCCGGAAGTGCTGGGGATAGTCCAGCTCATAGAGATTGCCGCGAATGACGCCCCGCACCTTGCCGGTCAGCTCCACAGCGTAGGCCAGCACCCGGTCACGGGTCTGCTCCCCGTAAAACTTCCATGTGTTGTGTTGCGCGGTGCCTTGCAGGTACACATCACTTTCCCGGAAACAGTACGTCCCGGACGGGCGGGACATCCACAAAAGCGTCTTGTCCTCGGCCTTGTCGCTGGCAGCGGCCCGCCCGATGATCTCCTTGTCGATCTCAAAATCATTGCGATAAAAGGCGGTGTTCTGCCGCATGAGCTGATCCAGCGCGGCCAGAACATCCACATTCTCAAACCTGTTCATGGCGTCACACCTCCAATTCCTGTGCTTTTTCCCGTTGCGGCGGTTTCTTCTGCTGTTCCTCCTTGGCGGCTTTGAGCTGCGCCCGGATGGACGGTTTTTTCTGTTTCTGCGCCGGGCGCTGGGGCTGCTTGGGCTTTTGGGCCTCCGCCTTGGCTGCCTCGGCCACGTCAAACAAGGAAATCTGTTCCCCGGCTTTGGCCTTGGCTTCCAGTTCACTCATGGTCGGGGCGTTATTCAGAACGCCGTCGATCATGTTGTAGTTCTGCTCGGTTGTCATTTCAGCGGCCTTGATGGGGCTTTCCTGCTGGGCGGGGATGGCAAAGGCGTCCGTGCCGTTGCCCATGATAAGATACTTGCCGTCCTCGGATTGGTGGTGGAAACCATAGCCTGCGGCCTCCAACTGCTCCCGGCTCATGTCGGTTACAAGGAAGCTGCCCCTTGGGGTCTGGATGCTCTCGCCGGTCAGCAGTTCCCGTGGCGTAAGCTGTTTTTCCCGCTGCAAGAAGAACTCCGGCACCGGCGTAAAGCCGAAGCTGTCACAGTAATGGGCTTCCTCCTTTCCGCTGCGGGTCAGCACCACAACGTCGGAAACGGAAAGACTGTGGCCGGTGAAGTCGGCGGGACGGTCAAGGTTGAATGTACGGTAGATGTCCTCCAGCGTGGTTTTGCCGTCCAGCGGTGCCGTGTAAACCAGATCGTAATTCTGCCGGTCAACGGCCAGCCCCGCTTCCTGCAAACGCTCGTAAGCCTCAAAGCGATAGTCCCGCGTTTCCGGCCCGCCTTTGAGCTGGTAGATGGTAAAGGTGTCGCCCTGTGCCGGGGGATCGACGGTGAAATACGGGTTTTCCCATTGGGTGAACGGCATATCCGGCATAGCCTTATAGCTGCCATTCTCCATTACATAGGGCCGCACCCGGTCAAAGCCGATTTCCTGTGCCACACGGGAGAGGCTTTCCAGTACCACGGGATCACTCCGCAACCGTTCCATGCGAGTGAAGTCCTCCACAAGATAATTCTGGCCCGCCCGTACATGAAGAATATCGGCGGCGCTCATGCCGTCCTTGCTTTCCATGCCCAGCGTCAGATGGGCATAGGGTCGGCCATCGGTGTTCAAATCCTTGGCCTCGCTGTTATAGGGCTGGCTCCGCAGCTCGTCGAACCGGGCCTTGGCTTCCTCAAAGGTAGCGAAATGCTCTATCGGGGTCTGCTGCTCGGCATTGGTGGCCCATGTTTTCAGATCGGGAATGATGTAAAAGCCCCATTCCCGGCTTGCCTCCGGCGCGGCGGCGCTGCGCTCGGCCAGTGTCTTTTCGGCACGTTCCCGCACATCGTCCCGCAGCGGCACCGTATAGAGGGTGGAATCAGAAGAAAAGCCCACGTTATTGAAAACGTAGTCCACATCGGCCTCTTTCAAGACTCCTGCTGGGTAGTAGTCAGCCCGTGTTGGGGTGTCGCTCACCTTGCCGCTGGCAATATCATGGTTCAATCCTGTTTCCAGATGGGTACAGATTTTGCCGTCCACGGCCAGCGTCACATAGTACCAGCCAATATAACCGCCGGTCTTTTCGTCGGCTCCCTCGTTGAACTCCACATTGAGCAGCGTGTAGGGCTTCAAGCCCTTTTGGGCCGCGATCTCGTTGTCCTTGGCTTCCCGCTGCAACAGCGCGGGCAGGGCCGCTTCCTTGGTGGCCTTGACGATCTCCGGGTTGTACTGCACCAAAGTACGGTTGACACATTCCGTCTGCACCTTAACCGTTTTGGCTTTCGGCGTCAGGTGGTTGCCGATAAACAGGGACGCGCCGTTGTCAAAACGGATCGTCATATCGCTGGTGCCGCGCCATTTGCCGGTACAGGGGGACGTATGGATTTCGCCGGTCTTGCAGCCAAACGCCTGCGCGATCACATCAATTTTGGCCTGCAAGGGCAGGTCTTTGTATCGGTCAGCGATTTCCAGCGCCTTTTCCTGCAACTCTGTCAGGGTTTCGGCGGGAGCCGCCTGCGGCTCGGCGTCGGAAGTAACTTCCTGCGCCGGGGCGATTTCCGGCTCCTGCTCTGGTGCCGGTTCCTGTTCCGGGGTAGGTTCCTGTGTCGGCTGCTCCTGTTCCTTGGCATACAGCTCCTTGACGGCCTCCTGCGTCAGCTCCCCGGTATTGAGCTGATCCATCAGCTCCCGGCACCGTTCCGGCGTCCCGACATAGAGAACATCCCCGATTTTGGCCCTGCCGTTATCCTGCGGGATATAGGCTTGCAGTATATACAGGTTTTCCCGGCTGTCGCTGCGGGGGTTAGCGTGTACCCGGTAGAAGTAGTCCGGCTCGGCCTGTTCCTGTGCCGCCTGCGCCTGCTGTTTCCGGTTGCTGTTGCGTTGCAGCTCCGTGGGCTTGATGCCGGAAAGGGGCTGAATACAAGCGATCCTGTCCGACGCATAGTAGGCATTGTCGTTCAAAAGCCGCTGCCATGCGCCCACACTCGGCGCCCAGCGGAAACCGTGTTCTTTCAACTGCTGGCGGGCGTCCGCCTCCGGCTTGCCGTCAAAGAACACCTGCAAGCGGCCCTGTTCCCGGTTGGCCTCCACATGGCCGCCGTCAAATTCCCAGCCCACATAGGCCACTTCATTTGCGCGGGTCAGGCTTTCGATCCGCTGCCGGACACGGCGGATTTCCGCATTGTTGTTGGACAGCTCCCAACTCTGAAACGGCTTCTTTTCATAGTGCCAGCCGGACGCCATATCTGCTTTCAGGTTTTCAAGGTTTTCAGGAGAAAGGTGCGGGCAGCCGTCCAGCGTACCGTGTTTGCGGTAATAGGCATTGACCGCTTTCATGGTTTCCTGCGCCTTTTCCAGACCGGCCAGCTTCTTTTGCAGCTTGGGAATGGCCTGCGGGTCGTCTTGCCGGATGCCGCCCATGCCGGTGCTGCGGATTTTATCAAGCAGCCCTTGGATGTACTGCCATTCCTGCATATTGCTGTCGCGGGCCGCGTTCTGTTTCTCTTTCTTGCGTACCGGGAAATTGGAACCACCGGCAATCAAAATGGATGGAACACGGGCGTCAATCTCATAGCCGTGGTTCATATTGGCAGCCAGCTTCCGGGCATAGGTATCAAGCAGGCTGTCGATCTTCTCATGGTACATGGGATCGACGCGCTTTTTCTGTTCCTGTGCCAGTGCAAAGGCTCCATCCACATAATGCCGGTACTCGGCTGTGGCGCTGCCGGGCTTGTAATCGGAAAAGCTGTTCATTTCCTTGGCACGGCGGGCCGCGCCCTCATTGATGGAATAGTAGTAGTCGGATGCCGCAGGCTCTTTCGTCGGCTGGGCCGGGGTTTCCTGCTGGGGCGGCTCTTGGGCCTCCTGAGGCTGGGCCAGGGCCTCATAGCCAGCCGCCGCATATTCCTCCACGGTCATACCGGCGTCGGCGGCCTCCTGTGCAATTTCGGCCTCCACCTGCGCTTTGTAGTCCTGCAAGCTCTGGTCGAAGTCGGTCAGTTTCGGCATTTCCGGCAAAGGCTCTCCGTGGTTGAGCAGCGGACGGCACTCCATAGCGTAGTCCACCAGCGCCCCATAGTAGGCGGTTTCCTCCGGCGTCAGGGTGTCGCTGGACGCCAAACGGGTCTGCGCCTCCTGTTCCAGCCGGGACAGGTTGCAATGCAGCTCCATGTAGGGGATGATCTCGGTGAGAAAGGCTTCCCGGCTGGCGTGATTCTCCGCCCATGCCTCCGGGCCGTCCTGCCGGGTCAGATGGTCTTTCCATTTTTCATCGTTCAGATAAAAGGTCTGATACTCCCGGATATGCTCAATCAGGGAACCGTCCCGGTCACCAAAATCCTGCCGCCCGGAATAGCTGTGCGGCTCTCCTTGGAATGTAAAATCAATGCGGAAGTCGGTCTTGTCATAGTAGCCGCCGCCTCGATGTTCTGCGTCCAGCCGGGCAAACAGGGCGTCGGCCTCATGCAGCGGCATTTGCTGACCCATTTCCAGATCGGGGCTTTCGGTGAAAAGGATCGTCACAACCGGCTCTGCCGTGGGGTCAAGGGTGGGCTGCTGTGCGGCCTTGGCCTCCGCGATTTCTCGGTCAATCCGGCTTTTTACCAGCTCGTCCACATGGCCGTGCTGCATTTCGTAGCCATGTTCGCAAAACTCATTGATAAGGGCAATCACCTTGTCTGTGTTGTCCACGGCCTCGGCGTACTCCACGATCAACCGGCGTTCCTCGTTGCCCATGCGCTGTCCGTTGCGCTCGGTCCAGTCGATCAGGGCGTTGGCCCGTTCCGTGGGGGTGGCCTCCGGCATAATGGGTTTGTTGTTCAAAAGGCCGTCAATCCCATTCCACGGCTTCGGCTCCGGCTGGGCCTCGGCCCGTTGCAGCGTCCCGTCGCCGGAAAGGACAAAGCCCTGTGTCTGAATGGCGTCCAACGTGCCTTGCGTCACCTCGCCGGTGGATTTCACATCGGCGTCAATCAGGGTTTGCAGCATGGCTTTTACACTGTTGGTCATTTCCTGCTGCTGTTCCGGGGGCAGCTTGGAAAACACACTATCGGGGGCAGGCTGCTCGGCGGCCTGTTCCACGGTTGGCTCCACAGTTTTCTCCACGGCCTGCTGCGCCTGCCGCTGTTGCTGAAGCTCGGAAAGGTGGCCGTCGATGGCGGTAATCAGCTCATGGGCGGTGGCCCGGATGGTTTCAAGGAATGCCCGCAGCTCTTTCAGGTCTTTGCCGGAACTCCAACCGGCCACATACCCAAAGGAATAATCGGACGTGTCCAGTCCGTAGTGCTGGCAGACGACATAGGCCACGCTCTCGGCCTGTACCTCGCGGGTACGGCTGTCGGGCCGGTCGGCCTGCTCGGTCACAGGGGCCTCCGGGTCAATGGCGTGGAGCTTGGCATGGGCAATCTCATGGATGGCTGTTTTCAAAGTTTGCAGCTCACTCATGTTCTCCTGTATGGCGATCCGCTTTTCTGTCAGGTGGTAGTAGCCGTGAGAACCACCGGGGATGTCCTCAAAGGTCATCGGCACGGGGGAAGTCTGTTCCAGTGCCTTGAAGAAGTCCTCGTATTGCTCCACATTTCCGGCCAGCTCGTCCACACCGATAGAGGGCAACGGTTCGCCCTCGGTCTGGCTCACATCAAAAACAGACACGATTTTGAACGCCGGAACTTGCGTTTCCTGTACTTCGGTCAGAGGCTTGCCGTCCTTGTCCATGACCGGCTGACCCTGTTCGTCCAGCTTCGGCACTTCCTTTTTTACCTTGTAGGGAGCCGGAGCCAGAATTTTGATGCCTTTCTCGCCCCGCTTCACATTGCGGTGAAAATCGTCCCGCCACTTGTTGTAGCCCGCCACAAGCTGGCCGCCCTGCATGGCGATCAGCAGCGTATTGTTGAAGCTGTAACTGTGGAACTTCGCCATGGAGGTGAGATAGGCTTTGTAGCGTTCACTCTCGAAAAGTTCCTGTATGCCGGTTTCCAGCCGGTCGGTGATTTCTTTCATGCGGTCGGCGCTGTTCTGGCTGTTGAGAATAATGGGGACGACGGGCAGCGGGGCCGCAGCTTCGGCGGTGGGCGCTGCCTCTGGCTGCACCGTCCGGGCCGGGGCCTCGTCCCGCAGAATTTCCGGCGCGGGATAAGCCATCACCCGGTATTCCTCCGGCACCGGCTGACCCTCATGGACGCGCTGCCACTCGTCGCCGCTTTTCACCAGATAGCCAAAATCGGTGAAAACACCATGCTCCGTATTGGCAATATGCAGGCCGAAACGGGGCAGGAAAATTCCCGCTTTCCATTCCTCCGGCATATCCACCATGCCGGAACGGTTCAGGTAGTAGTCACCCAACTGGCCCGTGCCGGTGACATCCGGCAGATGCACATAGTAGTCCACGTTGTCGGGATAGTCGATGATCTGGCCGATACTGCGGAAGTCGCTCTGTGGGCTTGTCAGGGCGGCGTTCAGTTCTGATAGCTCAGCGGCATCCAGCTTTTCCAGCCTCGCGGCAAGGAAGTTCAGTTCGTCCACATCGGCGGACAGCACCAGATCGCGGGGAAGCTTAATGGGACGCTCCTGCGGGCTTCGGTAGTCGTACAAGAAAAAGTCCTGCGGATTGTCGGCACTGATCCCGATTTCCCGCAGGGCTTCTTGCAGCTTTTCGGTTGTGGTCGGCAAAGAAAACCAAAGGCCCTCTTTGCCTTGCTCATAACGCTGTCGGTTATGAAGCAGGATAGAAAACACTTCGCTCATGGGTTCACTCCTTTCATATTCATAGGGGTTTGGGGCTTTCCCCAACAAGCAAAATCCCGGCCCGGCAGGGTGGCCGGGTCAGGGATTTATCGGAAGTGTGGCTACACTTCCTATGCTTGCTACGTTACTCCGTCAGCTCTTTTTCTCCACGCGGTAATTGACGTATTTCCCGCCGGTATCGGCCAAAAGCACCGTTCCGTCATAGGTTTTGCCGGTTTTCATGGAGCGCAGGCCCTTTACCTTTGCCTTTCCGTCTTTGAGCAGCGCGGCGGCGATCTTCGGGGTGAACGTCTTGCCCCGTTCCTCAAAAAATCGGTCATTCTTCCACATGACAAACTGGCAGGCCCGGTTTCCGCAGTAATAGTTTTTCTTGCCCTCGTAGACGGCTTCGCCGCAGCGGGGACACTTGCCGATAACCACACGCTCGGTCTGAAACAACTTCTGCGCGTCCTCGCTGATCTGCGAATATCGGGAAATCAGGCTCCGGGTCATTTCCTCAATGCCCACCATGAAGCCCTCCGGGTCGGCCTCGCCCTTGGCAATGGCCGTCAGCTTGGTTTCCCATTCCGCCGTGAGCTGGGGAGAAGTCAGCACTTCCGGCAGGACACACACAAGGTTGTGGCCGTCCTTGGTGGGAAGTAGCTGCTTGCCTTTGCGTTCCACAAAGCCCATCTGCACCAGCTTTTCCAGAATGGAAGCGCGGGTTGCCGGGGTTCCCAAACCTTGGCGCTCGGCGTCCTCCGGCATATCCTCGGCCCCGGCCCGTTCCATAGCGGATAGCAGCGTATCTTCGGTGTAGGGCTTGGGCGGCGTGGTGAAATGCTCGGTGATACTGGCCTCCACCGGGTCAAAGGTCTGGCCCTCGGTGATCTCCGGCAGCTCCCGTGCCAGCTCCGGCGCGTCCTCGTCGGCGTCGGTCTTGAACGACGCCTTGAAGCGGCGCTCAATCTCTTTCCAGCCGGGGGTGAGAATGGTTTTTCCCTTGGCGGTGAACTCGTTCCCGGCGCAGGTGAATGTGGCGGTGACAGCCTCATACACATGGGGCGCGGCCACGGCACACAGCAGCTTGCAGCACACAAGGGACAGCAGTTTCTTTTCGCCCTCGGTCAGCCCGTCAAAGCCTTTCTGCACAAACTCCATCGTGGGGATAATGGCGTGGTGGTCGGACACCTTTTTGCTGTTCAGTACCCGGCCAAACTGCGGGGCAATGTCCAGCCCCGCTGCAAAGGAAAGCAGCGGCCACAGGCCGGACACGATGCTTTCCGCCGTGGGCTGCATATCGTCGGTAAGATACTGACTGTCGGTGCGGGGATAGGTCAGCAGCTTCTTTTCATAGAGCTGTTGGGCATAATCAAGGGTCTGCTTGGCGGTAAATCCAAACAGGCGGTTGGCCTCCCGCTGCAAGGTGGTGAGATCGTAAAGACGGGGCGGCTGCTCCGTCTTTTTCTCACGCTTCACCGATACACAAACGGCCTGCGCTCCTGCACAGGCCGTCTTGGTGGCGTCGGCGTCGTCGGGGTTCATAAAGCGGTCGCTGGCCGCCTCCATGCCGCCCGCCGCGATATGGACAACGTGGCATTTCTCTTTCTTGAAATTGCTGATTTTAGCCTCCCGGTCAACCAGCATATTGAGGGTAGGCGTCTGGACACGGCCCACGGTCAGGGTCTTGTGATAGAGAATGGAGAAAAGCCGGGTGGCGTTGATCCCCACCAGCCAATCGGCCTGCGCCCGGCACAGGGCCGATTGATACAGGTCGTCGTAGTCGGCCCCCGGTTTCAGGTGGGCAAAGCCCTCGCGGATCGCGGCGTCCTCCATGCTGGAAATCCAAAGGCGCTTGAACGGCTTTTTGCAGCCCGCCATCTGGTAGACAAAACGGAAAATCAGCTCACCCTCGCGCCCGGCGTCGGTGGCGCACACAAGCCCCGTCACGTCGGGGCGCTCCATCAGAGAGCGCAGCACGGCAAACGGGCCTTTCTTCTCGGCAGGGATGATGTACTGCCATTCCTGTGGCAAAATCGGCAGGTCGTCATAGCGCCACTTCTTGAAACGCTCGTCATAGGCTCCGGCGTCGGCAAGGGAAACAAGGTGGCCGATACACCAGCTCACCAGATAGCCGTTTCCCTCCATGTAGCCGTCCCTTTTCTGATCCGCACCGATCACGCCCGCAATGCTGCGGGCGACGCTCGGTTTCTCTGCAATTACCAACTGAATACTCATTCCTTATTCCTCCTTATCCTGCGCGGGTTCCTCGTCCTCCGGGGTCGGTTCGTCCTCGTCGTCCTCGTCCTCGCCAAAATCGTATTCGTCCAGCTCGTCGCCGCCCTTGGTGTCGGCCTTGGGCTTCTTAAACTTGAAGAAGTAAAGGGCCGCGCCGCCGCCGATCAGGGCCACCACAAGGAACACGACAAGGCCGCCCATGCCGCTGCCTTTCGCTTCATCTTCCTGCGGCTGCTCGGTTTCCTCCGGCTCCTGCGGTTCCGGCTCCGGGCCGGTACACTCGGTCATATTGGTTTTACATACCGGGCAATTCGTGTTGACGGCTCCCGCCGCGCACTTGGTCGTACAGGTACAGGTTTCCGGGGCGGCTTTGCCGTCCTCCAACAGTGCTTGCAGGTCAGCGTCGTCCACTTGGTTGAGGAAGTGAACGGCGGTTTCCTTGTCCTCGTTGGCGCGGTCGATCAGGATATAAAAGTAGTTGCCCGCTTTGGTGGTAACGGTGATAAGCTGCTTATCCCCATAAAAATCATCCACCAGTGTTGCATTGCCCTCCGGGGTAACAGGTACGCCCTTCGGCTCCATGCCGCCGGTGGTGGGTTCTTCCTCCTGCGGTGCCTCGGTGGTTTCCGGCAAAGGCTCCGGGTTGGGGTCAGTGCCACCGGCAAACGCGGTGGTGGAAAAGGCCGTCAGGCAAAGCACGGCGGCCAGCGTCACGGTAAACGTGCGAATGATCTTATTCTTCATCGGCATTGTCCTCCTGTTCAAAATCCGGCTGCGGGGCCGGGGCGCTCTGCAAAGCGCCGCCGCGCAGGAACGCCGCAAATTCCTCCGGCTTCATGTTCAGGCCGCGCACAAGCTGGATGATCTGCAAATTCTCCTGCTCGGTCTTTGCCGCTTCCAGCTCACGAAGCTGCTTTTGCAGCTCCGCGATCTTGGCCTTGGTTTTCTCAATGTCCTTTTCGATACGGTCAAGTTTGTTTGCCATAGTCAAAACTCCTTTCTGGCGTCAAGGCAGACGCCCGTAACAATAGAAATGCTGCTGCCAATAACTCGAATTGAGGTTGGTGTAGGAAATGGGGTCGCCACAGTGCAACATCACGGAATTGCCCACATAAATGCCGACGTGGGAAACGCCGGGGGTGTCGTAGGTGCCGACGAAAAATACAAGGTCGCCGGGCTTGGCCTGCTCCGGGGAAACAGGGGTACAGATATTGCAAAGGCCCTGTGCGCCCAGCCGTCCCACGTCCCATCCGCTGTGATTGATTACCCAGCTCACAAAGCCGCTGCAATCAAAGCTGGTGCTGGGAGAGCTGCCGCCCCACACATACGGATAACCTACATACTTTTCCGCCTCGGCCATCATTGCGGCAAAGGTGGCGTCCTCCAAAGCCTCCGGGGGAATGTCGTAATAGGTCGGCTCCTTGACGGTGGAAGCGTTGGGATAGGTGCCGTTTGGGAACAGGTCAGGCCGGTTGCCCAGCGTGTGCATATACACCGCATACAGGCTCATTTGTTCCTCGCCCATGATGTAAACAGGCAGATGGGACATATCGAAGTTTTCCAGCTTCACGTTGCAGATGTAATAGGTGTAGGGAACTTGCACAGTATAGGTGTTGCCCTCGCTGTCCGTCCGGGTTTCGGTGCGGTATCGGGTTTCGGTTTCAATGGTCTGTGTCAGGGTATATTGCTTCTCAAAGAGCATGGCAAGGTCGCCTTGCACGTCGCCCAGCGTATAGACGCCCTCATGCAGCGCCGACAGGATGGAAGTCAGCACATAGGGGTCATGACCGATCTCGTCCAGATCGAAACGGTATTCGTCATAGCCGGGGTGCAGGCTTTCGTAGTTGTCAAGCTCATACTGCAAATCGGCCTCCATGTCCGCATAGGCGGCTTCCGCCCCCAGCATATCGCTGTCCTCGGACAGATAGGACGTGGCTGCCACGCCGGTTCCTGCGCTGCCGAACATGGCCGTACAGGATTGCAGGCCGCCCATAATCAGCATGAGCATAAGGCCCACACCGCCGATCAGCAGCACACCTTTCCAGTGCCGGGCCACAAAGGACGCGGCCTGTTTGCTTTTCTCGGCGGCTTTTTTGGCGGCTGCGGCGGTGGTCTTGGTGGCGCTGGCTGCGCCCTGTGCCGTCTGGCCCGCCGCCCGTGCTGCCTTGGCATAGTCCCGTTTGATTTTCTGTTTCTGCCAGAACCGGGCCACCGGGTTTTTCACCGCCTGCGCCATTTCCGGGTTGTCCCGCAAGGATTTCTGGTAGATGTACTCCGCATTGGCGGCAATGGCCTTTTTCTCGGCCTTGGCTGCGGCCCGGTAGGGTTTGAGCTTATGACGCCGGATGCCGCTGCGAATGGCTTTTCCCGCTTGGCGCTCGGCAAGTTCTTCTCCCTTATGGCCGCCCTCGACGCCCACATTCTCATGCTCAACCTCATGGATTTTCCCATGCAGATACAGGCCCGCTTCCTCCATCGGACGGCTGGCCGGGTTGGGTTTGAGCTTGGGGGCCGGTTTCTCCACCTTGTCAAAGTGCAGCTTGGTTTTGGCCTTGCCCTTGGCCTCGTCATAGACGGTTTCCTTGGTGACGACGCGCTTTTTCGGCAGGGCTTCTTTGGCTGCGTCCAGCTTATCCGCCCGCTTTTCCGCCTTGTGGACGTACTTGGAAAGGGCGGGATCGGCCCGTTCCTCGGCGGTGAATTGCAGGCGGGACGCGGGGCCGGTGGCCTGCGCCGCCGTATTCGCGCCATCCTTGGCGGCCCGCTTCGCCTTGCTGCGCTCCCGGATGTCCCCGGCACGTTCCAGCACCTTTTCAGCGGTGCCGCCCGGCTCGGCTGCGGAATAGTCCTGTTCGGCCTCCCGGCTGGAAATGTTGATGCTCTCGCCGGTGGTCTGGTTGTCCAGCGTCAGGCCGTCGCGGGTCATGTGCTGCGTCACCTTGTCACGGGGTTTCAACTGTTTGATGGTTAATCACCTCCTAAATTTGGGCATAAGAAAACCCGCCTCGTTGGGCGGGTTTAGTCCATTACATACTTAGAATATGAAGTCGGGATTTCTCAGGTACTTCCGAAGCAACACATTCAATCTGCGTGTGCAATCTTGAATTTCCTGTATTTTGCTCATGCAAGACGGAAATTCTGGAACAAGTTCTTCTGAATCAGAAGTAGTCCTTATTTTGCAATCTGCTAAGATATCAGAGGTCAGCATATTGATCATGTGGAGTTGATTGTCTATCTCCATCATGATATTTTTAGGAAGCATCCGATTAGATTTTCTAAAGACTTCATACAGGTACTGCGGCGGTAATAACTCCTCAGGAGATTTCAACAATTTGTGCTGGTAGCGCACCAGTTCCAAAATCTCTTCTATTGGCGCCTGAGTATCTTTGTTTCCTTTTTTTACAGGCACAGAAGTTTCTGTTACAGAAGAAACACCTTTTAATGCTTCCTCGATTTTAGGCCAGAAAGTATCAAAAGTTGTACTCAACACATCTTCGTTAAGCTTGGAGTCTCCCAAATTTGAATTGATGCTCTTAAACAATTTAAAAACATCATCTTTGGTGGCACTTGCCATTTGAAATTGAAGAATAGGACTGTTTTGAATATCAGAAGGCTTTAAGTCAACAAGAAACGGGCAAACCTTTGATTGCTCGATAGACTTAGACAATGCACCGGCTTCAAAGTTCAGCCACGAAGAAGAAAGGTTATCTTTTGTTACACAAAGGATACCAAATGATGCATCCTGCAATTCCTTGGCAATATCAGTGCTCCATCTTGCTCCCTTATCTATATCAGCGGATGAGAAATACGGCTCAACACTCTGAATTACACAAGGAATCCATTGCTTCAGAACTTTTGCTACCTCTTGGCTTTTTGTGCCAGACCAACTAATAAACACTTTCATTGATTTTCTCCCCCATACACCAAAATATGACATAATTATATCACCCCATCTCCAATAAGTCTACTGCTATACATTTATTATGGGTGTAAGAGGGTTTATGTATTTGTTTCTCCTAACCGGGTCGTCATAATCTTGTAGAGCTGGCTGCGCTGCGGGATGGGGTTGCGGAACGGCAGGATCACATTTTCATAGATCAAAAGCCCCTCGCCGGGTTCGGAATTGTCCACATACCGTAATTGCTGCGGGGAAATGTTCAATCGCTCCGCAAGGATACGCCGGTCGCCGGACGCCTGATTGAGCAGGCAAATGAAGTCGCTATTTTCCAGAATGTTTTCGATCTCCGGGGAAGAAAGCAGGTCTTTGACGTTCTGGGTCGCCCCGGTCGGGATGCCTCCCCATTTTCTGAACCGCTTCCAAATCTCGCAGGAGAAAGCCGCCGTCTGTTCCTCTCGCAGAAGCAAATGGAACTCGTCGCAGAAGTACCACGTCGCCTTGCCTTGGCTGCGGTTTTGGGTCACACGGCCCCAAATCTGGTCTTGGACAATGAGCATACCGAGTTTCTTTAATTGTTTTCCCAGTTCTTTAATATCAAAGGCCACAATGCGGTTTTCGATGTTGACATTGGTGCGGTGGTTAAAGACGTTCAGGCTGCCGTTTACATACAGGTCAAGGGCCTGCGCCACCCGGTCAGCCTCCGGGATATGCTGGTCTAACAGGGCTTGATGCAGGTCGGAAAGGATCGGCATATTCTCCGGGCGGGGGTCTGCCAGATAGGGCCGGTAGATCACCTGCACGGCACGGTCAATGACCGTCTTTTCGATGGCTTCCAGCCCGTTCTTGCCGCCCATGACAAGCTCACAGAACGACAGCACAAAGTCGGATTTCAGGGCCAGCGGGTTTTCGTCCTCGCTGTAATTCAGGTTGATGTCCAGCGGATTCACATAGGATTTGCTGGTAGGCGACAGCTTCACCACTTGGCCGTGGAGCCGCTTCACAAGGGGGTAATATTCCGCCTCTGGATCGCAGATATATACATCGTCCGGCGTACAGAGGAACACGCTGACGATCTCGGATTTGCAGCTCATGGATTTGCCGGAACCGGGAGTACCCAGCTTCAAGCCGTTGGGACACCGCGCCCGTTTTCTGTCCAGCATAATCATGTTGCCGGTCTTGGCATTGACGCCGTAATACATGGCGTCGCCGCCCATAAAAAGCTCCTGTGTCACGAAAGGCACGAACACGGCCACACTGGAAGTCGTCAAGGAACGCTCGATCTTGATGTGGTTGGCCCCCAGCGGCAGGCTGCTCATAAGGCCCTGTTCCTGCTGGTAGTCCAGACGGACAAGGGAACAGTTGTATTTCTGCGCCACGCCTGCGGCCCAAAATACATCGTTCTCCAACTTCTGCCGGGTATCAGCGGTGTTCATCACCAGAAAGGTGATCTGGAACATCCGTTCATTCCGGCTTTGCAGGGTTTTCAAAAGCTCCTTGGCGTCCTGTCCGTAGGTGGCAAGGTCGCTGGGCAGGATGTCCATGTCATAGCCGCTGCGGACAGCTCGTTTCTGTTCCTGTATCTTCATGGCGTCAAGGTCGGTGATCTTGCGCTTAACCGTCTTGATGGCCTCGCTCTGGTCGATGGCCTGCACATGGAGATTGACGACAATGCCGTTTTCCGTGTTGAGGAAGTCGGCCAGCATTTCGTCCGACAGCTCCGGGGACAGGATGTTTAAGAAGCTCACGGCCCCATACTTGCCGCCCAGCCCGAACATCCGGGAATTGCCGAAGCGGAACGAGGATGGGGCAATAAAATCTTTGGTGGAGAGGCCGGACGGGGCCAGCCATTTCCATTCAAACTGAAACGGCTCGGCGTCGGGGTGGAGTACCCCATGCAGCACTTCCAGACGTTCCTTGGCGTCCAGCACATGAGCCACGGCCCCCATCGTCTTGAAATAGCCCAGCAGGTCGGTTTCAATGCGGGTCAGACGGGCGCGGGCCATTTTCAGGTTGTCCGCCTCGATGGTGAATGTGAGGAACTTGCGCTTGGTAAGGCCGTTGTTGCCCCGCACAAGCTGGTCTTGCAGGATGCCGGAATACTCCGCCCGGATGTCGTCGAAGTCGTCCCCCTGCGCCTTAATCTCAAAGCTCTTGGCGTACTGCTTGGGGTCAATCTTGCGGTTGACAAAGGAAAGCTGGACGTGGATAGAGGCGTCCAGATAGTTGTAGAGATCGCACAGGTTTTCAAAGATGGCCGTCTTGGTGTCGGCCTGTGCAAGCTGATAGCTGATGTCGGAAAACTCGATACACTTGCTGAACGTGTTGGCCGTCACCCTGCAAATCCCGTCCGGGTACATGGCCTGATACGGGATGCTGGCCTGTGCGGAATGGGCCTTGCCGTCGCCCTTATACTTGCGGATGATGGCCTGTATTTCCCGCTTTTCGGCGCGGGTGAGCTTTACAGGCGGCTCGTTTCTTTGCTTTTCGGACAATCGCATTTACCTCCTTTTCCATTTGGTGCTGCCGCATGAGGGCAGTATAAGCGTTGTCGGTTTGGTAGGGTCTTTCCTTGGGCTGGATAAAGCAGCACTGGACGATCTGCCATACCACCACTTCAAGGGGCTGGCCGTGGCGCTCGTACAGGGCCAACAGGAAGCCCGGCAGCATGGCGAACACCATAATCAGGGCCGCCGCGCTGCCAGTCACCCGGCCCCGGAGCAAAAAATAAAGCGGGACGCCTACGAGAAGCGCACCGCCGAAGCAGATCAGTTGCCGTTTGGTAAGCCCAAACACAATCTTGGATTTTACGCGGGTCAAATCCTTTGGGACGGTTACATAAGCCATTCAAATCACCTCGTTTCTGATACAGTTTCTTGTGGGGTCAGGGAAAGATCACTGTCCACCTCGTTTCCCCAAACATCCCAGCCGGGCGCTTTCTGTCTGGCAAACAGCTCCACGCGGGGCAGATCGCCCGCCAGCTCAATGATTTTGTCGCGGGTTACGTCCGGCTTTTTGCTGTGTTCCTCCACAGGGGAAATGATAAACTGATGGACACCGGCGCTGCGGCGCTTGGGCTTGCCTCGTTTGGCAAGCAGGCAGATTTCCGCATTGCCTCTCGTCCAGTAGCCCAGCCCATAAAACCATGTGGGGCTTTTCTTGTTGAGCTTCAACCAGACAAAGGCCACCGTTTTGAACGTAAAGCCCCATGCCCGGATTAGGCGCAGGGCTTCCGGGAGCTGCGGGAATGTGGCCCACAAAAACAGCAGACAGTCCTTTTCCGCCAGCGTTTCCACCGGCAAGGCACACAGCTCGTCAATGCTCATGGTGGGATAGTGATGTTCCGCCGCACCTGTTTTCTTGCACTCATACCGCCACGGCGGATCGGCGTAAATGATGTGGTATCGTTTCTTTTGTACTTCCTCGATGGTTGGTAGTCCTCCTGTCTGTCAATGTGCGGTAAAGACGGCTTTCGATATGCTGCCGGTCTTGAACAGACAGAAGCAGAGCAGAACCGTGTAGCCCATACAGCCCCAAATGGCCCCGGATATATCCGCTGCCTGTCCGATCTGCTGGATCAGCACCGCATAGATGCCGACAACCACCATAATCAAAAAGGCTTGGAAGCCCAGCGCCAACAGGGATTTCAAGTAGTTCTGGCCGACGCCGCGCCACTCCGCATTGCCCAGCGTGGCAAGGGGGATCGGCCCCAGCGCGGTCACGGCATAAATCTCAATCATTCTTCCGTATGTCACAAGGAAAATACAGATGGAAAGAATGTTCATCGTCAGCCCCACAACAAGGGTCTGGAACCACAGGCCGAGAAGCGGCCCGATGTCCATAGCTTCCAGTTGTGCTTCAAGGTCGGGAATGAGGGTGTCAAAGTCAATGCTGGTTTCCCCGATAATCACCCCGGCGCTCTGGTTGACGACGGCTTGGGTGGCGTCGAAAACGCCCATGACGATATTCCATGTGTTCGTCACAATGAGAATGGCAAAAGCACTTTTGAAAATCCAGCGGAAGAACATGGACGTGTCAAAGTCGTGCATATTGTTCTTTTCCACGATCATGTCTATCAGCTCATAGCACATGATAATGGCAAGGATCGCCGCTGCAATGGGGACGATCACCGTGTCCGACAGGGTGTGCAGCATATTGAATATGCCGCCGTTCCATGCCTGCGGCGTCGCCCCCACATCCGAGGCGATTTCCCCGACTTTCGTATTGACCGTGCTGAACAGCCCGGACAGGTTGCCCATGATGCCGTCAATTAAAATGCCTTTGATCCAATCCCCTATGAGTTCGCCTATCATGTGGGTTCACCTCCTTTGCCGCGCCCTCCCGCATGGAACCGGGAGAGCACGGCGGGGTTTCAGGATTTAACAGTAATGGTTGGTGGGCGGACAGCCGGGCCGATCAGCCCAGCAGACCAGACAGCAGGGGAACCAGAGTGACGCCGATCAGGGCAACACCGCCGCCCGCGACAAGCTGTTTCATACCCAAATAGGTGTAGGAAACTGGCTCGATGGCGGGCGGCGGCGTGTCAAGAAATATCTATGGAGTTTTTAAGAACCGCCCCGGCGGGGCAGGTCAGGCTGTGACCTGCTCCACTTCCGGGATGGGTTTGAGATTAAAATGAATTTCGATAGAAATGTGTCTTGTTTTATCGCTGTCTATGCTCTCATGGACAACGATTTCCTTAATCAGGCGGTTTAGGGTGGCAGCGTCCAGTTCCGTGATGTCGGCGTATTCCTGAATGGCTTCTACCCACTGGCGGGCGTCATACGCAAGCCGGATTTCATCGGCCAGCTTCTTCCGGCCTTCCGTGGCCCTTGCCTTCAACTCGGCCTGTTCCTTCTGCGTCTTTTCCATCAGCAGATTGAAGTTCGCTTCGCTGATACGTCCGGCAACCATGTCCTCATACAGCCGCAGAACCATCTTTTCCAGAACGTCAATCCGTTCCTCGTCTTTGGCAAGGGAGCGTTCCAACGCTTCCCGCTGGCCTTTCTGCTCAGCTTCGCAGGTGTCGGACAGCTTCCCGGCAACGGCTTCCCCGTCCATCAGGGCGGCTCTGGCACACTCCCGGATTTTGTTCAGGACAAGCCGGTACAGGGTGTCGTACTCAACCCGGTGCTGGGAACAGTGCTGCTTTCCGTAGGCGTTGTAGGTCTTACAGGAATAAATCTGCTTCGGGTGCTTCTCGTTGGTGTAGCGGATAGTCAGCGACTTCCCGCACTCGCCGCATTTGATAAGCCCCGCAAACAGGCTGATTTCCCCGGTCTGGCGGGGGCGCTGCCGGGATTTCAGCTTGCGCTGCACGATGTCAAAGGTCTTGCGGTCAACAAGCGGCTCATGCTGGTTCTCCACGACAATCCATTCCTCCGGCTTTTTCTCCCCGATGGTGCCGATTTTGAAGCGGTATTCCTTCTTCTGGGAAGCGATAGCGCCGGTGTAGACGGGGTTCATCAGGATGTCCTTAATCACGGTAAAGTCCCAGATATACCGCCCGTTTACCGGGTCTTTCTTTTCCCACTTGGTTGACACGTTCCGCAGCCCCCGTACCCGGTTCCAGTAGGTCGGGCAGGGGATTTTTTCTTCTTCCAGCCTGCGCCGGATGTAGTTGGGGCCGTGTCCTTCCAGCGCCCATGCAAACAGACGCCGGACAATGGGAGCTGTTTCCTCGTCAATCAGCAGGTGGTTTTTGTCCTCCGGGTCTTTCTGGTAGCCGAAGGGGGCAAGGCAGCCGGTAAACTGGCCTTTCTGGGCTTTCAGCAGATAAGAGGAATGAACCTTCTTGGAAATGTCCTTGCTGTACATCTCGTTGAGGATGTTCTTGAACGGCGCAATGTCGTTGTTGTCCCGCATGGTGTCGATACCGTCATTCATGGCGATATAGCGGACGCCGTGGCGGGGAAAGAAGTCCTCAATGAGTGTGCCGGTCTGCAAATAATTTCTGCCCAACCTCGATA
>ERZ773115.863-NODE-863-length-31016-cov-4.267724_pt1 | contig 31016 bp, 13 predicted proteins | sample MGYA00511116_ERZ773115 | MGnify/ENA primary metagenome ERZ773115 (study PRJEB29015, sample SAMEA2737869) | human gut metagenome | biome: human gut; feature: human-associated habitat; material: faeces | place: China | collected 2012 ... | reverse complement strand
AACAACTCGATATTCTCACCCAATAATCCTGTAAAATTAATAATCAGTATATATAAATACTTTTACAATTATGAAAAAAGAAAATAGCTCTCATTATAAACGGAGTAAAAAATTAAAAGCATTGCGTTTCGGACAATATACATTAAATGCAATCGGTATCATCGTTCTATGCTACGGAGTTTATGAAGCGGCTTGCCTTTTTCTCAATTACAAACGCTGCGAAACCAGCAACGATGCCCAAATAGAACAATATATATCACCAATCAACATTCGCGTACCGGGATATGTAAAGAAAGTTTACTTCACCGAACACCAATTCGTACACAAAGGCGACACATTACTTGTTCTGGACGATAGAGAATACCGTATACGAGTATCGGAAGCCGAGGCGGCTTTGAAAGATGCCGAAAACGGAATTGCAATCTTATCTTCCAGTTTGACGACGACACAGGCGACTGCTTCGGTTTATGATGCCTCTATCGAGGAAATAAATACACGCATAAGCAAATTGCAAAAAGACTTGACTCGTTACCGCAACTTATTACAACGTAATGCGGCTACCCCCATACAAGTGGAACAACTCGAAACCGAGTTAACAGCGACACTCGCCAAGTTAGAAGCTCTGAAAAAACAGAAAGCCGCAGCCACTTCGGGAGTAAACGAAGTTACAAACCGCAAAGCATCGGTCGAAGCCGGAATATTAAGAGCCCAAGCAGCTTTGGAAATGGCTCGATTAAATTTGTCCTATACAGTAGTTACCGCCCCTTGTGACGGAACACTGGGAAGACGGGCCTTAGAGGACGGACAATTTGTACAAGGCGGTCAAAGTCTCACTTATATCATACCCGATACTCAAAAATGGGTGATTGCCAATTATAAAGAAACCCAAATAGCCAATTTATACGAAGGTCAAAAAGTAAGCATCAAAGTCGATGCCTTTCCCGATAAAGAGTTTTCGGGACACATATCGGCCATATCGGGAGCCACGGGTTCTAAATACTCCTTAGTACCTACTGATAATTCAGCCGGGAATTTCGTAAAAATACAACAACGCATTCCCGTAAGAATCGAGTTCGACGAATTGTCGGAAGAAGACAACCGACTCTTAGCAGCCGGAATGATGGTTATTATAAAAGCTAAATTGTAAAATGGCTCACACAAAAAATTATCCTTTTTACGACTGGGTTCCAAAACCACTGGGAATCATCATACTCATCATGCTATTCTGCCCTATTATGTTCATTAACGGGGCATATACCATAAATAGTGGAGAGATGTCGTCTGGTCTTGGAATTATCTCGGAGCACATTCAATATGCAAGCTATGCCGGAGCAATCGGCATGGTAGTATTCGCACCATTTATGCAACGAGTCTTGGCTGTGAGGAGACCCAAAATGATGTTAATGACAGGCTTCATTCTGTTATTTTGGCTCAGCTATATTTGTGCAATTACAGACAGTTGGTTACTACTCATGTTATGCAGTCTCATTACGGGTTTTATCCGCATGGCTCTCACTTTGGTAAATCTATTTGCTCTCATACTGTATGCATTTAAGATAGAGGCCAGCGACATCATCACCCCGGGAGCCGAAGCCACCGATCCCGTAGTTGCCGACAAGAACGATCAAGCCAAAGGCCTCACACAACCTATCATTTATCTCTTTTTCATGCTCTTCGCGCAAGCCGGTAATTCGTTGACCGCATGGCTTGCCTATGAATATGAATGGCAATATGTCTATTACTATATGATGGGAATGTTGATGCTCTCAATCGTCGTTGTTCTTTCCACCATGAAATATCAGAGGCATCTGAAAAAGCTCAACTTCAATCTCCGTCAATTCGGCGATGTAATTGCCGCATCATTGATGATGATGGCTGGGTCATTCATACTGATTTATGGTAAAACACTCGACTGGTTTGACAACTACTACATACGGCTGGCCGCCATATTATTCCTACTATCCACGGCTGCTCTCATTTTTATTGAGGGAAACTTGAAACACCCCTATCTGAAACTAGGAGTATTCAAACAGAAAAATGTTATTTTCGCTTCAATAACATTCATCATGCTCATGATGATTAATTGCAGTGCCATGTTCGTGAGCGTATTCACCAGCATATCTATGAAAATAGACAATTTCCAAAATGCCATGTTGGGAAACTATTCATTGGTAGGATATGTAATAGGAGCCATATTGTGCATGATTCTATCGGCTTTCAAGGTACCCTTCAAATATATCTTCGCATTCGGGTTCAGTTTCATCACAGCCTACGCCATATATATGTATTTCCAATACCAAAGCATGGGTCTTTATGAACACATGATATGGGCCACGATACTGCGCTCGACCGGTATGATGATACTCTATACCATGTGTGCCGTATTGGGTAGTATACGCCTGCCTCTCAAATATATGTCGTCTTGGATTTTTGTAATGCTCTTTGCCCGGTCAATTATCGGGCCGACCGTAGGAACAGCGATTTATTCCAACTTATTGAACGAACGTCAGCAACATTATATGGCCACACTATCGACAGGAGTAGACTTGATGAATCCAGAAATCGCAGGCAGCTTCAATCAAACGGTGAAAGGCAGTCAATTCATGCAAGGACATAGTGCCGAAACCGCGACTACTCTTGCGACCATGCAAGTATCAGGACGCATTCAAGTACAAGCCATGTTGTCGGCTCTCAAAGAAATCACGGGCTGGACAATCTTTGCAAGCATATTATTCATTATTATAGTTCTCTGTGTCCGGTACAAGCAACCAGAATATCCGGGAATACTGAATCTCAAAGAAAAAGGAACTTATGTAGGGAAAGAATTAGCCTAATATATAACAAATAAAAAAATGTCCTACTTTTCGAGAATTTATTTGTTATCTTTGCATAAAATGCGAAAATAGGCTACACTCGGCACAAACAAATAAATTGGTTTCTGCTCTCGTTTGCACTATCTTTGCATATAACCAAAACAAATATATATAATGAAAAATTTTCTTTTTACCGGATTCATTATTTTACTTCTATCCGCAGTATCTTGTAAAACGACTGAAAAAGGAAGTATGACACAAACTCAAACTCCCACATCACAAACCAATGAGAAGAAAAACATTTCTATAAATCGAGAAGAACTCAACGGGACATGGATTATAAAAACAGCCAAAGGTAAAACCGTTATAGGCGATTCACCAGTAGAAATCACTTTCGATCTCACAAACGGACGTATTTACGGCAACGACGGTTGCAACGTGATAAACGGCACTGCATTTTTCGAAAATGAGAATGGGTTACGTTTCGAATCGCTCATCTCGACGATGAAGGCCTGCCGACCAGAAGTTACAGATCGTACTGTCCTCAATGCTTTGAACGAAACCCGCTCTTATAAACGAGCTGATACCAAAGAGCTATCTATCAAATTCTGTGACGAAAAAGGGAAATCTGTGATGACCCTTGAAAAACGAATGGTAGATCTATTAAATGGTTCTTGGAAAGTCACAACTATCGACGGGAAAAAAATCACCGAAGAAAATCCGACTATGGTTATCGATATCCCAGAGGCAAAATTATCTGGATTTGCAGGCTGTAACCGTATGTTCGGAGGGATTTCTTTAGATGGAACCGCTTTCGGAATAGCTTTTACACAAGTAGCAACTACCCGCATGGCTTGTCCAGATATGAAAACGGAGCAATTATTCTTATCGGCACTCGGCAAAGTTACCGGATTTTACATGATAGACAACTTTCATGCAGCATTATATCAACAACCCCAAACTCCGATAATCATCATCGAAAAAGTTCAATAAGAAAATACAAGGCAACGATTACATGTCCACTGAAAAAAGAGCAGGATAAAAAAATTATTCTTATAAAAATAAAAAAACGCAGGCGTTATCGACCTGCGTTTTTTTTTATTTAGAGACCCATTTAAATAGTCTACAAACCATTAAAAAATTCGGGTTATAATAGAATAGCCATTTTTTCAAAAAAATGGAATCAAGCACCTCCTTTTATTCAAATCTATTGCTTAATTTTGAGTCGTCTTACTTGCTTACATTAGGGAAAATATGTGTGTGTTACAAAATAGGAAGAAGGATTTTAAACCTTCCGCCTAATCATGTGTAGCACACACCATTCTGTGAAAGCAAGTAAGACATCTTTTGAAGAATGTGAATTAGGCGGAGGTTTTAATATATACAACTAAAAAACAAAAAAGTTTATGTTGCCGCCGACAGTCAAGCAATTTTTCTTCAAATTACTCATCTCCATTTTTGTTCACGATTACAAAAATGTACTAAGGCAATATCGACAAGCCTACACGACTCAACGTCAAATGGAACAATATTTAAGCGAAGACTTATACGATAAAGAACTCGTACGAATTTCAGAGCGAATGAGCGATCTACAAAAACTTATTTATCAACTGCGAAAAAAGGGACTAAGCGACGAGGCAATATCTCGCAAACTAAATCTACCGTTACACAAAATACAAAAACATCTCGATCTCGTAGAATTAGATATTCTCAAATTTCCCGATATTTCAATTAAGATATAAACAAAAAAGGAGATAATCCCAATGGGATTATCTCCTTTTTTGTTTGCTACAATCCATTACCAAATAATCACCCGATCTTCGGGAGCCATGTACATGGCATCTCCTTCTTTAATATCAAAAGCCTTAAAGAAAGTTTCCATATTACGCAACGCAGCATTGACACGCCAACGGCCCAACGAGTGAGGGTCAATCTTCGTCAACCGGAGAATTTCGGCATCTCTAATATTGCCGGCCCACAATGCAGCATACGCCAGATAGAAACGTTGATCGGCAGTAAATCCATCGATCGGAGCCGGCTCCACACCATCGAAAGTATTGTGCAATGCAGTGTAAGCAATGCGTAAACCTCCATGGTCAGCAATATTCTCACCTAATGTAAAATGACCATTGGCATGCACTGTATCGAGCACAACAATGTTATCATATTGCGAAGCCAAAATTTCAGCTCGTTTAGTAAATTGCTCGGCATCGGCAGAAGTCCACCAATCATTAAGATTACCATCTTTATCGAACTGTCGCCCTTGATCATCGAATCCGTGAGTCATTTCATGTCCTATAACGACACCGATAGCCCCGTAATTAACGGCATCATCGGCATCAAAATTAAAGAATGGAGGCTGCAAAATTCCGGCAGGGAAACAAATTTCGTTAGAGCTCGGATTATAATAAGCATTAACGGTTTGAGGACTCATATACCACTTGGTCTTATCCACAGGTTTCCCCTCATCTTTCAGAGAATATAAAGTTTCAAATTCGGCTGCACGACGAATATTAGCATAATAACTATCTTTCGGATTCACCGTCAAACCTGTATAATCGCGCCACTTATCGGGATAACCGATCTTCACATAAAAGGTCGCCAACTTCTCATGAGCTTTCGCTTTGGTTTCATCGCTCATCCATTCAAGGCTGTCTATATGTTGTCCCAATGCGGTCTGCAAATTCGCAACAAGTTGTACCATACGCTCTTTTGCCTCAGGAGGGAAATATTTAGCGACATACATTTCGCCCACGGCCTCCGACAAGAGACTGTTAGGAACATCGAGAGCACGTTTCCAACGAGGTTCGATTTGTTCTTTCCCCGATAAAGTCTTCGAATAGAAGTCGAAATGAGCATTTACAAAGTCATCGCTCAAATAGGGAGCTGCGCCATCGATACAGTTGAACGCCAGATAATCGCGAATCTCTTGCTCGCTCAATGTTTCCAGCAAATTATTTACAGCTTTCAATGTACGCGGCTGACCGATGTTTATCTTTTTCAAGCTGTCTAAACCCACCGTATTAAAATAAATATCCCAATCCAGACCGCCGAATTGTCTTTTCAATTCATCGATTGTCATAACATTATAACCCGCCTGAGGGTCTCGCAACTCTTCGCGAGTAAAAGCGGCCTTAGCGATTTCAGTCTCCACCTTCAATACGGTAGCAGCAGCTTGCGCTGCGGACTCGGCACTGTATCCCGACAATGTAAATATTTTCTGAATATAGTTGCGATAACTATCCCGTATCTTGCTATTGGCTTCATCGTCGGCTATATAGTAATCACGGTCACCCATATTCATACCCGCCTGATACCAACCTGCGATATTCATCGTACTGTTCTTAGCATCGGCATCCACGTATATGGCAAAAAATGGGGCAGATGTGGTACGATGCATCTCTCCTATCATGGCACTTATCGCCTCTTTACCGGAAAGTGATTGTATACGACTCAATTCTTCCGCAATAGGAGAAGCTCCCTCCTCATTCAATCGCACACTATCCAATCCCATATTGTACAAATCGCCAATTTTTTGAGCGATACTACCCGGTTCAGCCTTTTGTTTACCTAATTCTTCGAATAACAATCGAATTTGTTCTCGGTTATTTTCACGTAATTGGTCGAAAGATCCGAAACGAGCATACTCAGGCTTCAACGGATTTTTCTTCATCCAGCCGCCACACGCATAATCATAAAAATCATCACCACAAGCTACCGTCGTATCGAGATTGGAAAGATCGATACCCGGAGTCTTTACGGTCGATTTGCTTGTACAACCAGTAGCAAGCAAAGCAGCAGCAAACGATAAAATCATTACTCTTTTCATTTTACTTTCATTTTTATATGTTTCATTCACTTTGTAGAATATAGAAATGCGTTTCCTCAAAGATTCTAATCGAACTTAGCTTTTTGCATTCGACTTTTGCTATATTTATTTCTGTAATTTATCCAATACTTCGGAGGCCTCGGACCATTTCCACATCACATCATCGAGTTGCTTCTTCAACTGTCCATGTAGTTCGTATAACGAAGTATCTGCCGCACCATCGGGCGTTGCTAACTTTTCCTCCACCTCGGCTATTCGTTTTTCCAAACCTGCAATCTCCGATTCAATATCTGCGACCGCCTTTTCGGCCTTTCTCAAACGACGGGCAAACTCTTTTTGCTCTCCATACGACAACTTAGAATCCTCCGATTGGGCCGGGGAAGCAGAATCTTTCGAAATATTTCCGTCCTTCTCTGTTTTCGAAACTGTGGCTCGTTGTTCAAGCTCTCGCAAAGAAGCCAGCTTACGGCTTTCCAGGAAATCATAAATTCCGCCCAAATGCTCTCGCACCTGTCCTCCACCGAACTCATATACTTTCGAAACCAAACCATCGAGAAATTCCCGGTCGTGGGAAACAAGAATTACCGTCCCGTTAAAATCACGAATCGCTTGTTTCAACACATCTTTGGTACGCATATCCAGATGGTTAGTCGGCTCATCGAGAATAAGCAAATTGACAGGTTCGAGCAATAAACGTATCATTGCCAATCGGGTCTTCTCCCCTCCCGACAAAACTTTTACTTTCTTGTCCGAAGCCTCGCCCCCAAACATGAAAGCACCGAGTATATCCCGTATTTTTGTACGAATATCCCCTACCGCGACCCGATCGATCGTATCGAAAACCGTAATAGATTCGTCGAGCAGGCTCGCTTGATTTTGAGCAAAATACCCGATCTTTACATTATGTCCTATCTTCAAAGTTCCTGTATAGGGAATTTCGCCCATAATACATTTTACCAAAGTCGATTTTCCTTCACCGTTTTTCCCGACAAAAGCAACTTTTTCACCTCGTTTAATCGTAAACGTGGCATTCGAAAAAACCACATGACTGCCATAATTCTTTCCTACCCCTTCGGCGATAATGGGATAATCGCCCGAACGAGGCGCCGGTGGGAATTTTAGATTCAACCGAGAGGTATCCACTTCGTCCACTTCTACTCGTTCGAGTTTGGCAAGTTGCTTGATACGCGACTGTACCTGTACCGACTTCGTTGCCTTATAACGAAAACGCTCGATGAAAGCCTCGGTATCCTGTATCTGTTTCTGCTGGTTCTCATAAGCTCTCATCTGCTGTTCGAGACGCTCTTGCCGGAGAACGACATAACGGGAATAATTGACTTGATAGTCATAAATGCGTCCCAAAGAGATTTCAATCGTCCGTGTTGTCACATTATCGATAAACGCCCGGTCATGTGAAACAAGGATCACCGCATTGGCACGTGTCGCAATGAAGTTTTCAAGCCATTGGATGGACTCTATATCCAAATGGTTGGTCGGCTCGTCCAGCAGCAGGACATCCGGCTTGCGGAGCAGGAGCTTGGCAAGCTCGATACGCATGCGCCATCCCCCGCTGAACTCGGAGGTCGGCCGGTCGAAATCCTCACGGCTAAATCCCAAGCCGATCAACGTCCGTTCCAACTCGGCATGGTAGTTGTTTCCACCCATCATCTGGAAATGTTCCGTCAGATGCGTGACACGGTCTATGAGGTTCTGATACGATTCCGTTTCATAATCTGTCCGCTCGACCAGTTGTTGGTTCAGCCGTTCTATCTCCTTTTCCATCTCATGGATATGCTCGAAGGCATGTTCCGCCTCTTCGCGTACCGTCTGTGTATCCGCCAGCTTCATCTGCTGGGGAAGATAACCGATCGTCGTCTCCTTCGGTACGCTGACCGTCCCGGAGGTAGGAGACTGCAAGCCGGCAAATATTTTCAGCATCGTCGATTTTCCCGCACCGTTCTTTCCCACCAGTGCGATACGATCCTTCTTATTTACCACAAACGAAACATCATCAAAAAGCGTAAACCCGCCAAACTCAACTGTAAGTCCTTCAACAGAAATCATATTTTTTCTCTTTTATGGCTGCAAAGATACAATTTATCCATAAAAAAAGCCTCGACTTTATGCCGAGGCTTTTTTATCAAAGATCCTGTGCCGTCCTTATCTTGTTTTTCATCAAACGTTCATGCAGGCCGTTTGTGATTTCGGCCCAACCCTCTTCTATCCAAAGGGGATCTTTGCAACAGGCCTGCTCCCATTCGCTCAACTGCTCCATGAGTTCCCGTGCCTTCTCCGGCTCGGAAGATAAAAGATCGTGCATCTCTTCCACGTCCTGATCCATATTATACAGGACGGAATCGACACCACGAGTAATGATCAACTTGTACGAACCGGAACGGATGGCCCGTGTATCCATCTTACGCCAGAATAAGGCTTCATGCGGATTACCGCTTTTTTCCCCGGAAAGATACGGTAACAGGGAGACACCGTCGATCGGCTTGTGCAATCCTTCTTCCGGAATGTCCAACGCATCCACCACTGTGGCAAAAATGTCCAGCGAAGAAGTCAGCCCGGTGAAACGTTGGTCCCGCTTGAAACGATCGCCCCAAACGACAAAGAACGGAACCCGTTGTCCGCCTTCGAACTTATTTCCCTTGAAGCCTTTCAACGGAAGGTTGGAGGACTGGTTGGTCGTGGAACCGCCATTGTCGCTCAAAAAGAATATAATCGTATTGTCGAACTTGCCCGCCGCTTTCAGTTCGTCCACAATCTTGCCGACACCACGATCCAGCGCATACATCATAGCCGCATACTTCTGGCGGGGCTGTCCTTCGAAACGCGCCAAATCTTCTTCCATCGCTTCATTGGGAGAATGGGGAGCGGTAAAGGACATATACAGCATAAAGGGCTGCTCGCTCTCCGTAACAAACAGCTGTGCCTTAGAAGCCAATTCATCAGTGAAGTAACCGTCGAAAGACAGTTTCCGCCCGTTGTACTGGTATTGTTGCAGGCTGCCATCCTTGTCACTGGTTTCAGGATAATAGAAATAAGAACGATGGCCGGCCAAAAGCCCGTAGAACGTATCGAAGCCTTTCGCATTCGGACGCTGGGAGGGTTCGGAGCCCAAATGCCATTTTCCGATACAGCCCGTACGGTAGTCATACCGTTTCAACAAAGCCGGAAGCAATTCTTCATCGTCAGGAAGGCCATCTCCCGGCTTATCCAGGTTACATTCATATCCGTAGCGTTGTCCGTAGCGGCCCGTCAGCATCATGGATCGCGAAGGGCTGCTCACCGTCGCCGCCACATGGGCATCCGTAAAGATACACCCTTCGGCTGCCAGGCGGTCGATGTTAGGTGTCTGGATATCCGTCGCCCCCATAAATCCAAAATCCGCATATCCGGCATCATCCGCAAGCAGGATCAGGATATTCGGTCTTTGCGCCTCTTCATCCTGTCCGGACGAGCAAGAAGCCAATCCGGTGATTGCCCCTAAAGAAACAACAAACAAACGATCTATTTTCATTTTATACATCTTTTTATTCCCGTTTACTTCTTCTTCCGCTCGATAGGTGACGGGACTTTCTTTGCATACTTATCCCGGTCGCAAACAATCTTTCCATCCACATATTCCAATTCGGCTATCTGGATAGAGGCACGATGATAGTTCCAAGTATTTTCTTCCACTTCCATACCGTCCATTTTATACGTCCGTCCCGGATGGGTGAAATAGAAAATAAAAGCACGGTCTCCGATCACAACGACATCGCAATGCCTTCCCTGGTCGAAATCGTCCGGACGGAGGCCCGGTTTGTTCAGGATTGTCGAATTATAGGTCCAGTTAGTCGCATCGTCCGATTCGTAACAGTGCAAGCCGACATATCCCAGATTACATTCGTCGATGATGTTCCAGTATTTATTTTTCCAATAAAAGACGATCGGCCCCTCATGCGGGACATCGTCAATCTCACATTTGCCGGTTACCTTCCAAGTCGTCAAATCCTTGCTCACACCCGTATTCGTCTTGGAATCGGGAGTCTTGTACCACATCTTCCATGTTCCGTCCGGCATCTGAAACGCCGAAGCGTCGATACAACCATGTGTACCTTCTATTTCCTCTACCAGATCCCAGTTCATCAGATCCTTGCTTTTGTAAAAGACAAGCCGGGCATCACCTCCCCAGAAAGGATGAATACCGGGGATAAAGGTCACGATCATGTAATAAGTGTCCTTATGCTTGAACACATCGGGAGCCCAGAAAGTGCTCTGTCCTTGCATGGGTTCCGGCAGGTTCGCTGTCCCGACATAATACCAGTTTTTACCGTTGTTCTTGGTTGCCGCGATCCCGACTTTACTGCCATATACACAGGCCACTTCCTGCAAGTTAGGGACATTGGCACGGCGTTGCGTGTAGAACATCCACCATTCCTGCCGCTCCGTGTTCCATTCGAGCGTCGGGTCGGTAGGGCCGTCATAGATAGGACAACGGAACAAAGGAGCCGGCGCATGCTCAATGTCGAACGGCTTGTCTTGTGCAAAAAGGCTTGTCCCGTAGAACAGGACTGCCAACATATATACTATTCTTTTCATGCTATTCAGATTAGACGCGTTATACATTATATAATATATTAATAGAGCGAGATTTCCCCCAGGCCGGCACGCCCTTCGGAAACATTCTCGATTGTCAAGCGGAGATATTTCACTTCCCGGTCAACCGTCATCGGCTTAAATTCCCAGCCCGTACATTCACGTTCATACAAGAGTTCCCACCGTTCGCCATCCTCAGAAGTCTCTACCTTATGCTTATAGGAAGAACTGTCTTTCTGGAAAAGGATACGGCTGGCAGCCACGTATGTCGGACGGTCCAGCATCAAAGTGACTACCTGTGGCAACCGGTCTTCTCCGGCAATCCACCAAGTATGATCGTCATTGTCGATTATATTGGAAGCAGGATACCCGTCCTGGCTACTTCCAACCTGAACCGACGCAATTTTCAGGCGAGGTTTCTCCAAGATACGCTTCTGCCAGGAAGAAGGTTTTACCACAACATTGTCTTCCTCTTTCCCCGTAAACAGAGCATGTTTTCCATCAGGCAGAGACTTCCCTTCAAACGGCTTCGTGCTGATTTCCGCTTCACCGGCGAACAAACCCTCTGCTGTCGCTTTCACCGTAATCTTACCGGCTTTCTTCGTCGTGCGGACAAATGCGAAACCAACGCCACCTTCCACCTTCTGAGGATTGATACCGATACGGCTGATCGTATCTCCGACCAGCACTCCTTCACCAGACACCTGAATCCGGATTTCCTGTCCAGAGTTGTAGATCAAAGAACCGTTCTTGTCACAGACCTTAAAGTAGACAGGAATCATATCCGAGCCGTCGGCAACAGGAACAATGCCATCCGTCTTAATGTCCACAACCAGACGATCGGCTTTTCCCGGAGTGCTCACACTGTGGGTTGCCACAATCTTTCCGTCAACCAGCGCTTCCGCCTTTAACGTTCCGGTTTCATATTCCCCGGCATTAAAGACGAACATTGGACTGCCGCCTTTCTCGACAATCGAACGAAACAGAGGTGTCCGTTCTTCCCGTGTCTGAGTTCCGATCAACTTCTCATTACGATAAAGACGGACTTCGTCGCAGTTGGAAAAAACCGTTATATCTGTTGTAGACGAGGCGAAATCTCCCGAAGCATTATAGGAAGCGATAAAGACCATCGGCCCTTCATACAATCCGGGTTGTGAAACTGCTTTGTCCCTCATACTCTGCAACATGAAGTAGCTGAATTTCGGATACCGGTTGATATCCACCACACCGCTATACATCGTTTCATCCTGGCTGCCCCGTGCATAGTCATTGTAGCTCCAAACGAAATGTCCACCCATATGTGGATTGGCATCCAGCATGCACCAGTCAAAATAGCCTTTACCATTCAACTGCTCGATACGGCTGCGGCACTGGCGCATCTGTTCTTCCTCGCTTTCTTTCAAGCTGACACGTGGCTTTTCGCCCACGCCATCTCCCCATTCGCGGGTAAACAACGGCTTGACTACTATAAAATCTTCCGGATAATTACTCATCACATCCCCGTCTTTCGGGAATTTGGAAACCTGTTTATAAAAGACATCATAATAGGGTTCCATTTCCGCATGCCCGAAGTAATCACCTGCCGTGTACATCTGATCGCCCGGATATTCGGCATGAGACAGTTCGAAAATCTCTTTTGCCAAAGAGACCGGATAACGGGATTCGTTCAAAGCCGTTTCCCAAAGGACAACAGAAGGATGATTCCGGTCACGGCGGATCATCTGGCGTCCGATTTCATACAAACGTTCAATAAAGATTGAATCCGGATTATAGAACTGCCATCCGGGAATACACTCCACTACTAACAGCCCATACCGGTCACACGCCTCCAAGAAAGCCGGATCATTCGGATAATGGGCGGCGCGAACCGCATTATAACCACCCCGTTTCAGGTCGATCACATCCCGTACCTGCATTGAGTTGGAAGCCGCATCCCCAACATTGGCAAAAGCCTGGTGACGGTTGGCTCCGCGCATATACAGTTTTTCACCATTGATAAAGAATCCTTCCTCGGCCGTGTACCGGATCGTACGAATACCGATTTTCCGGGTGGTTTCGTCGAGCACTTTATCTTCCGATAATAATTGCGTACGCAAGGTATAGAGATTAGGCGTATAAGGATGCCATAAAGCAGGCTGGTTAACAAAGAGGTCCTGCTCCACCGTTCTGTCCGATTGCTTGTGCAAGGTGACCGGTGTTTCAGCCTCAGCAATAACGTGGCCAGCCGAATCGACCAGTTGCGAGAAAACAGACAATGTCTGATCTTTATCCGTCAAATTCCGGACATGAGTCGCAAGATGTGCCCTCGCCTTGTCTTTTGTCACTTCGGGATACGTCACAAACTGACCTCCACCGGCAACAATATCTTCCTGCAACGGGTCGGTGATATATACTTTGTCCGTAATCACCATCCGGACATCCCGATAAATCCCACTATAATAATAGAAATCCATTTTGTCCTGCGGCTTTCCCGGAGGTGTCAGCGGGTCCGGCTCGGCAGAGACCCGGACAGCCAGCACATTATTACCGTTCCAATCGATACGGTCCGTAAGGTCTGCGACAAATCCCATATAACCACCATGATGCTCCGTCACTTTTTGGCCGTTCAGATAAACATCGCAATTCGTCATCACTCCTTCAAAAGAGACGACAATCCGTTTATCCTTATACTTCGCAGGCAGTTTGAAATAACGGCGATACCAACCGATCCCGTCATAAATGGAGTTCCCGCCGCAATGTTTCATTTCCAGTTGCATGATATGGGGTAGTGCGACAGGTATCCATCCTGAATCATCCAGATCCGTCCGGCTCCCTTCCACCACATCCCCCCGATAAAAAGCCCAGTCGGTATTCATGTCCAGGACTTCCCGGCCGGAAGAGGAGATACTGCAACTTTGTCCGAATGCAGCACAAATGAACAACAAGATAAAAGAGAAAATTCGATAATGCTTCATGCTATGTTAGTGTTTTTCTGTACAAAGGAAAGGGATATATTGGAAATGATCCAATATATCCCTCTTAAAACATGATAAATATATCAGTTCTTATTAATAACCGTCATTCTGTTTCAATAGCTTGTTTTTATCAAGTGCATCCTGCTTGATCGGTAAATACCGGTTATGAGGAGCGAACGAACGGTTTTCAACTAATTCGACACCACTTATGACTGCACGTTTGTACGGATCTTTTTCATCATAATTGATCGTTCCGGTGAAGCTTTCCAAAGGAGCATTCAATACCGTTTCAGCAACCATCTTGCCACTTGCATCTTTCCAACGAAGAATATCGGCACGACGAAGGCCTTCACCAGCTAACTCGATAGAACGTTCGCGACGAATCAATTCACGCAATGTTTCTTTAGTACCATATTTACTCTGATCTACTTTCGGCATACCTACACGCGTACGAATCTGATCCAACATATCGTATATTTCAGCAGACGGGCCGTTCAATTCGTTCTCAGCTTCCACATATGTCAATAATACTTCTGCATACCGGAAAATGATCGTCTGCGCATTCGAAGACCAAACATCTCCATATTGAGACATCGGAGCCAAATATTTAGCCCAAGTCAAACCCGTCTTCGAAGAGTTGTTGGCCGTACCCGGATGATCCGGATTCGTTTTACCATTCACCTCCTTATCCAATGTGTTAATGATCGTTTCTTCTCCCTTATAATTAACCCAATCCATACCCGGATAAAGAACCGTCATTGCCATACGCGGGTCACGATTTGCAAAAGGATGAACAGGATCGTAACCACTACCAGCCTCTTCTTTTGTCAAACCATTACTCATTTCATACGCATCAATCAGATTTTTGGATGGAACCATAGAAGACCAACCTGCATCCGAATTGTTATACATCGTGGCGATCATCCAATTTGAATACAGATTTTCATCATGTTGCACAGCAGCTATGATTTCTTTCGAATTCTGTCCGCTCACCATAAATATATTTTCAAAGCTCGGATCCAGTTCATACTGTCCTAAATCCATAATAGCTTTTGCAGCCTCTTTCGCACGCTGATAGTCGGCATAATAAAGGGCTGAACGCATCTTGATAGCCAAAGCCGTACCTTTGGCAATATAACCACTTGCGGCAGGAGCATCATCTAACATCGGGATAGCAGCATCCAACTCGTCGTAGATATACTTTTTCACCTCTTCTTCCGTATTGCGGGGAACTTGTGCTTCTTCAGCTGTTTCATAAGAATCGATAATAGGTACACCGCCATACTGCCAGTTCATATTGAAATAAGTATAAGCCCGGATCGTTTTCACCTGACCAATCATATTGTCTTTCTTCTTTGCATCCGCAAATTCAATATTTTGGATATTGGTCAAGAAATCGTTACAACGACGGATCATTCCAAATTTATAATAATCTGCAACTGCGTTGCTGGCAGTCATACTACCATTTCCGATATTCCGATAATTTTCATGGACATGGAAATTGAAACCGAAATCGGAAGCACAATCCCAATACAGAATACCCGTTTCATCAGCCCAACCGTCATAACAACCAATCAAAAACTTTTCAGCATCCTTTTCTGTTTGCCAAGTTGTGCTGGGAGACAGTGCGTCATGGGGAATCGTATCCAAAAAGTCCGAACAGGAAGTCCCGACCAATGCCATCCCGGCCAGCATATATACTAATACACGTTTCATATTTTATTCTTTAATTTTAATCTTAAACAATCGTTCTTATCAGAATGTCACATTCACACCAAAAGCATGTGTCTGAGTTAACGGGAAACTGGAACCGCGTTCATCTCCGATTTCCGGATCCACATTGACAAGCATATTATGGATAGTAAACAGGTTTTCTACAGAGTAGTAGAAACGTACGTTTTCAATTCCAACCGATTTGATCACATTCTTCGGAAGTGTATAACCGAATTGCAGGTTCTTCATACGCAAATAGCTGGAATTCTGCAACCAGAATGTAGACACGACATTAGATGACAGACTCGGAGATGTTACATCATAAGCCACACGTGGCATCGTTGCATCTTTGTTTTCCGGTGTCCAAGCATCCAACCATACAGTTGCCGGATGTGAGTCATCGCCACCGAAATAGCCTGTTACTTCCTGGTTGATCAAACGATGCACGCCAGCCGCGCCCGTAAACAACATGGATAAGTCGAAGCCTTTATAAGCAGCATTCAGATTCAAACCAAACGTAAATTTAGGATCTGAAGAACCTGCAAGGACGCGGTCATCAGCCGTCATTTTACCATCACCGTTTGCATCCTGATAGATCAGATCACCTCCCTTGAACTTTTTAGTTCCAAACGGATAACCTGCCTGTGTGGAATATTTATCCATCCAAGCCTGAGCTGCTTCATCCGATTCAAAGAAACCATCTGCTTTATAAACACGATATGTGTTCAGCGCTTCACCAATCTTACGAACCTTATTGCCATTGTTCGGATCAGCCGTTACACCTCCGGCATCCGGACTCAAACCTAAATCCAATAATTCGTTTTTGTTGTACGAGAAGTTTCCGGTTGCACCAAACGACCAATCCCCCCATTTGTTGTTGTAGCTCAGAATCACTTCAACACCTCGATTGGACATTTCACCTACATTATCTTTATAAGCATCCAAACCAAATTCTGCCGGAACCGGAACATCCATGATAATACCTGTTGTCCTACGGTCATAGTAGTCAAATGTCACATTGATCTTGTTATTGACTGTCGCATCAAAACCAAGTCCCCATGTACGAGATTTTTCCCAAGAGATAGAAGACAGCTTATATGCTTTCTGATAATACCCCGACTGCAAAGCACCTCCTAACGGATAACTTGCATCTAGATTATAGGTATTCATCCAAGGATAATAATCAGTCAATGCATCTTGATTACCCAGTAACCCCCATGATCCGCGAATCTTCAAGTTGTTCAACCAATCTTTCGTATTTTCCATGAAACCTTCTTCACTAATACGCCATGCAGCAGAGAAAGAAGGGAAATATCCCCAACGATTACCATCAGCAAAACGGGAAGAAGCATCAGAACGGATATTACCTTCCAACAAATATTTGCCGGCATAATCATAGTTAATACGTCCGAACCAAGAAATCATCGCCAACTCACGTGTATAGCCATTGTTCTTCTGAGTAGCAGCATCTCCAGCCGCGATATCGGTCAGATCATTAGTCGGGAAATTCTTACGGAACTGCTGGTTATAGGTGTAGTCATACTTTTCCGTATGCCAACCTGCCATTGCTTTCAAACCGTGTTCACCGAATTGTCTGTCAAAATTCAACAATGCATCAAAGTTTGCACGATGCCAACCGGTAAAACGTTCTTCCAAACGATTCGGTTCTGTTTCCTTATTCGGATTGTACTGAATATATTTTTGAAATGCACGATAGTGTTGTTGATTGTTAACATAAGAACCCGTCACTGTTGCAACTAAACCGTCGATGATTTTATAATCGGCAGACAGGGTACCAGAGAAATTCTGATTTTTACGGTCAACAGTTTGGTTAACATCCAACCACGCAAGTGGGTTACCATCTCCAATAGTACCATAAGTACCGTCTTCAGCACGACCTACAATCCACGGAGCAATACGGTTCAACTGACGGATAATCTGATCAGAGCTGGCAGCACTATTCGGATCACCAGTTTCACTTATGCCAGATGCATAAGAAGAAATTGGGTCGGAATAGTCATTCTTGATATATGCCAAATTCAAACGAACCGTCAATCTGGAATTCAGCTTCAGATCCAAATTTGTACGAGCATTAAATTGCTGTCTGTCCGCATTCGGTAAAATACCGGTCTGTCCCAAATAGCCGACAGATCCCATATACTTCGCATTTTCCGTACCACCGCTCACACTTACATTATGAGAATGCTGTACACCGGTTCTATAGGCTTCATCATACCAATCCGTGTTAGGAGAAGTACCATTTCTGAAATTCTCAATATCAGTTTCATTGAAACGGGGATTCAAGCCTTCATCGATCATAGACTGGCTATACAAGCGCGCATAGTCATAAGAGCTGATACGGTCAATCATTTCCGTCGGTTTCTGGAAACCTACATATCCATTATAAGAGATACGTGGTTTACCTGTCTTACCACGTTTTGTCGTAATCAAGATTACACCATTTGACGCCTTCGAACCATAGATCGCAGCAGAAGCAGCATCTTTCAATACAGAAATACTTTCGATATCGTTCGGATCAACCGAGTTCATCGTTCCAGTTTCGATACCATCCACCAAAATATAAGGATCAGCCGTGTTTAATGTACCAACACCACGCACGCGAATCGTACCACCATCCTGTCCGGGACGGCCACCGCCGGAAGTAACCTGAACACCCGGCATAGTACCTTGCAATGCGGTAGAAACGTTCTGAACCGGGCGATTTTCTAACGCTTTGCTGTCAATCTGTGCAACAGCCCCGGTCATGTTCACTTTCTTTTGTGTACCGTAACCGACAACTACGACTTCTTCCAGTTTCTGAGTATCTTCCATCAGATTCACAGTCAAAGTCGCTTGTCCGGTGTACTTGATTTCCTGTGTTACATAACCGATGAAAGAGATTTGAAGAACATCACCGTTATTCACTTCCAAAACAAAGTTACCGTCCATGTCAGTAACCGTACCGTTCGTCGTACCTTTTACGACAACTGAAGCACCTGCTACGGGGCCCAGTACATCATTAACTGTTCCTTTCAAACTTTTCTGTTGCTGAGAAATACCAACTTTAGGAGTTGCTGTCTCATTAGCTGCGAACACTGTTCCTGAGGAACATAAAGCAGCAGACAACAGCAAAAAGCTGACTGGTCTTGCAATTTTCAACATACTAATTGTTTTTTGTTTAATAATAATAGTCACTATATGAATAAGATCCAAGGAGGTGATAACCACCTTACTTATAGATTCTTTACATTCATGGTATGATTCCTAACATCTGTCATACATTTGCCATGCAAATGAGAACATAGTTCTTGTAGGACTACGTCCTTTGACGGGGCAAATGTAATACATTTATTTATTATCTTGCATGTTTTTTTAGAAAAAATTAGCAAGAATACTATTGAATGTATTTTAATACCGTTTTTATACATTGAGACAAATATATTAAAATATTTTACTAATACAAATGATATTAATCGTTATTTTCTTTTACTACCTCTATTCTTTACCCTAAATCCTTTGAAAATTCGACAATATGGTTGTATTGTGCAAGATGCATGAATCCATAGTTTGTTTCATATATATCCCGAAGCTCTCAGGAATTTCAACCAAGTACACATCTTAAAATGTTAATTAACAATTAAGCGTTTCCGAGTGTTATTTTCTAAACCTATCAGATTTTCTTGCTTTTTTTCTATATACTTATTGTATAGATCTAAATTTATATGGATAGATTCTAATCAATAATTTAATTTGCTATGTAATCGTCTGCTTCCCGCTATATATATTACTTTGGTTATAAATAACTGATAAATAGCATGATGGGATAAATATTTCCACATATTAAAGTAATCTGTCTATTAGCTGAAGATTGTATACTTTCCGGTTGATAATCATAGACCACATAACTTACTAACATCAACAGATTAATTACTAGGAAAATCAGGTTTACTCCCAAGGTTTTCTACAAGAAACAGACTGGTAATTCTGATGTTTTGGTACAAATTCGTATAACTTAATCATAGTCCTACAAGAACTTCATACAAAAAATCCTCCTTTTTGCCTATACAGCTTTATATTTCTTACAATAAGTCATAGTCCTACAAGAACTACGCATGTGCAAGCATAAACTTTGACCCTAATTACTAAAAATAAGCAAGTAAGTGTGAGCTGTAGAAGAAAACAGATCCTCTTAAAGCCTATTATATCTAACTATTATTAAACAAAAAACAATTAGTATGTTGAAAATCGCAAGACCAGTCAGTTTTTTGCTGTTGTCTGTAGCCCTTTGTTCATCAGGGGTGATATTTGCCGCCAACGAAACTACGACTCCCAAAGTTGGCATTTCTCAGCAGCAAGCAAGTTTGAAAGGTGTCGTTGAAGACGAGTTCGGCCCTGTAGCAGGAGCTTCGGTAGTTGTAAAAGGCACTACAAACGGTACTGTTACCGACATGAACGGTAATTTTGTCCTGGAAGTAAAAAAGGGAGATGTAATCGTTATCTCATTTATTGGTTATTTGACCCAAGAGATCAAATACAATGGAGAACAAACGATCAAAGTCAGTCTGAAAGAAGACACCCAAAAATTGGATGAAGTAGTCGTGATCGGCTATGGTACCCAAAAGAAAGTAAACCTCACCGGTGCCGTTGCATCTGTCGGCTCCGAAGAGCTGAAAGAGCGTGTCAATACGGACGTGTTGGCTTCCGTTCAAGGGCAGGTACCGGGAGTAACCATTATCAACCGTCAAGGTTCCATCTCCATCAACATGCGTGGTCGCGGAAACTTGGGGACTTCTTCCCCTTTGTTTGTCATTGACGGAGCAATAGCAGATGCTACATTCTTCTCCAATTTGGACCCGAATTCCATCGAAAGCGTTTCTTTTCTGAAGGATGCCGCTTCTTCTGCAATTTATGGTTCTCGTGCTGCTTACGGTGTTGTCTTAGTCAAGACCAAAGACGGTAAGGAAGGTGATGTAAAAGTGACCTATGATGGAACAGTATCCATGAAGATCGCAACATACACTCCAAAAGTTTTAAGTTCGGAATGGTATGCTCGTTTGAGCAATGAAGCGGCATTCAATGAAAATCCGAATGCAGAGATGCCATATTCGGATGAAGAGATCGAAATGTTCCGTAACGGAAGTAACCCAGATATGTATCCGAATACAAACTGGTATGATTTAGTGCTGGACGATTTAGCAGTCATGACAAAGCATTCCGTTAGCGTAAGCGGAGGAAACAAAGTCAAATATTTCACCTCATTAGGGTATATGTATGATGACAAATTTACCCCCGGAGCTTCCGCCAACCGATATAATATGACCACCAACCTCTCATCCGATATAACCTCATGGTTGTCTTGGCGTTCAAACTTCAAATATATCCAAAACACAAACAATACAGAAAGCGGAGGTATTGGATATACAGAACTTCTAACCGTTCCGTCTACACATGTAGCTCGTCAAAGCAATGGAGAATGGGGTAGTTACGAAGGGGGCAATCCTGCAGCGCTGGTAAATATGCAACGTAATCCACTACGTCGCTTGGAAGAAGGGGGATGGAACAACAACAAATCACAAAATACATTGATCGACCTCGCCCTCGATATTAAACCAGTTAAAGGATTGACACTGACCGGACAAATGATCTATAAGGCATATGACTATAAAGGTAAAACATACGAAGCCAATAGAAATAAAATCAAAGATTTCGTAACCGGCTCAGAATTGAACGGTACGGATGTGACCGCTTCCAAGATGACATATGACTGGAACGAAAATAGTCGTTTGACCTACAATGGTTTGGCCAATTATAATTGGAGCAACGAAAACCATAATATAAGTGCATTAGGAGGTGTCTCATACGAACATTACAAATACCAACAACAAAAATCATGGCGCCGCAATTTCCCAACCAACGGTATGACGGGTATTAATGGAGGTTCGAGCGCACCCAGCGACATGAGCACGGAAGGTGATGTTTACGAAGATAAATTAATGTCTTACTTTGCCCGTTTGAACTACTCGTACAAAGACAGGTATCTGTTGGAAGCCAACTTTCGCGCAGATGCTTCTTCCCGTTTCCACAAAGACAACCGCTGGGGTTTCTTTCCTTCGTTCTCTGCCGGATGGCGTATTAATCAGGAAAGTTTCATGCAAGATGCCAGTTGGATCGATAATTTGAAATTGCGTGCTTCCTGGGGACAGTTAGGTAATATCAATAACGTAGGACAATATGATTATTTTTCGACCTATGTACAGGGTGGAAATTATAACTTCGAAAATACGATCGTCAGCGGTATTCGAGAAGGAAAGCCAGCTAATCCTGGATTAGGTTGGGAAACCGTAACGATTACCAATGTCGGGGTTGATTTCGATATTCTAAACGGACTTTTCAGTTTCACTGGTGAATTCTACGACAAACAAACCAAAGATATCCTACTATCTTATCCGAGTCCAGCAGAAGTCGGTATCAATAGTGACTATAAAGTTTCGCAAAATATCGGTAAAGTAAGTAACAAAGGTCTGGAATTCAACATATCTCACAACAAAACCATTGGAGATTTCTCTTATACGGTTGGTTTTAATCTGTCTAAAAACTGGAATAAGGTAAAAGATTTAGGAGCAAACGATCCGATGATCGAAGACCCTTGGATTAAGAAAGTGGGTTATGCTATCGGCACATTCTACGGTTTCCGCTCAGACGGTTTATTAACACAGGAAGACATCGACAATGGCAACTACATAACAGACGGCATTACCCCGCAGGCCGGAGACATTAAATATGTAGACTTGGATGGCGACGGAAAACTGACCGATAAGGACAGAGACTATCTGGCTTGTGACGTTCCCGATATTACATACGGCGTTAATCTAAACTTACGTTACAAAGGTTTCGAATTAAGTATGTTCGGACAAGGTGTGACTGGAACAATGGTTCGTTTCTATCAGGAACAGGCTTGGGCTTTCTCTGATAATGCCAGTCCACGTGAATTTCACCTGAAACGCTGGACCGTTGATAACCCCGACCCAAATGCAGCTTATCCTCGTATCTATCCGCGTACAAGTGCACACTCTACTTTCAACAATAAGTTCTCCGATTTCTGGTTGTTCGATTCTGATTATTTCCGTATCAAAAATATCACATTCGGATATAATTTCAATAAACACCAAATTCAGCATTTAGGTGTCGATGCTTTGAAACTTTACGTATCGGCTGAAAATCCATTTACAATCCGTGCAGATCACCGCATGGAAGACTTTGATCCGGAAACACCGTCCGGACGTGGAACAGACACCCGCGGAACTTCTTCTATTTCACTTGGTGTAAACTTAACATTCTAACAAAAAGCAAAATGAAAACAGTTAATAATATATTCAAACATACGTTCTTCTGCCTAGCTCTGGGAACAACAGTTTGCAGTTGTGACCTGGATGTCGAACCGACTTCCAGCATTGCAACAGAAACATTCTGGACATCAGAAAAAGATGCATGGTATAATCTGAACGCTGTTTACTCAGCAAGCATTCCCGGCGCAGCTGTTCACAGCGATTCGTATACGAACGATGCATACTGCCAATATTCATGGGAATCGAACGGAGCTATTTATCAGCAAAACGGCCTCAGTGCTCTATATGACGAAGGCTATAACTTCGAAACAGTCCGCAAACAAAACATTTTCTTGCAGGAAATAGAGAATGTTCCGATGGATGAAGATCTGAAAACACGGTTCAAAGCGGAAGTCCGAGCTATGCGTGCATGGACTTATCTGAACTTGACAACAACATTTGGTAAAGTTCCTTTGATCACCGATGTATTGTCATACGATGCTCCCAACATTCCTCGCGACGAAACAAGCAAAATCCGTGAATTTATTCTCAACGAACTAACTGAAGCAGCAGCTATCCTTCCGGAAAAATATGCAGGTAGTTATCCGAACGAAAAAGGACGTATGACCAAATATGCAGCTTTAGCCGTAAAAGCAAGAGCAGCCCTTTATTTCGGCGACTATCCGACAGCAGAAGCAGCAGCCAAAGAAATCATGGATAAAGGAGGTTTTTCATTATTCCAAGTCAGTGAATTGACCGAAGCACAAAAGAAAGAAGCTGAAGAAATGGAATTATACATAGATTTTGACAAATACGGTATCGACCGTGACAAATTTATGAAAGGCATGTTCAGCTACGAATCTTTATGGCATACGGAAAACGGGAACCCAGACAATCCGGAATATGTAATGACTCGTCAATATACCGCTTCCAGTTGGGACTACCAAGATATGACACGATACACAAGCATCCGTCCGAATCAATTAGGAGGTTGGTCTTCTGTGACTCCGACACAAAATCTGGTCGACGCTTACTGGACAGTAGACGGCAAAACACCGTCCATTCCCAGTATCGAAAAGCGTATGAATGCTTATAAAGTTATCAAAGGGGATTTGGACGAATATAAAGCTCCTGCAGGAGAAGCCAAATTTATTTCTTTTGCATCCGGCCTTATCAACAGTGGAAAACTGAAAGATTACGAGTACATGCAGGAATTCCGCAATCGTGATAGCCGTTTATATGCCTCCATCCTATTCCCCTTCAAAGGTTGGTATGAGACAAACTACGGTACAAACTTCATCTATGAATGGATCAAAAACGGGAATAATGAATCCAAGACTGGTTTCAACTTCCGCAAAATGTCACCGTTGGAAAATGATGCGAATAATGACGGACAAGCAACCGGCGATTATCCCTGTATCCGTTATGCCGAAGTACTGCTGATCTTTGCTGAAGCTCATACCCAGACAACAGGTTTCGACGGACAGACACAGGCTGCCTTGAATCAGCTTCGTGATCGTTGCGGTATGCCAAACGTACCGACAAGCCTCGGCAAGGAAGATGGATTGGCTTTGATCAAAAACGAACGTCGCATCGAACTGGCTGGTGAAGGTTTGCGCAGCGACGACCTAAGCCGTTATGGCGATGCTTATTGGAGTGCGCAGATGAACAATGTTCCTATCTCCACACCGGATGGCGAAAAAGTCATCACGATGAAATGGGATAGCCGGATGTCGCTGAGACCTATTCCCCAAACAGCAATCGACTTGAACCCTCTACTGGCAACAGATCAGAATCCAGGTTACTAACAACCGATACTCTCTATTAAAATAAAAAGAGGCTTCTAAAATCATTTAAATGAATTTTAGAAGCCTCTTTGTTTCATAAAAAGTTTCAAGCTCAAAAAGAAATTCATAAAGAGTAACCAATAAATAATTATAGTCCTGTTATTAATGACAATTATCGTATAAATTGTTATCTTCGTCCCCAAATTAACTACAAATACTAAATATTCATGAAGAAAAAAAGTCTAACTTTATTAGTGGCAGCAACGCTTGCCAGCAGTGTATTATTCTCATCATGCATTGGATCATTTGGGTTGTCAAATAAGCTGTTGGATTGGAACAGAAATATCGACAGCAAGTTTGTAAACGAGTTAGTATTCGTTGCATTCTGGATTGTTCCGGTTTATGAAATCTCTGCATTAGCCGACATATTGGTTTTAAACTCGATTGAATTCTGGAGCGGAAGCAACCCTGTTGCAGATGCCGGTACGGTAAAAACAATCGAAACCAAAGACGGCACGTATGCCATCGAAACCCAAAAAGACGGCTACCACATCCAGAAAGAAGGAGAAGAAAAAGCGGTAGATCTGGTTTTCAATGAAGCAGACAAGAGCTGGAGCGTAGAAGCAAACGGCGAATCGACCAAACTGCTGAAGTTCACAGGTGACGACGAAGTTGTCATGTACCTTCCCGACGGCAAAGAAATGAATGTAGAACTGAACCAGGCAGGCGTACTTGCTTTCAAACAGGTAGCCGAAGGTTATTCTTTCTACGCAGCAAGATAAAAAAATTGAAAGTTGAAAGATGAAAGTCAAAGATATACTCTCTTTCACTTTCAACTTTCACTTTTCAACAGACTAAGTCTAATCTAAATTAAAAATGCATATGAAACACATGATCAAAAAAACGATGCTCACAGGAGCATTAAGTTGCTTCCTTCTGGGGACTGCATTGGCTGACGATGCGACGAACCAGCCTGCGAAGCCTTACTGGCAGGACATCCAAGTCGTTGCCGTTAATAAAGAGGCTCCCCGCTCCTCTTTCATGAGTTATGGAGACCGTGCCACAGCTCTATCTTCCCGATATGAAAAAAGTCCTTTCTACTCATTGCTGAACGGCACATGGAAATTCTATTTCGTAGATTCATACAAAGACCTTCCTGCCAACATCACAGATCCTTCTGTCAGCACTTCCGATTGGGACGACATTACCGTTCCGGGAAACTGGGAGGTACAAGGACACGGTACTGCCATCTACACGAATCACGGATATGAGTTCAAACCACGTAACCCGCAACCTCCGCTGTTGCCGGAAGCAAACCCGGTAGGTGTTTACCGGCGCGACTTCGAGGTTCCTGCCGGTTGGGACGGACGTGACATATATCTACACATCGCCGGAGCCAAATCGGGCTTATATGTTTACGTAAACGGCAAGGAAGTCGGCTATAGCGAAGATTCCAAGAATCCGGCCGAATTCCTGATCAACAAATACCTGCAACCGGGCAAAAACATGCTGACGCTGAAAATCTTCCGCTGGAGCACAGGTTCCTATCTGGAATGCCAGGACTTCTGGCGCCTAAGCGGTATCGAACGCGATGTCTATCTATGGTCACAACCCAAGATCGCCGTCAATGATTACCGTATTGTCTCCACGCTCGACGACACCTATAAAAACGGTATCTTCAGCTTGGCAATAGATATCAAGAACCATTCTGACAAGGTCAAGAACATCGACGTGACATACGAATTATTAGATGCAAAAGGCAATGTGGCTGCTACGGCAGAAAACAAGTTGTGGGTAAGCCCGAACACGATTACAACGACTTCGTTCGAAAAGACACTGGATAATGTGGAAACATGGAACGCGGAACATCCGAACCTTTACAAGCTGTTGATGACGATCAAGGAAGATGGCAAGGTGACGGAAGTGATCCCGCAAAACGTCGGTTTCCGCCGCATCGAAATCAAAGAGATCGACCAGATCGCCGGCAACGGCAAACCATACACCGTCCTGCTGTTCAACGGACAGCCGATCAAGTTCAAAGGTGTCAATATCCACGAACACAACCCGCAGACCGGACATTACGTGACAGAAGAACTGATGCGCAAGGATTTCGAACTGATGAAACGGAACAATCTGAACTCCGTCCGCCTGTGCCATTACCCGCAAGACCGCAGATTCTACGAGCTTTGTGACGAATACGGATTGTATGTTTACGACGAAGCCAATATCGAATCGCACGGCATGTACTACAACCTGCGCAAAGGCGGTACGTTGGGAAACAACCCGGAATGGCTGAAACCGCATATGGACCGTACAGTCAACATGTACGAACGCAACAAAAATCATCCGTCCGTAACGATCTGGTCATTAGGTAACGAAGCCGGAAACGGTTACAACTTCTACCAGACCTATTTATATGTAAAGGACAAGGAAAAGACCATGATGGGCCGTCCGGTCAACTACGAACGTGCACAGTGGGAATGGAACTCCGACATGTATGTCCCGCAGTATCCAAGTGCAAAATGGTTGGAAGAGATAGGTAAGGAAGGCAGCGACCGTCCGGTTGCACCGTCCGAATATGCCCACGCGATGGGAAACTCGACCGGTAACCTTTGGGACCAGTGGAAAGCGATCTACAAATACCCGAACCTCCAGGGCGGCTACATTTGGGACTGGGTTGACCAAGGTCTGCTTGCCAAGGATGCAAACGGAAAAGAATATTATGCTTACGGCGGCGACTTCGGCAAAGACATGCCGAGTGACGGCAATTTCCTTTGCAACGGTATCGTGAGCCCGGACCGCACTCCGCATCCGGCTATGGAAGAAGTGAAATATGCACACCAGAATGTCGGTTTCGAAGCTGTAGATGTGGCGAAAGGCATATTCAAAGTGACAAACCGTTTCTATTTCACGAGCCTGAAAGATTACATGATCAGCTATACGATCAAGGCAAACAACAAAATCATCAAAGGCAACAAGATGTCTCTCGACCTGGCGCCACAGGCATCCCAGGAAATCACAGTCCCGGTAGAAGGCTTGAAACCGCAGGCCGGCGTCGATTATTTGGTGAACTTTGTCGTGACTACGACCAAACAGGATGGCGTGATCCCTGCCGGATACGACATCGCACAGGATCAGTTTGTTTTGCCGGTAACAGCCGACAAGACCGTTTACAAGGCCGCAGGCCCCAAGCTGACCGTATCTGAAGAAGGAAACGACCTGAAGGTGACTTCTTCCAAAGTGAACTTCGTATTCGACAAGAAAGCCGGCGTCGTGGCTTCCTATAAAGTAGGCGGCACGGAATACTTCAACGAAGGCTTCGGTATCCAGCCGAACTTCTGGCGCGCCCCGAACGATAACGACTACGGAAGCGGCAACCCGAAACGTCTTGAGATATGGGAACTCTCAAGCCGTAACTTCAATGTGACAAGCGCGACAGGCGAGATCATCGATGGTAATGCCATCGTAAAAGTCGACTATAAACTGCCGGCCGGCAACCAGTTCCTGGTGACATACAAGATCTATCCTGACGGTATCATGAACGTGGCCACCCACTTCACGCCTGCCCATTTGGACGGTGTGAAGATCGGTATTTCCGAAGCGACCGCCACCGCGACCTTCTCACCGGGCCGCGCCAATGTCAGCGAACGCGACAAGATGGTCGTTCCGCGTATCGGCGTACGTTTCCGTCTGCCGGCAACGATGGACCAACTGGAATACTTCGGCCGCGGTCCGCTGGAAAACTATTGGGACCGCAAAGCCGGTTACATGATCGGACAGTACAAGAGCACGGCTGAAGAACAGTATTTCCCATACGTCCGTCCGCAGGAAAACGGCCACCACTGCGATACCCGTTGGATTTCATTAGGCGGTAAAGGCAAGAACCTGTTGATCGTTGCAGACGACGAGATGGAATTCAACGCAATGCGTAACTCCGTCGAAGACTTCGACGCTGGCAAGGCAACCGACCGCCCGTACCAGTGGAACAACTTCACACCGGAAGAGATTGCCAACCGTCCGGAAATCGGACCGTATGATAAACCTCGCCAGACGCATATCAACGACATCACACCACGTAACTTCGTTGAAGTATGCGTAGACCTGAAACAGCAAGGATTGGCCGGCTACGACAGTTGGTATTCACGTCCGGAACCGGAATATACTTTACCGGCAGACCGGGAATACAAATGGGGCTTCACTTTGATCCCCGGAGCCAAAGCCAACAGCGCACAGAAGAAAGCGGGCTACAGCTATAAATAAGCAATCCGGTTTCACATAACAAACTAAAAAAGCGGTTGCCAGAGATCGGCAACCGCTTTTTTTGCAAGCATCCGATTGGGCTTCACCATTCCCTGAAATCCTTTGACTATTATCATATGAGAGGGTGAAGGCAGTCCTGACGCTTGCCTTCACCTTAAAAATTTACTTTCACCTTGTCTCGCCCAGACACACCAGATCCGGCCTCTTATACAAAGCGACATATTTAAGCGAATAATAAAGAGATTGTGAATGATATTAATATCCTAATATACTAACATTTAATATTTACCTTATATCTCTTTTCATTTTCGACCTAAGTCGAAAGCCTTTTTGCCCATTGTCGAAAGCATTTTTCACCAAGGGCGAAAAGGTTTTCGACTTAGGCCAAAAGCTCTATGGTTTTATAGTTTAACAATAAAAGTATAGCGACTGCCACTCTATAGTGTACCTTCCATACCCGACTAACCCGCAGATGAAGACAACCGTAACAGGTGAAGGCACTTTTACTATTTGCATTCACCCATCAACAATCTTATAACCCAACCAGTGCATACAAAGGTGAAGCCTCCCCCTGATTATTGGCGGAAAAATAAAAAAAGAAGGTGTGTCAAAATTCTCACCTTCTTTTTTATGCCCAAAGCCCCGACTTTCACAAGCTGGGGCTTTGTTATAACCTGAAGATTTTGTATCTTTAGGCATAAGAATTTATACTATGGCAAAGATACATTTTCGTCCTTACAATCCCAACCAAACAGTGCTTTTTCCTCAAAGAATAGATGAGGATATTGCAGATAACGATCCGGTGCGCATGGTTGACGCCCTGGTTGAGGGCCTGAATCTTGAAAGTTTCAGGAAGCTATATAAGGAATGCGGCCGCAGCCCTTACCATCCCAAGATGATGCTCAAGGTCATTCTGTATGCCTACATGAACAACGTCTACTCCTGCCGGAAAATCGAAAAGCTCCTTCATCGTGACATTCATTATATCTGGCTTGCCGGATATGAGAAACCGGATTTCATTACCATCAACCGTTTCCGCAATCGGGTGAAGAAGGAAATCAACGAGGTGTTTACCCAAACCGTACTCCTTCTCTCTTCCAAAGGCTTCATCAGCCTGAACGTGGAATACATTGACGGGACAAAGATTGAATCCAAAGCCAACAAGTATACTTTCGTTTGGCGAAAAACGGTTGAGCGGAACCGAGAGCGCCTGATGAAGAAGATACATGTCCTGCTAGGGCAGATAGACGATGTCATCGCCCAAGAAAAGTCTTCGGAAAGTAATGAGGAGGTTGAGTTCACTCCGGCCATGCTGACCGAAATGGCGGGAGAATTACGTCATGTGCTGGAACAGGTTCCCGAGCCTTCCACCAAGGAGGAAAAGACTGAGCTGAAAAAGAGACGCAAACAGCTGAAGGAGCTGGAAGAACATAGGGACAAACTCCAGGAATACGACAGTCATCTGGACACGCTGCAAGAGAGGAATTCCTATTCCAAGACGGACAAGGACGCAACTTTCATGAGAATGAAGGAGGATGCCATGCGTAACGGGCAGACGAAGCCCGGTTACAACCTTCAGATCGGCACCGAGAACCAGTTCATCACCGATTTTGCACTCTTCCCGAACCCTACGGATACACTGACCATGATCCCTTTCCTGCAATCTTTTTCAAACAGGTATGACCGGATGGCTCATACGGTGGTTGCCGATTCCGGCTATGGTTCTGAGGAGAACTACCGCTTCATGT
>ERZ773115.861-NODE-861-length-31049-cov-3.135284_pt1 | contig 31049 bp, 25 predicted proteins | sample MGYA00511116_ERZ773115 | MGnify/ENA primary metagenome ERZ773115 (study PRJEB29015, sample SAMEA2737869) | human gut metagenome | biome: human gut; feature: human-associated habitat; material: faeces | place: China | collected 2012 ... | reverse complement strand
CATGTTGCTTGTATGGCAGATCGACAGCATTGTCGCAATCTCTTTCAGTGAGAAAAACTGTGCTTTCATCCTGAGGATCATTTCCATGTCTTCCTCTTCCTGTTTTCCAAACTGATACTGAAGTCCGGATTCCGGAATCAGAAGTCCATGCTCCACATAATATCTCACCGTATTCTTTGATACATTATATTTTCTGGCAAACTCACCGATCTTCATTCTATACTTCTCCTGTAGTTTCCGACAACTTCATCATGACATGCAAATCCATGATTACTCATCTGGCAAAATAAATAATGGGTATAGAAGGAAATCCTCTTCAGTTTTCCTTCTATACCCATAGTTTACTGATTTACATTCTCAGCGTCAATGCGTTTTTTCTGTCTCCTTCTTTCCAACAGCCCAGCCGATCGCAAAGCCGATAATCGATGGAAGGATCCAGCCGAAACCAAGGCTTGCAAGCGGCATATATCCCATTACCTCTCCGGCAGCTGACACACCTAATGTGTCCAGGCAATCTATAATTCCTGCAATGACAGCTCCGATTACAGCTCCTTTGAACGCACCATCATTAGGAACATACTTTTTGAACAGTCCCAGCACAGTAATCGCAAGGCCTGACGGGTACAGCAGCATAAACACCGGTGCCGCCACACTGATAATATTTTCGACTCCGATGCACGCCATAGCCGCTCCGAAAATGCACAATCCGATGACCCACGTGCGATAGTTCACTTTCTTCTTCGTCATGTTTTCCAGAAATGCTGCAGAAATTCCAACCAGCCCAGAGGCCGTGGAGAGACACGCAAGCGCCGCAGATGCTGAAAGTGCGATCGTTCCAAATTTTCCCAGGATCATTCTTACCATTTCAGCCAGAAGTGTCGTGCGGTCAATTCCCTGGTCAAATAATTTTACCGCATCGGCTCCCATGATAAGAAGACCGCTATATACGATTACAGAAGCGATTCCGGCAACCCAGACCGCTTTCACTCATCTTTTTTCGTTCTTCCTGTGTCTCATAGCCTTTTCTCGCCAGATCTGTCAAGAAGATCGTTGAGACAAACAGTCCGGAAAACAGATCACCCGTGTAATAGAGTTCCACAAATGCACTTTTAAACACATGCTCCTGCCCTGTCGGTTCCGGTGTTCCAAGTGGAGTGATGAGCCCTTTTCCAACAATAATGATCAGGAAGACAAGCATCAGCGGTGTAATGTATTTACCGATGCGGTCGATAATGTTATTTTCGTCAAAAGCAAAAAACAAAACTAATGCAAAGAAAATGACTGATGTAACCCAAACCGGGCATGAAGGAAAGAGTGGTGCGATCGCAACTTCATGTGTTGTCGCTGCAGTTCTCGGAAGATTTGATAAGATGACCATTCCGACAGTTGCTACGAAAAATACTCCTTTATCATACCAGGTACCGACCGGTTTACACAGATCACTCCAACTGTTTCCCGTATTTGCAACCGCTACCAACGCAAGAAATGGCAGCACAACTCCGCAGAGGATCATTGCCAGCATAGCGGCTGGCCATTGATCACCTGCCGAAAGTCCGACAGCGGCCGGGAAGATCAGATTTCCCGCTCCGAAAAAGATGGCAAACACTGCAAATCCTGTGATCAGACTGTCTTTGATCGTTTTTCTGTCCATAAAAGTCTCCCCCTTATTTGTATTTTCATTATATTTTTTCTGCTGCTTTGATCAATGCCCGAAACAGCTTTTTCTGCTGCTCGGAATCAAACATCATTTCCGGATGCCACTGAACTCCAATGAAGAAATCATTTGCACCACCAAATTCAAATGCTTCGATCAGGCCGTCCTCAGAGACAGCCGCTTTTGCAGCGCCTTTCGGAAGCTGATTCACTGCCTGATGATGAAAAGAGTTGACACTTACCTTTTTCTCACCGAAGATCTGCATCAAATGCGTTCCGTCTTCCAGACAGATGTTATGACTGGCATAATTTCTTGGAAGCATCGTAAAAAAGTGATTTTCTACCCCCTTGTCCTCCTTTACATCCTGATACATTGTTCCCCCAAATGCGACTGCCATGAGCTGCATTCCACGGCAGATTCCCAACGTCGGCAGTCCTTTTTTCAATGCTCTCCTCGCCAGTCCGAGATCCTGCTGATCACGCATTGGCATCAGTGTCCCGCAGCATCCCCGGATCTGCTGTCCATAAAGCTGCGGGTTTACATCATGACCGCCGGACAGGATCAGTCCATCCAGATGTTCCAGGATCTTCTCTGCTTCTGCCGGGTCCTCCAGCTGCGGAATGATGACTGGAATTCCTCCTGCATGTTCCACCGCCCGGATGTAATCCGCTGCGAGAAAATCCCAGTCCTGAGTTTCTGCCCCCATATGGCTGGCCAGACCTACATCATCTCTATAGTCATAATTGCAACTCACACCAATCAATGGTTTCATTTTACTACCTCCTCTTGTTCCGAATGTGTTTCGATGTATTTTTTATAACACATCCATTCCAGACCGCTTCAAGACATAATTTTTTTATAATTCAAAAAAAACGTGCACCATGGTACGCGTTTTTTTCTCAGGACTGTTTTTTTCCGTATTGACATCCTGCATAGACATAATTGTAAGTTCTTCTTATTCTTTATATTTCATTCCATGAGGAGGTATCGTTTTCATGAATTTTTTAGCAGGTATATTTTTCTGTTTTGGCGCACTCGATTATTTTTGCGGAAACCGGTTTGGGATCGGCGAATCATTTCTGGAAGGTCTGAAATCCATCACTGATCTTCTGCTTTTAATGACCGGTTTTATGATTCTGGCTCCATGGATCGGTTCCATGCTCGCGCCATCCATCGGACCTGTTTTTCAAGCCGTGGGGTGTGATCCGTCTTTGATTGCCGGGATGATCATGAGCTGTGACAGCGGTGCTGCGGTCCTTGCCGATTCTATAGCACTTACATCCGATGCCGCACAATTTAACGGCATGATCGTCGGTGCATTTTTAGGGATCACATTTGTGTTCACGATCCCGTTTGCATTATCCAACTCGAACGGCAGCCGCCAATCAGCAGCCGTAAAAGGCCTTCTGATCGGTATTCTTGTTCTTCCGGGCGGATGTCTTCTGACCGGCTGTATTGCCAGACTTCCTATGTCCATCATTTTACATAATCTCTGGCCAGTCGCCTTGGTCTCCATCTTTCTGCTCATCCTGTTTCTTTGCTTTCAATCACACATTGTTGGGATCTTTAAAGCCATTTCCAATCTGATTCGCGGAATTTCTCTATTAGGCTTCTGCGCGGGAGTACTCAACGAGATTGCCGGTTTCCATCTGCTTTCCGGTCTTACTCCATTTCATGAGGTGTTTCCCGTCATCACAGAGATCGGGGTGTTTTTAGCCGGCATCCTCTCGTTCATGACTCTGTTTCAATGCATCCTTCAGCGTCCTTTGTCTGCGATTGCAAAATTGTTATCTATCCAAACCGATACCTTGGTCTCCATGCTCCTGGCACTGGCAAATCCGATCCCTGTTTTTCTTTCCTTTGAAAAGCTCGATACCAGGGGATGTTTTCTCGTCACAGCCTTTCTGACTCCTGCCTGCTTTGCTGTTGGAGATCATCTGGCTTTTGCAATGCAGTACTCTCCCTCTATCGCATTGCCGCTGATGCTCGGGAAAATTCTAACCGGCCTGTTCGCCTTCTTGCTGGCGTTCTGTTTGTCTCCATTTTTCCAGCTTTCAGATTCCTGATCTGCGACAAGTGAAAACACGCTTCGCGAGTTTCCCCTTGTTATCGCGACAGTCGCCAAGGTCTCGCGCAAGCGCGGACTTTGGCTCGTTGTTCGCGTAAATAAAAAACGTTGTTCATGTGAGTGGCAGAAACCTGATCTTCCGATGCCAACGATCATGAACAACGTTTTTATTTCATTTATTTTTCTTTTTATTCTAAAGTTCTCCGTCGGAACTCCTTCAGATACTCCTCCAGCGACACATACTGTCCATTATTCACCCGGTAGGACGGATTCCACATCCTCACAACGCGGACAGTCGCCTCGTCTTTCTTTGCCTCTTTTATCGGACGGTATTCCCGGTCTGCAAAAAAGACATCTCCCTGGATCAGATCTTTCCATTTCATGTAGATCTCCCGGTTCTTTTTCTGTTTCTTATTCTGGAACACTTCCATCACGATCAGGCGGAAGAGGTCCTCTCCGCAGCAGACCACAGTCTTCGGGTTTAAAAGCCGGATCTGCTTCTTGATAAACTCCATATAGTACTGGCCATAATCCATGCTGACCTCATCAGCCGCGCCCTTTCCGCCGCGCTTATTGAGATAGAGTACCGCCGCCTTCTCGCGGAGCTTTTTCCCGGTAAGTCTGCACTCTTCCCCCGGATGACGTTCCTCCCAGAGGACCTTCTGCATGCCAGTGAGATACTCCAGATATTCCACCCGGCCAGACGGACTCTTTCCGGAGAGAAAGTCGCCCCGGATATCCGAGACCACCGGCATCGTCTCGCCTTTCTGGATCATTTTCCGCATGTTCGTCTCTTTTAATATATAAAGGGTCCCGTCATAGTGCACCGGGTCCACGATTCCGTCAATATGAAAATTTCTCTGATCCAGTTCCGGATAACAGGTCTTTCCGTCCGGATCTTCCTCCATCTGCTGCATCAGCTCCCACAGCACATAAAGTTCCTCCAGGGAGCGGCATTTTGCGACCTGACCTTCCAGGATGATCTGCTCCATCGTCTTTTTCATGGTTCCTCCAACGATCCGTTCTGCCCGGTGCGCCTTCGCTCCGGCTTCCTTTTTCCCGGAAACACAGGCCTTCCAGAGGCATCCGCTTATTTTTCTTTTGTGCATTGCACTCACTGATCTTCATTTTATCATAATTTTCTTCAAAAAAATAGTGGAAATTCCACTCCGGATTCGCTATAATAATGAAAATGTTATCGTTCCTGCATTGCATGAACGATAACAGATTTTGCCGATGCTTCGCATTCCGAATCGGCAAAATCCACTCCCCCTACTATAACTGTACGGAATTTTCAGTTCAGAAAATTCCTACCCAGCATGGTAACGCAAAACATTTGGAAGGAGATTACAAACATCATGAGACACATGTTAAATCCTCTTGACTTTTCTCTTGAGGAGACGGACAATCTCTTAGAGCTTGCCGCCGACATTGAGAAAGACCGTTCCCGATACGCACACGTGTGTGACGGAAAGAAATTAGCAACCCTTTTCTATGAGCCAAGCACAAGAACCCGTTTAAGTTTTGAAGCGGCCATGTTAAACCTCGGAGGTTCCGTTCTCGGTTTTGCTTCCGCCGATTCCAGTTCCGCGACCAAGGGTGAAAGTGTTTCCGATACAATTCGTGTTATTTCCTGTTACGCAGATATCTGCGCAATGAGACATCCAAAAGAAGGTGCAGCCTATGTTGCCTCCACCAAATCTTCGATTCCTGTTATCAATGCCGGAGACGGCGGTCATCAGCATCCCACACAGACTTTAACTGATTTATATACGATCCGTTCCTTAAAGGGCAGACTTTCCAATATGACAGTCGGACTCTGCGGAGATTTAAAATTTGGCCGCACGGTCCACTCTCTGATCAATGCACTCTCCCGCTATGAGGGGATCCGCTTTATCCTGATCTCCCCGCCGGAATTAAAGGTACCGGATTATATCAAGGAGAGTGTCCTTGATGCCAAAAATATCGAGTACCGTGAGACAACCAGTCTTGATGACGCAATGGAAGAACTGGATATCCTCTACATGACAAGAGTCCAGAAGGAACGTTTCTTCAACGAGGAAGACTACATCCGCATGAAGGACTGCTACATTCTCGACAAAGAAAAGATGAAACTCGCAAAACCGGATATGTACGTTCTGCATCCGCTCCCGCGTGTCAATGAGATTTCCGTCGAAGTCGATGATGATCCGCGTGCCGCATACTTTAAACAGGTCCAGAACGGCGTATATGTCCGTATGGCTCTCATTATGACATTACTGGAGGTAGAAAAACCATGTTAAATATCAGCGGAATCCGGGAAGGTGTTGTCCTTGACCATATCCAGGCAGGAAAAAGTATGGATATCTACCGCTACCTGCGTTTAGGCGAGCTGGACTGCACCGTCGCGATCATCAAGAACGCGAGGAGCAACAAGATGGGCCGGAAAGACATCATCAAGATCGAGGGACCGCTCGACGCCATCGACCTCGATGTTCTCGGCTACATCGACCACAACATCACCGTCAACATCATCCGCGATGACAAGATCGCCGAAAAGCGCACCCTGCATCTCCCGAAGATCTTAAAGAACGTGATCCACTGCAAGAACCCGCGCTGCATCACCTCGATCGAGCAGGAGCTTCCGCATATCTTCTATCTCGATGATAAAGATCATGAAGTGTACCGATGCAGATATTGCGATGAAAAGCATGGCTGATCAGTGATTTCAGGCTGACTGTTGTTGATCAGACGATCTGGCTTAATTTTAGAGACCGCAGCAATCCAGGTATCGATTGCTGCGGTCTTTCTTGTTGTCTGCTTTTCTTGACAAATACACGTATACCTATCATATAATTTATTTTTGTGTTATATTTAAATTTTCATCCCAGAATATTGGTCATGAGAACATGAGAACTTTACCTACACCTTTCCATATTTCTGCGCCTTTCTTCTCAGACGCTTCATGGCGGATTTTCACCCGGAAGAAGAACCCGGACAAAATTAGATCGATTTTTGCACAATAAGTAAAAAAAGACCACCTCCATCCGGCTTTTCAGCCAGACAGGGTGGTCTTTTTTCTTAGAACTGGATCACGCCAATCAGCGTTGATAAGATCAGGACCGCAATGCTCGCCGGCCATACAAGGCGCAGGGAGTAGCGGATATGCTCACTGATGGAGACATCTGCAAGACCGAGGCCCACGTATACGGCTGCAACGGACGGGCTGATCGGAGTTGCCATTGTGGCTGATAAAAGGAAGGTTGCCGCTACCGTTTCCGGCGTGATGCCGAACGGCTGTACTACGCCGATAATGATCGGGAGAAGTGCGTAGTAGAAGGCATCCGTTCCAAGGATCATCAGGAGCGGTACGGAGAAGAGTGCCATGAACCAGTGCATATGCGGAGCGATCGCTGACGGAAGGGCATTTACGATCGTCTGCGCCATTGCCTCGACCATGCCGGAGTCCTTGATGACACCCATGAAGATACCAACTGCAAACAGAGTAACTGTCATAACCATCGCATTTGAACCGTACTCTTTGATCTTTTTGCTCTGCTCCTTGACACTTCGGAAGTTTACGATCAATGCGACTGAGTATGCAACCATAAAGATGGAGTATAACGGTACCGGAAGATCCATGAAGAGAAGGACAAGCATAGCGATCGTGAGGATCAGGTTAAACCAGTAGATACCATCGTATTTGACCTTCTTCTCTTCCATCTCCTCCTCAAGCTCAGCCTGAGTTTCTTTTCCCGCGCCATTCTTTTTCTCAATGGCTACAACCACGAACGCGATCGCAAAGGCAACGATGACAAGACAAACGACTCCCGGAATGATAAAGCTGTAGAGATCTCCTACCTCAATGCCGACAACACTTGCGGCACGCATGGTCGGTCCACCCCACGGGACGATATTCATAACACCGTACGCTCCGCACATTGTTCCGAGAAGTGCCTGCGGGCGGATTCCCATCTTCTTACAGATCGGAAGGAATGCCGGAACAACGATCAGGAAGGTTGTCGCGCCGGAACCGTCTAAATGTGCCACAAATGTTGTAAGCAGTGCTGCTAAAAGGATTGTTGTGACGTTCTTTCCTGCTCTCTTGATCAGGAATCCGATGATCGGATCAAAAGTCTAATATCCCACTTTTTTAAACCAAACAGACATTAGCATTATGATTTTTATCATTCTTTATAAGAATTGATCAGACTTCCTGCCAGAAGGACTTTCTTCTCCGCCTCTGTCACTCCGTTGAGATCCAGCTCAAGGTCGCGGACAGCGCCGTCTTTTCCGATTACCTTCGCAGTGAACTTTGTTGCTCCGTCTTCCACAGCCTTTCTGATTCCCGGAAGATACAGATATTCACCCGGCTCCAGGTTGATCTCCGCCTCTGGACATGTGAACGGCAGGATTCCCCAGTTCACGCAGTTGCTGCGGTATCTCTTTGTTGCGTACTCGATACAGATATTCGCAAGACCGCCGAGAACCTTCTGACAGCTTGCCGCGTACTCTCTCGCGGAACCGTCACCCGGTCTCTTTGCGTAGAGAACGGAACCGATTCCTGTGGTCTTCATAAGCTCGTCCACAGAAGTGTCCACACCTGCTGCCTTCAGAACCTGATAAAACTCACCGGCCTTTTCCTTATCGCCTGCGACTCTCGCCTTCTCAAACTCCTGTGCGGCTTTCGCACGGCCCACATACTGCGGATCTTTCCTGATCAGAGTGAACTCGGAGATCTTGTACGGGTTGGAGCGGTAGGACGCGGTCTCACCGGACGGGATCAGCTCATCGGTGGTCGTTACCTCATCGCGGATCACGCTGGCAACCTGAAGAAGAAGGTTATCTGTCAGAGCCGGCATTTTCGGCCAGTCTTTGATGGACGGACCATATACGATCTCTGTCTCCGGTTTTGCCTTTCCAAATCCATTATAAACGATATTGTCGTAAATGTGTTCGTTAAACTCATATTCCGGTGTGTTGTAAACTGCCGGGCAGTCCTCCGCGGATGTCAGATAACCGCCGTTGAACGCGGTAGCCGCGATGGACTTGGAATCCATAAGAGCTACGGAAGCGATCTGGCCGTTTGCCGGGTTGGAGCCTTCACGGTTCGGGAAGTTTCTCGTGCTGTGACGGATACAGAAATCATTGTTGCCCGGTGCGTCGGAAGCTCCGAAGCACGGTCCGCAGAACGCTGTCTTCACACGGACACCGTAATTCATCAGATCATTTAACACGCCGATCTTATTGAGTTCGTACATGATCGGCTGGGATGCCGGATAGATGTTGAACGGGAAGGTTCCGAGACCATGGTTCATCTTCTTTGCGATCTGGTCAACCGCATAGATGTTCTCGAAGGAACCAGCCGCACATCCCGCGATCGCTGCCTGATCTACCTTGATCTTTCCGTCATGGATCTTGGAGTGGAGATCAAGATGGATGTCCTTGTTGTTCTCAAAGACTCTCTCCGCCTCTTTCTCCGTGAGTGTCATATATTTCTCCGGATCTGCGATAACATCCGCCAGCGGATAAGCATTGCTCGGATGGAACGGAAGTGCGATCATCGGAACGATCGTGTCAAGATTGATCTCAACGATTCCATCGTACATTGCCGCATGGCCCGGTTTCATCTCCTTGAAATCATCCGGACGTTTGTGGATCTCGAAATAACGCTTTGTCTGCTCATCAGTCGCCCATATGGAGGAAAGACATGCGGACTCTGTGGTCATTGTATCGATTCCGTTACGGAAATCCATGGACATGCTGGAAACGCCAGGTCCGACGAACTCCAGGATCTTATTCTTAACAAAGTTATTTTTAAATACTTTTCCGATGATGCTTAATGCCACATCCATCGGTCCTACCCATGGCTTCGGCTTGCCGGTTAAGAACACACCGATCACGCCCGGATATTCGATCTCATAATATTTTCCAAGCATTGCCTTCGCAAGCTCCGGACCGCCCTCACCGATGGAGATGGATCCCTGGGTACCGTAACGGGTATGGGAGTCGGATACGATGGACATGCCGCCGGATTTTACGATCATCTCACGCATATACTGGTGGATGACTGCTTCGTGCGGCGGTACAAAGATTCCGCCGGATTTCTTGCAGGCGGACTCCGCATACTTATGTACATCCGTATTGATGGTACCACCAACTGCACACAGGCAGTTATGGCAGTTGGTAAATACACATGGCATCGGGAACTCTTTTAAGCCACTGGCATAAGCGGTCTGCAGGATGCCAACATAGGTATTGTCATAGACACCCATGGAATCGAACTTGATCTGCAGATGCTCCATATCACCAGAATGATTGTGTTTTTCCAGCACCTGATACGTCAGTGTCTGTTTTTTGCCTTCCTCCGCACTGCTGTCTGCCGCGTCAGCAGCTGCAACGATTTTTTCATTGTTTAAAATATAATGTTTGCCTTCATGTAAGGTTACCATTGTTTATCTCCTTCTTTTTATTCTGCAATTCGTCCCATATATAAAAGCTCTCCCTGTTCATTTCTTGAGAATTTTGAAAAGAATTCATCATATGCTATTCTGCTCTCTTCTGCGTAATTAGCGTGAGGCATGTGATCCACTATGCCAATCTTGACCATCGGTGTTCCTTTCGCATTTTCCCAGACATAGTATGTAATTGGATTACAATTATAAACACCAGGATCTTTGGAAAGATTATATTCTTCTATCAAAAACTTCAAAAAACTTGTTACCTCAGTATCTGTTTCCGGAAATGGCCAGATAACAGAAGTATCAAATAAATTATCTTCACTTCCAATTAACATGCAAAAAGGAACGTGACCGTCCTGGAAGTAATGTTTCTTGTGATAAGAAAAAGGACCCTTTCCACCTGGAAGACTGAAACCCGACCAGGGTGAAACTGCTGTAAACAGATCCGATGCCGCCAGAGCACAATAAGACGCCATATAACCACCAGAAGACTGACCACAGGCAAAAATTCTTGTGTTATCAACTCTATGTCTGCCTTTAATATCTTCTATCATAGTGCGCACAAACTTTTCACTGTCAATTTGCTTACCTTCATAATTTCCATTCCACACACGAACACTTCGAAGACCATCTTGCCTGATCTGATAAAAATCAGCTGTAGGGAACACTGCAATAAAATTTCGCTCTTCTGCCACAGTACTCATATCTGTGATGTCAAAAAAGGTTTCTCCATTTCCTCCCCTTCCATGAAATGCCACCACCAATGGAACTTCATCATTCCCAGATGCCACCGCATCAGGAACATATTCATACCATTCTCTGGTAATTCCATCTACCTCTATTGTATGGTAAGTTGCACCGTTCTGCATTGGATTCCTGTAATAACGAAGCAGCTTATTTCCATATCCGCGATGTCTTCTTGCCGCGCCAATATACTGCCAGACATACTCCAATTTCTCAATATTCCAAAAATCAATTCGTTGGTTTCTGGTTATTCTAGTCTGAGCAATCAAATCCTCATTAATTTTGCTTGTTTTTTTGATGTTCTGAGGAAGAAAAATTTCCGTACCTGTTTTATCATACAATGGTTCTGCCTGAGACTTGTTTTCCTGCTTCCAGTAAGAAATTACCTGTTTCTCTATTTTTCCTTCATGTTCAAATAGCATCCACACCGGAAGTTGGCATTTTTTCGAAGAAATAAATAACTCCTCTTCTTGACTTCCCGCTTCACTGTCAGACACATTTCCTGCATTCAGCATAACATAATCGTTAAAATTGCCATATGTTACTAATCCTGACCATTCACTGGTCATTTTCATAACCGCCTGCTGTGCAATTGATGCTCCATCACCAAAACCAGCTGCATAGATACAATCCTGCATTACCACATAGTATTCTCTGGCTTGAACATTTTTATAGACTGAATTCATGAAATCGGCATCCTTACCACTGAAATCCCATGCCCCATTTAATGTTTCCAGAATAACAAGAAGAATCTGATTCCTTTCCGCCAGTTTTATAAACTCTCCTGTTTGAAGAAATTCTACAATTTCCAGGTGAGATGGCGGGGCAATGATCAAACATGGACAATTGTAATGAAGTCCTTCCGCAGCATACGTCAATACACTGCGGGAAACTCCATCAACAACCCATGTTTGTCGAAATAAGCCAGCGATCTGAAACTTTCCCGGATCTTTAAAATCAACAGGTAAATCAGCTCCTTTTTCCGGCAATAACGTCCACTCCGGATTGACCATTTTCATAAATTTCTTCCTCCTGTGCAAAATATTCCATTTCTATTACATTGGAATAAATCCTGTTACAACACCTGCAACCAAAGAAATCAAGGATGCTGCAATCAAATACTTTGCAGAATACTTCACATGATCTCCATAGGAAATATCCAAAAGACCAAATGCCATGTATGATGCTGGAATTGCCGGACTTAAAATTCCAGTATAGCTAACCATCATAAAAGTAGTTGCTACGACAACCGGTGAAATGCCGTACGGTTCTACAATTCCAATTACAAGCGGCAAGTATCCAAAGTAGAATGCATCTGTTCCCAAACATGGAAAGGCTATCATTGCGATTAATGCAAAAATAATCAACATGAAGGAACCAATGGAACTGGGAACAATCGCCGCAATTACAGATGCCATATTATCCATCATTCCGCTGTTGTTTAAAACCCCAAGAAAAACGCCTACAGAAAGTAATGTTACAGTCATAGAAACTGAGTTGGTACCAAATTCCTTGATTTTTTTTGCCTGCTCTTTTGCATTGGGATAATTTACAACCAGTGCAATGACATATGAAACCATAAATATAAAATATAAAGGAAGCCCTGTTTCTATAAAAAGTGTTACTAACATTGCAATCGTGATAAACAGATTAACAAAATATTTTCCATCCAATTTCTGACGTTCTTCAACAGCCGAAGCAACTATCGTATCAGAAACATCTAAAACTCCTGCACCATGTTTCTTTTCATTTCTTGCAATAATATAAATGAACACAATTGCAATCACAACCATAATCGCCATACGCGGTAGCATAACCTGAAAATACTCGTTGGTCTCCATACCCACAACAGATGCTGCACGAGCAGTAGGACCTCCCCATGGAATCAGGTTCATGAAGCTTAATACGCACGTCATCGTAGCAAAAATTGCTTCCGGACGAATTTTTAATTTCTTACACAATGGTAAGAATGCCGGAATAACAATCAGATATGTAGTGGAACCAGAACCATCTAAATGTCCAATCACTGAGGCTGCTGCAACTGCAAACAACACCAATGTAACATTATTCCCGACTCGTCTTGTCAGTGCATTGATTGCCGGATCGAACAGCCCTCTTTCTCCCATCAGCGTAAAGAATGAAATAGAAAATACAAACAAAATAGTTGTATTCATAATACTGGACATTCCGCCTTTCAAAAAGCCAGCAATATCGTTTAAGCTAAATCCACAGATCAAGGCAGCAATAAAAGGAAGTGAAACAAATGCCACCGGCGGTGCTACATATCCTTTTAATAATACAAAAACCAAAACAAAAATCAAACCAAATCCTACAACTGCTAACATCGTATTCATATAATCGTTTTAATCCTTTCCCCAATGCATTTTGATAATAATTCAGTCTCTCACATATACATATCCGTCCATGATGCGGCGGGCAGTTCTTGTAACGCCGCCCTTGATGACATGGTCGCCGTCGATCTTGATATCTACGGCTGTCACACCGCTGGCATGACCTAAACGGACGATGGACTGTCCTTCCTCAGGCTTTACAAGATCATTTACGATGGTTCCCGGAAGAAGCGCAGCAGCACCTGTTCCGATGGAAACTGTGATCGGGTATGCCTTATGGAGAGAACCAACGGATACGGCGCGGACGCAGATATCCATGGTGTCTGCCGGTGTCAGATTTCCGTCCATATCTTTGTAATCCTGCGGCTCGGAGATAATGGATACCTTCGGGAGAGATGTGGATTTTGTTCTGGCATCCTCCCAGTTTTCAACGAAGCCACATGCCTTTGCAGCAAAGCAGCGGATCCGCTCAATGTGCTCCATCACAGCTTTATTGGAGTTTAATTCTACAAGCTCAGTTCCCTTGATTCCAAGGTCTTTCGCCCGCATGAACACGATCGTGTTGGAGCAGTCAACGATAGAAACCTCGATCGGACCGTAATCCGGGATATCGAAGGTATCTTTCCGGTTGCCGGTCGGGAAAAGTTTTCCTGTGGCAGCACCTGCCGGTTCCATGAAGTACATATCGATGCGGCTTCCTGTTCCCGGAACTCCGCGGATCGCCTCATCTCCATCTACCATGGCATGACCGTCCTTCACACGGACATGTTCCTCAATGATCTTGTTTGTGTTTGTGTTGAGGACTCTCACAACTGTGACCGGCTCCACAGCCGGAACAAGTCCCTCATCGATCGCGAAAGGACCAACCGCGGAGGAAATGTTTCCACAGTTTGCCTTTTTGTCAACGTTCGGGATCACGATATCAACCTGACGGAAGGAATAATTGACATCTGCGTCCTCTCTCTCAGACGGAGAAATGATCGCGATCTTACTTGTGGAGGAAACAGTTCCTCCCATACCGTCGATCTGCTTGACATCCGGGCTTCCCATAACCTTTAAGAACAGCTCGTCCCACTTGGACTGATCCTGCGGGAGGTCTTTTTCATGGAAAAATACAGCTTTGCTTGTGCCGCCGCGCATGTAAACGCAGGGATACTTTGTCATATACATAGCTTTTACTCCTTACATTCTTTAATTTTATATGGTATAATGGATTTTAATAACAAATTTTAATGGAATATTTCCAACTTTTTCGGGAGGCGTACGTTTTTATGAATGAACAGGACTATCAGCTTTTGATCGATCTCTATGAAACGAAAAATATCACAAAGGTCGCTGACCAGCATTTTCTGACTCAGCCCGCTCTCACAAAGCGCCTTCGCCGCATTGAGGAGGAACTCGGTTCCGTCCTTCTCGTCCGTTCCCGGAAAGGCGTAGGCTTCAACTCTGTGGGAGAATCCGTTATCTCCTACTGCCGTCAGATGTGCGAGATGAATGAGCAGCTCCGAAATTCTATTAATGCATCCAAGGGAATTGTCGGAGGTTCTCTTTCCATCGGCACATCCATCAACTACTGCCGCTACCGTCTTCCGAGTGTCATGCGGACTTACACGAAAAAATATCCAATGGTCGATATCAGCATCTCCACCGGTCACAGTCAGACGCTGTTCCGGCAGCTCTCGGAAGGAAAATTTCCCATCGCGATCCTCCGCGGAGAATATCCCTGGGAGGAAGGACGGATCCTTCTCTCTTCCGAGCCGGTCTGTTTCGTCTGCAGCAGGGAGAACGCTGACCGGAATCCTGCGGAATATCCCTATATCAGCCACCGTACAGACCCTAATGAAGAAGATCGTTTAAACCAGTGGGCTCAGGAACACGGACTGAATATCCAGAATTCCCGAATGATCCTTGATGACATCAACAGCTGCCGCGAGATGGCCGCCGCCGGACTTGGATGGACCACACTTCCCAGCATCTGTCTCGGAGATTTCCCCGGAAAAGTCGTTCCTCTGTTTTTAAAGAACGGAACACCCCTGCGCCGAAACACCTATCTTCTCTACCATACAGAAAGCTACGAGCTTCTGCAGGTTCAGAAGTTTCTGGAGACCATCGAGCAGTATGAGCAAAATACTGGAATACTGGCTTTTTCAGACGTTCCTGCGCCATTCTGATCTTCCGGCTTTTTACTGCCTGTCATCCAGCTAAAACTTATGCCCTATATTTCTTCTCAAGGAACTCTCTTCCAACCTGTGGGAACATCGCATAGGTGAGGATGTCCTCCTCTGTTCTTGCGATATCCCTGCACTCCTCGCAAATCTTCTCATATCCCGCCGGGATCAGATCTGCAGGACGGCAGGTGATCGGCTGTTTGTCATCGCCGAGAATGCGCTTCTTTAACTCCTCGCTTACCGGACCCGGAGCTTTTCCGTACTTGCCTTCCACGTATGCGGTCACTTCCTTCGGAATCATCTGATACCGTTTTCCGGAGATCACATTGATGGTTGCCTGTGCGCCGCACATCTGGGAGAACGGAGTTCCAAGCGGCGGATATCCGAGATCCGCGCGGACCTTTACAACTTCTTCCAGAACTTCCGGAAGTCTCTCCGGTGCTTTCATCTGTGCCAGCTGGAACTCAAGGTTGGAACGCATTCCGCCAGGGATCTGGTGGCGGACAACATTGATGTCCACGCCCTGAAGCTTTGACTCGAATTCCTTATATTTCTTTCTGATCTCTTTTAAGTACGCGTTGATCGGTGCCAGCTTTGCATAATCAAGTCCGGTGTCACGGGGCGTTCCCTTTAACACCGCGATGATGCTCTCTGCTGCCGGATGGCTTGTTCCAAGAGCAAACGCGGAGACATCCACGTCAAGCACGTCAGCTCCCGCTCTTGCGACCTCCCAGTATGTGATCTCAGTCATACCGCCAGTGCAGTGGGAATGATAGTGAACCGGGACATTTACGGCTTTCTTAACAGCCGCCACGGTCTTCGCAGCAGTCGTCGGATCGATCATGCCGCCCATGTCTTCCAGATGGACTGCTGTCGCACCGATGTTTACATAGTCTATCGCAGTCTGTACGAAGGATTCAACAGTGTGAACCGGGCTGGAGGTAAACTGAATGTTGCCCTCCACGCGTTTTCCGGCTTTCAGCGCTGCCTTAGCGGCACACGCGCAGTTTCTGATATCATTTAAGCCATCGAAGATCAGGAAAACATCCATTCCGTCCTCTGCTGCCTTTGTCACAAACTTTTCAACCACATCGTCCGGATAAGGAGTGTATCCTAAAAGGTTCTGACCGCGAAGCAGCATACGCAGCGGTGTTTTTTTACAGACCCTCTTGAATGCCTTCAGGCGCTCCCACGGATCCTCATTCAGATACCGGATGCAGGAGTCAAACGTCGCACCGCCCCACATCTCGATACACTCATATCCGAAGTTGTCCATCTGCTCTAAGACCGGAAGCATGTCCTCCGTTCTCATTCTTGTTGCGATCACTGACTGCTGGCCGTCGCGGAAATCCACGGACGCAAGCTTCACCGGCCCGTATTTTTCTGTTCCATCCCATGTTCCGGGACGTTCTGCTGTCTTAGCTTTGTTCCAGAATCCCATTCTCTTGATCCTTTCTTATATGTATGATTGTAATTGTTCCGTCGGTCTGCGCGCTTATGGCATTGACCGAAAAATCTTCATGTCAGTTTTCTTCAAACCGTCATTCTCTTTCTTCTTGAGTTCATCTTAACATCTTATTTCCATAATGTAAAATTTCGTATTATTATTACAATTCATAATATTATTTCATGATATTTTTGTGTAATTTTGCTGCAATGTTGGCACGCTATGTCGATTGCATATTTCACAGAGATTGCGCAGCAAAAGGAGAATTTTTGAGGATTGCGGGAGCACGCAGTGCGAAGCAATACGGTATCAGAGGGGGCATAAGCTTTTGATCCCAGCATCATTATAATATTTTATCTATCCAACCACTTACAGAAATTATTTGATGCGAATTTTATTTATGACCCAAAAAGACCGCTCCCCAAAATCTCAACCCGAGATTCTGGAAAGCGGTCTTCATCATTTTCTTTATTCAATATTCTGAGCAAGACGATAAGCCGGGTTATGTCGTTGGATGGTCATCTATCTAGACCGTCCGTCACCGGACGGCTCAAGCGGCCTACCCGGAAGCAGACGGGCCGCCTTATGCTTCCTGTTTGGCCTTGCTTCGAGTGAGGTTTGCATGTGCCCTCCCTGTTACCAGTGAGGCGGTAGTCTCTTACACTGCCTTTCCACCCTTACATGCTGCCATGCGGTTTATTTCTGTTGCACTGTCTCTGAAGTCGCCTTCGCCGGACGTTATCCGGCACCCTGCCCTTTGAAGCCCGGACTTTCCTCTCCTGCATCCCTGAGAATTGCAGCAGCGACCATCTGTCCTACTCAGAACTTGTTTATTTTAGCATATATTTATTTTGATGTCCAGACGTGTGTTTATATTTTTTTCGTTACGGCTTTTACAGATAATGTCCATATGGATGCACACTCATATGAAAATGCCACAGAAAAAACGGATACAACTACACGTTTAGGCAGCTTCCCCCAATAAACTCCCTGAGAATCGAAGTCTTCGGGATCACGTCACTGTCGATGGCAAGGAAATAGTCCAGGAACTTGAGGAGCCGTTTTGCCTCATCATACTCTTCCCGGTCTCTCGGGATATTGAAGAGCAGTGGTTCCGCATAAAGCTTCAATACCGCAAGCTCATACACAAGCGCGGAGTTGAACATCACATCGGCACTCTCCTGGTACGGGAAGATATTCTTATCCTCACCGCGGCGTACCGACGGCCAGCGCTCGATGGTCTCTAACGCGGAGGTTCCTCTCGTTCTCGCGTCCCGCACCATCCGGCGGATCAGTCGTCCGTCAGTTGTCGGGATCCGGTTGTGCTCATCCACATTCAACTGGGTCAGGGCGCTGATGTAGATCTTAAATTTACTGTCCTTCGGAAGTTCTGAGGACATCGCGTCATTCAGGCAGTGGATACCCTCGATGACGAGAATATCCTTTTTTCCAAGCTTCAGCATTTCGCCTTTGTATTCCCTCTTACCGGTCTTAAAGTTAAACCTCGGAAGCTCAATCGTCTTACCGGAAAGCAGGGCGTTCATATCCTCATTAAACTGCGGAATATCCACGCATCCAAGCGCCTCAAAGTCCGGCTGCCCGTTCTCGTCAAGCGGATACTCTTCCCGATTTCGGAAATAGTTGTCCACGGAGATCGGATGTGGGTTGTATCCCAGCGCCGCAAACTGGGTTGAAAGCCTGTGGCTGAAGGTTGTCTTACCGGAAGAAGACGGACCTGCGATCATCACGATCCTGCGGTCCGGATCCTTCACGGCCTGTTCCGCAACCTGACCGATATTCTTCTCCTGGAGTGCCTCTTGCATCAGGATCAGATCCTGTCCCTTCCCGTCCGCGATCATCTTATTCAGAGCACCGACATTCGGGACCTCAAGACTGTCACTCCACCGATACGATGAACGAAGGATCGAGAACAGCTTCTCCCTGACCGCCGGATGCTCCACATGCTTCGGATCCGATTTCACCGGAAGCAGCAGCAGAAATCCCGCATGGCACGGCACCAGATCAAAATACTTCACATAACTCGTGTCCGGGACCATATACCCGTAAAAATAGTCCTCAAACTCTCCGATACTGTAAATATTCACCCGCGATGCCCGCCGATACTGGAACAGCTGCTCCTTATCATGCATCCCATGCTTTCCGAACAGCTCCACCGCATCATCCGTGTTGATGCTCCGCTTCTTGACCGGGATTGCCGCATCCCGCAGCTTCTCCATCTGCGCCTTTACCTTTAAAAGCAGCTTCTCATCCACCGGGACATCCCCGACAAGCTCCCCGTAAATTCCGTTTCCAAGCGCAAAATCGATCTGGATCTTCCTGATCTTCTCTCTCGGGACTACCTCATAAAACGCCTTCAGCATCAGAAAGATCGCACTGCGCTCATATGTCTTATACCCGGCATTCCCCTCCGCCGTGATAAACGAAATCTCCGAATCCTCCGTCAGAGTCTTATCCAGCTCCCTGAGCTTTCCATTCACTCTTACAAGCAGAATGTCATTCTCATACTGATCCTGAAAATCCCTCGCGATCTCCAGATATGTAGTCCCCTCCGGATAAACCTTCCCGATTCCATTCGCCTTCACAACTGCCATAAAACCGCCTCCAATCCATCCTATATCACCACCGCCGGAAACTTCACCGCCATCTTCTCGATCGCAACTTCCTCCGGCAATTTATCCCGCAAAAATCCCTCCATAAAGTCCATAAACACATGCTCCAGCCCATAATGCCCCGCATCAATGATCATCATCCCCTGGGCCGCCGCATCGATTCCCTCATGGTGACTGATATCCCCGGTAATAAACACCTGCGCCCCTGCCCGAAGCGCCTCCCGGATCTCACTTCCTCCGGCACCCGGACAAGTCGCCGCTCTCGTCACCGGCTCATTTTCATAAAGCTCACTCCCGTAGACCGTGACAAACGGCAGTCCAAACCGGTTCTTCACCTCTCTCGCAAGCTCCGGACCCGTCATCGGTTTCTTCAAAGTTCCGGTCTTTCCGATTCCATAAGCAGTTCCCGAAAGCTCTCCCATAAGCTCCAGCGGCTTCTGATCCACAAAATTCAGCCGGTCCGCGACAATATCCGCCATACATCCCGGCGCCGAGTCAAAATTCGTGTGCATCGCATAATAGGATACATCCGCCTGGATCAGGGAGACAAGACGTCTTCCGATAAAATCCTCATCGGAAACATGCTTCACCGGCTTGAAGATCAGCGGATGATGACTCAAAAGCATATCCGCACCGATCTCTTTCGCCCGCTCCACCGCCGCATCATCCGCGTCCAGTGTCAGCAGGATCTTCTTTACATCCTTATCCATACGCCCAGCAAGAAGTCCCGGATTGTCCCAGTCACAGGCACAGGACTTCGGCGCAAGCGTCTCTAAAATCTCAATGATCTCCCTGCATTTCATGCTGTACCTCCTGATTTTCCCTCAACTGTACTTTTAACCCCGAAAGACGTTCAGCCGCCCGCTCCGAAGAACCGGCCTTTGCGGAAAGATCCCCGATAAAACGAGCGAGCTTTTCCTCTTCCTCTTTCAGATATGTAAGAAGCACCGGATTTTTCGTCCGGATCAGATAATCCCCGTAGAGCATCCGGCTGTCCTCAGAAAGTCCGGAAAGCCCACTGGCGGAAGCTGCATCCTGCGCATTCCCATCTGCCTGATCTGCACCTTTCAGAGCATCTGCCGCCTGATCAGCGTCACCGGAACCTCTTCTTCGGACATCCATCACCGTATAATACTTCCCGTCCTCTAAGAGCATATCTTCCCCGCGGATCTCAAACCCGTTTTCCAGAAGCCATCTGCGGACCTTAAAGATCTCCGACTGCGGGGACAACACCCACTGGGACACGGAATCCCACATGTGCCTTCCGTTCTCCAGGATCTTAATGATCAGCTCACCGCCCATTCCGGCGATCACGACCGAGTCCGCCTCCCCAGGCAGCAGCTTTGCCACCCCGTCTGAGAGTCTTGTCGCGATCTTCTCCGAAAGTCCTGCGAGCGCAATATTCTCCGTTGCACGGGAAAGCGGTCCCTTCCGCACATCCATCGCAACTGCCTTTTTTACGATTCCTCTCCGGACAAGTTCCACCGGCACATGCCCGTGGTCCGTCCCAACGTCTGCCGCGGATTCTCCCGGTTCCACGAACGAGAGCACCATCTCCAGGCGTTCTGATAATTTCATATATGTTTCTCCATTCTTTTTTCGCTTATTCGTCCAGATAATCCTTTAAAACCTTGCTTCTGCTCGGATGGCGCAGTTTCCGGAGTGCCTTCGCCTCGATCTGCCGGATCCGCTCCCTCGTCACATTGAACTGTCTTCCGACCTCCTCCAGCGTCCTCGGTCTCCCGTCATCCAGACCAAACCGCAGCCGCAGGACCTTCTGCTCCCGCTCCGTGAGCGTTGAAAGGACCTCCATCAGCTGTTCATGGAGCAGTGTGTACGTCGCGGCATCCGCCGGCACTTCCACGTTGTCATCCTGGATAAAATCTCCAAGATGGCTGTCCTCCTCCTCACCGATCGGCGTCTCCAGGGACACCGGATCCTGGGAGATCTTCATGATCTCTCTCACGCGGTCTACCGGCATATCGAGCTCTTTCGCAAGCTCCTCCGGCGTTGCCTCTCTTCCGAGTTTCTGTACCAGCTGGCGCTGTGTTCTCACAAGCCGGTTGATCGTCTCGACCATATGGACCGGGATCCGGATCGTTCTCGCCTGGTCCGCGATCGCGCGGGTGATCGCCTGACGGATCCACCAGGTCGCGTAAGTGCTGAACTTGTATCCCTTCCGGTAATCAAACTTTTCCACGGCCTTGATGAGTCCGAGATTTCCCTCCTGGATCAGGTCCAGAAGCTGCATCCCGCGTCCCACATAGCGCTTTGCGATGCTGACCACAAGACGTAAATTGGCCTCGGCGAGCTTCTTTTTCGCCGCCTCATCCCCAAGCTCGATCTTCTTTGCCAGCTCGATCTCCTCATCCGGGGAGAGCAGCGGCACTTTCCCAATCTCCTTTAAATACATCCGGACAGGGTCATCCACGCTGACTCCTTCCGGAACTGAGAGGTCGATATGTTCCATATCGATCTCATCCTCCGGGTCCGGATCTTCATCCTCTGTGAACAGATCCGGATCCATATCGTCATCGTTTGACATTTTTAAAACATCAACATGCTTTTTATCCAGGAAGTCATATATGCGGTCCAGCTTCTCAGGTGTCAGTTCTTCCCCCGCAAACGCATCGTGAATGTCCTTCTCTTCCAGGACATTCTTTTTGCTCTTTGCGAGTTCCAGAAGTTTTGATAACTTCTCGTCAAATGTAAGTGTCTTTTCCTCCATAATTCCATCCTTCCCGGCTGGATTCTAGTCCAGTGTGATATTCAGGGCAGCAAGTTCCGACTGCTGCCTGATAATTTCCTGTAATTCTCTGATGTCTGCAGTCTTTCCCTTCACATCCAGACTGTGTTTCTTGATCTTTTTGACTGTCTCGGAAAACGCTCTCCTCTGCTCCTCATTATTTAAGGATTCACTGAGTGTTGCATGGAACAGGGCAGCTACTTCCCTGTATTGTTCCTCGCCCTCGATGAAATGATTCAGAATCTGGGCAGGGTTCACGCTTCCTGTTTTTTCATATTCCTCAAACACCATGGACGCTGCTTCCCGATAGAGTTCATCATCGAAATCCTCCGGCGTGATGATGCCGCGGATCTTTTCGAACAACTCCGGCCGCTCGATGAGCCATGTGAGGAGCAGTCGCTGGGACTTCCGGATCCCGTCCTCCTTCTCCTTTTTCTGTCGGATCCGCTCTTTGTCATACTCGCGCTCTCTTGTCGTCACTCCGATGAGTCCGCCCATGGAATTCACGAGATTTTTGAGGTCTGCCTCCGGGATCATATACTCCCTTGCGACGGCTTCCGTATAGTTATCCCTCTCAAGCTTTTCCGGGAATTCCAGCAGCTTCTTCGCGACGGCATTATAAAATCCTGTCTTTGACTCCGGATCCTGCATGTTGTACTGGTTCCGGATCACCGAGATCTCGAACATGAAACTCCCGACTTCGTTGTCGATCCGCTTCTGGAACTCATCTTTTCCGAGGTTCTTGATAAACTCATCCGGATCTTTATACGGCTTCATGTTTAAAACCTTGATGGACATCCCGACTTCTTTCAGGATCGGGATCGCCCGGAGCGCCGCTTTCACGCCGGCTCCGTCGCTGTCGTAAGTCAGGATCACCTGATCCGTATATCGCTTTAACAGCATCGCGTGCTGGGACGTAAATGCGGTCCCTAAGGACGCCACGGCATTCGTAAAACCCGCCTGGTGCATCGCGATCACATCGACATATCCCTCGCAGACCAGCATATATTTCGCCCTGGACGTTCTTGCGAAGTTCAATCCATAAAGATTCCGGCTCTTATCGAAGATCTTCGTCTCCGGGGAGTTTAAATACTTCGGCTCCCCATCCCCCATCACACGTCCGCCGAAGCCGATGACGCGGTTGTTGACGTCCAGGATCGGGAACATAACGCGGTTCCAGAACTTATCCCTTGCCCCGCGCTCATCAATAAAGAAGAGGCCTGTCTCTTTTAAGATATCATCGTGATACCCTTTCGATCGCATATACCGGTACAGATCATCCGGCACTTTGCTGGAATATCCAAGTCCGAAATGGCGGATCGTATCATCGCTCAGCCGCCGCTTTTCCTTCAGGTAATCATATCCGATCTTGCCAGATGGCTGCTTTAGCTGGTAATAAAAGAAATTTGCGGCAAGGCGGTTGATCTCCAGGAGCGTATTTTTTAAGCTTGCCTGGGCCTTTGCTTCCTTCGAATATTCCATCTCCGGCAGTGCGATCCCAGCGCGGTCCGCCAGCATCTTCACGGCCTCCACAAAAGTATAATTTTCATATTCCATCACGAAGGAGATCACGTTTCCTCCTGCTCCGCAGCCAAAACAGTAGTACATCTGCTTCGATGGGGAGACAGAAAACGACGGGGATTTCTCGTTATGAAACGGGCACAGGCCGAAATAGTTTGCACCCTTTTTCTTCAGATTTACATACTGGGACACGATATCCACGATATCATTCCTCGTCCGTACCTCCTCGATCACTTCTTCCGGATAATACACGTTTCATCCCTCCCACAATGCGTATTTTTTATATCTTCCATGCCTTCGGCACAAATAATTCCTCAAACCGGTCGATCGCGTATCCGTCGCTCATCCCGGCAATATAATCGCAGACGACCCGCTCTTTCTTCTCACCGCGGGTCTCCATCATCATCCGGAATTCCTCCGGAAGCTCGTCCACATGTTTCAGATAATATTCATAGAGCGTCACGATCAGCTGCTGCGCTCTTCCCTCCTCGCCTTTTGCGGCCGGATTCCGGTAGACATGCTCGAACATCCACTCTCTCATCCCGCGCATCGCCTGCTCCACATTCGGAGACATGAAGATCGACGGCTTGTCCATGCTGTTGCTGATGATATCATGGATCATGATATTCAGGCGGTCCTTTACCGTATCACCGAGGACATCCGCAAACTCTCTGGGGATATCTTTCTCGGTGATGATCTTCCCGCGGATCGCATCATCGATGTCATGATTGATGTACGCGATCTTATCAGAGAAACGGACGATCTTTCCCTCCAGCGTCGCAGGGTTTCCTGACGTTCTGTGGTTTAAGATCCCGTCGCGTACTTCCTTCGTGAGGTTTAATCCCTGTCCTTTTTTCTCCAGGACCTCCACGATCCGGACACTCTGTTTAAAGTGGGCGAAACCGTCCTCACAGATCTCATTTAATATGTACTCGCCGGCATGTCCGAAAGGCGTATGTCCGAGATCATGTCCCAGCGCGATCGCCTCCGTCAGGGATTCATTCATCCGAAGCGCCTTTGCGATCGTCCTGGCGATCTGGGAGACCTCCAGCGTGTGCGTCAGCCTCGTGCGGTAGTGGTCGCCTTCCGGGGCCAGAAAGACCTGTGTCTTGTCTTTCAGGCGGCGAAATGACTTGCTGTGCAGGATCCGGTCACGGTCCCGCTGGTAGACAGGACGGACATCACAGGGGACTTCCTCGCGGTCCCGCCCCAGCGTCTCACTGCTCAGAGCAGCATACGGGCTGAGATTCTGGCGTTCCCATTGTTCCATCGTTTCCCTGATATTCATATCCATCCGCTCCTTTCTGCCGTGAAAACACATCAGCAGGCTCCACGACCGCAGCGACATTTTACGGAATCTTCAATTCAGAAAATTTCCGCCACCGAAAGCAACCATTTGTTCTCCTATCTGAAAATATACTTTTATATTATACCACATTTTTGCGTGTTTTAGAACCGCGATTCCTATCTTTTCGCTGAAAAATGTGTAAAAAATCTGTAAATTGGCGAAATCTGCAGATATGGTTTCATTTTACGGAATTGGCCGAAGTAACAAGTGAAAACATGCTTCGCGAGTTTCCCCTTGTTATCGCGACAGTCGCCAAGGTCTCGCGCAAGCGCGGACTTTGGCTCGTTGTCCGCGTAAAAAGCCGGACAGCTCTGTGCAGCAAACGTCTGCTGCATGATCTGTCCGGCCGGACTTACGACCAGTCTATTCTGTTTTCGTAACCGTCTGCACCATTACATCTTCTCGCCCGGAACGACCGGAACCGCATCCTTCGGGATCGGGCAGATGTAACCGCCATAGCGTTTCATCTTCTTATTGAACTCATCTTTCGCCGCCTGAAGAACTTCCGGCTTCTCCATGAGATCGATCGCTGTCGCTGCGATAACTTTTCCTGCCAGCAGCATGTTCTTGTGGGCAATGGATGTCCGTCCGCAGGAGACATTCTGCCAGGAATGTCCAGGCGCCTGTGCCGGGAATGTGGAAGTGTTGATCTGTGCGGTCGGAACGCACCAGCTCACATCACCGACGTCCGTGGAGCCCATTCTCGGCTTCTCAGAGTACAGGTACGGAACAAGGAACTCATTCATCGGCACGGTGCCATGTTTGGACTTCTCATCCACAAACTCGTAGATCTCATCGCTGTCCTTCGCCGCATCTCCCGGAAGATCCGCAGACTTCATCTCAACAGAATCGTAAAGTGCCTTCGCATACTTTAACTCTTCCTCTGTGTAATGGCAGACGCCGAGGTCATTGAAGTTTTCCCACATCAGGGATTCCAGGACCTTGTTCGGGACTGTGTTGGAACAGCCGTCGATGAACTTTTTCTCCATCTTTGTGTCCGTCATCATAGATGCCGCAAGCGCGATTCTGTCGACACGTTCCTGAAGTTCCAGGGCATCTTTGACCCAGATAGAGCGGACCATGTAGAGAACCTGTGCTCTCGGCTGGACAACGTTCGGAGAATCTCCGCCGGCATCCGTGATCGAGTAGTGGATCCTGGAGCTGTCCGGCATGTGCTCTCTTAAGAACTGGACGCCGATGTTCATGAGCTCCACCGCATCGAGAGCAGAACGTCCCTTTTCCGGTGCACCGGCTGCATGGGAGGCAACTCCGGTGAACTTATACTCGCTCTGGATACAGGTGTTGCAGGTTCCGGATGTGACCTGGTTCACATTTCCCGGATGCCAGGTGAGAGCCGCATCACACTCAGCGAACACGCCGTCTCTCGCCATGAATGCCTTTGTCGCAGCGCCTTCTTCGCCCGGGCAGCCGTAGAATACGACCTTGCCGCTTCCCTCGCCTTTTTCTTCCAGATACTTTTTAACTGCAAATGCTGCCGCCATGGAACCCGCTCCAAGAAGGTTGTGGCCGCATCCGTGGCCGTTTCCGTCTGCGACCAGTTCTTCCCTCTTCTCTGAACCTGCGACCTGGGAAAGGCCTGTCAGAGCGTCATACTCGGCAAGAATTCCGATGACCGGCTTTCCGGAGCCGTAGGAGGCGCGGAATGCAGTCTCAATATTGTCGAACGGGTGATCCACGGTGAATCCCTCTTCTTTTAATACCTTTGCGTAGAGATCGCCGGACTTGTACTCTCTTAAAGAAAGTTCCGCGTAATCCCAGATCTTATCGGATACGTCTGTGATCACGCCGGCTTTTTCATCGATATAGTCGAATGCTGTCTGTTTGGATGCTGACATGTGATATTCTCCTCTCTTAAAAAAATCCCGCCAAGACCGGATTTTCACATTCTGGCTCAGCGGGATCCTGTTCCTGCATATCGTACTGCAAAACAGCTTTCCCGCTGCTTTCAGATCAATCTTTTTAATACAATACCTTGCTCAGGAATTCCTGTGTACGCGGATTCTGCGGATGGTTGAATACCTCCTCCGGAGTTCCTTTCTCCGCGATCACACCGCCATCCATAAAGAATACACGATCGGAAACCTCTCTCGCAAAGCCCATCTCATGGGTTACGATGACAGTCGTCATACCGGTCTTAACAAGGTCTTTGATAACATGAAGAACCTCTCCTACCATCTCCGGATCAAGCGCGGAGGTCGGCTCGTCGAAAAGCATTACATCCGGCTCCATGGCGAGCGCACGCACGATGGCGAGACGCTGTTTCTGTCCGCCAGAAAGCTTCTTTGGGAACTGGTTCTCCTTATCCGCAAGACCAACGCGGTTTAAAAGCTCCCGCATCATCTCGTCGGCTTCCTTCTGTGTTTTCTTTCCGAGAAGGACCGGGGCGAGCGTTACGTTCTTTCCAACTGTAAGATTATTGAATACATTAAAGTGCTGGAATACCATTCCCATCTTCTGGCGATGCAGGTTGATATCCACATCCTTGTCGGTAATATCGGTTCCCTCGAAATAGATCTTTCCGGATGTCGGTGTCTCAAGAAGGTTTAAGCAGCGTAAAAATGTACTTTTACCGCCGCCGGACGGTCCGATAACAGAAACGACCTCGCCATGATTGACATGCTCGGTAACACCCTTTAATACCTGAAGACTGCCGAAGGATTTATGCAGATCTTCTACACGAATCAGTTCTTTTTCACTAGCGCTCACTTGCGTTCATCCTCCTCTCCAGTAAAGCAATCAGTTTGGACATGATAAATGTCACGCCGAAGTAAATGATACCAACGATAGTTAACGGCTCAAGTACACGGAATGTAAGACCGTTGATGGTCTTAAACTGGGTCATAAGTTCTCCGATAAAGAACGTGGATGCCAGAGATGTCTCCTTGACGATCGCTACGAACTCGTTGCAGAGTGCCGGAAGAATATTTTTAACTGCCTGCGGGAGAACGATATGGATCATGGTCTGGCGCGCGTTTAAGCCCAGAGAACGGGCCGCTTCTGTCTGTCCGACATCGACAGCCTGAATACCTGCCCGGACGATCTCACAGACATAAGCCGTGGAGTTTACACAGCATGCGGTCATGACACATGTAAACTCGCTCAGGTTTAAGAACGGCAGCCATGTCGGCAGCATAAAGTAGAAGAAATATAACTGCAGCAGGATCGGCGTACCGCGGATAATTTCGACATAAACGGTAGCGATCAGCCGGAGCGGCTTAAATTTTCCGATGCCCACGTTGCTGCGGCGCATCAGTGCCATCAAAGAACCGAAAACGGTACTGATGAGGACAGTGAGGAGACCCATAAACAAGGTCATTCCGAGACCCTGTAAAAATAAGCTCCAGTACTTCATCCAGATCTTTAACATGACGTTAAGAAACTCCATCTGGAAAACTCCTTTCGTAGATAAAACTTGAAAACAGACAAAGGTCTTTCCGGTATCTTCACCGGAAAGACCGAGCTCTGTATTTTCTGTAACCTGAAGTGAAAACCAATTCCGGCCTTCGCAGATCTTCCATCACGGAACGAAACGATCTGCTCCGAAATTAGTGCGTCTCGATACCGAGCTTCTCAGCAAGTGCAACTGCCTCTTCCCTCCACTGCTCATAGAGACCTTTCTCGTTAACTTCAACGATCACTTCGTTGATCGCATTTAAGAGATCATCATCGCCTTTCTTGACCGCGATAACGTTACCTTCACTTGAATAGTCAAACATGAAATCTGCCATTGCGATATCATCATATGTTTTTGCAAGGGATTCACCGTTATCACCGGATACAGCGAGTGCGTCAACCTTGCCTGTTGTTAACATCATAACACCGTCTGTTATATTTGTCACTAACTGGATCTGAACGTCAGACGGAAGCTGCTCTGTAGCAAGCTTGTTCTGTAAGGTTGCGTTCTGGGTAGCAACCTTCTTGCCTGCGAAGGATTCTGCTGTATTGTACTGGGAAGCAAGTTCCTTCTTAACTAAAAGGCCCTGACCTTTCTTCGTGTTTACATTATAACGCTCGGAAAGTCCCATAGCCTCAGCACGCTCATCTGTGTAAGCGAAACCAGAGATACCCATATCAATGTTTCCGGAAGTAACTGCCTGCTGGATCGCGGAGAACTCCATCGGCTTGATCTCAAGTTCTACACCAAGCTTCTCAGCGATGTATTTTGCAAGCTCTACATCGGCACCGACATACTCGGTTGTTCCGCTGCTGACATCCTTGAATTCCCACGGAGCGAAATCCGGAGATGTTCCCATTGTGAGCTTTCCTGCTGCAAGAACTTTTCCGAGATGACCATTCGGATCTACATTCTCAAGTGCCTTTAAGGAACCTTCCGCTGCGGCTGCTGCCTCTGTCTTATCTGCTTCCTTTGATTCAGCAGCTGTTGTCGCGTCAGCTGTTGTTGTCTCGGCTGCCGTTGTTGCTGCTGCCGTTGTCTCAGTGCTCTTGGAGCTTCCGCAACCTGTAAGAGCAGCAATGACCGCTGCTGTTGTCATAGCTAAAACGATGTTCTTCTTCATAATCGATCCTCTCCTCTTCATTTCTATCTTTTTCTATGTCTCACATGTGTGATGTTGATACGCATTATAATGTATAATTATTCTTTTGTAAAGCACTTTTTTATGTTTTTTTTACATATTATGCATTTTATACAACTTTTAGTGTATAATTATATTGTTTCATGCAGTTTTTCCAATGTTTTATACATTATCAATGCATATATTTATCTTGGTAAAGCGTTAATATTTCTTTTTTGCGTAGCGCGGCACCTCTTTCAATTTTCCAGCATACATTTCCGGCATACGCTGCCGGGGGACATCGCAAAAAGCAGCCCATCTCACTTCATCGTGAAACGGGCTGCTCTTCTATTTTTTACCAATATCAGATTTCAGCAATATTGATCAGTGTAAGTTCTTTTGCACGATTTTCCATACTTGTCACAAGCGCTCTCGCAGTATCGACTGCAGTGAGAACGGTAACACCTGTCTCGATGGCATTCCGGCGGATGATAAAGCCGTCATGGCTTCTCTCTGCGCCCTGTGCAGGGATATCGATGACAAGGTCGATCTCATGTCCAAGAATCAGGTCAAGAAGGTTCGGAGACTCCTGCTCGATCTTTCTTACCGGGATCACCTTTACGCCGTGCTCATTGAAATACTTTGCGGTTCCTGCGGTACAGAAGATACGGTAACCCTGTGCCTTGAATCTCGCAGCAATGTCGAGCATCTCTTCCTTGTCGGAATCACGGACAGTCATGACCATGTTCTTATACTTCGGAAGCTTGATTCCTGCACCCTGGAAGGCCTTGTAAAGAGCTTCGTTGAAGGTCTTTGCGATGCCGAGGCATTCACCTGTGGATTTCATCTCCGGTCCAAGGCTGATATCAGCTCCACGGATCTTCTCGAAAGAGAATACCGGCATCTTCACTGCGTAGTAATCTGCCTCTTTCTGGAGTCCCGGTGTGTAGCCGAGTTCCCGGATCGTATGACCGCAGATGATCTGAGTTGCCAGCGGTACGATCGGGATTCCCGTTACCTTACTGATATACGGAACGGTTCTGGAAGAACGAGGGTTTACTTCGATGACATAAACTTCATTGTTATAAACCACGTACTGAATGTTAATCAAGCCGACTGCGTGCAGTTCCTTTGCCAGCAAGCCGGTGTACCGTACGATGGTATCGGTCACTTTCTGGTTCAGGTTCTGAGCCGGATAGATGGAGATGGAGTCACCGGAGTGAATACCTGCACGTTCCACGTGTTCCATAATACCCGGAATAAGGAAGTCTGTTCCATCGCAGATCGCATCGACTTCTACCTCTGTACCCATCATATATTTATCGATCAGGACAGGGTTTTCAATCATATGGCTGATGATGATTGCCATATATTCTTCGATATCCTTATCCTAATGC
>ERZ773115.854-NODE-854-length-31203-cov-8.466739_pt1 | contig 31203 bp, 29 predicted proteins | sample MGYA00511116_ERZ773115 | MGnify/ENA primary metagenome ERZ773115 (study PRJEB29015, sample SAMEA2737869) | human gut metagenome | biome: human gut; feature: human-associated habitat; material: faeces | place: China | collected 2012 ... | reverse complement strand
TGATGATGGCCCCGGGAGGCTCGATGTACGCGACGCCCGGGAAGGGCAAAAACGAGGTCCGCATGGCCTACGTCCTCGAAAGCGACAAGCTCGAGCGCGCCATGGATATCCTCAAAAAGGCCATCGAGGTCTACAACGCCAGATAAAAAGGAGAAGATACCTATGATCCGTCATATCGTAATGTGGAAGTTCCGCGAGGGCACCGAGGAAAAGGCCAACGAGTTTCTGACGAAGCTCGCCGCGCTCGACGGCGTGATCCCGCAGCTCAAAAAGAGCGAGGTCGCGCGCAACATCGGCAAGGACAACTACGACGCCGTGCTCGTCTCCGAGTTTGAGACGATGGATGACCTGAACGCCTACAAGGTCGATCCCCGCCATGTCGCCGTGAGCGATATCTGCAAGTCCATCCGCGCCGACCGCGTGGCCGTGGACTACGAAATGTAAACTCAAAAAGAGGGAGCACTGCATTTGCAGTGCTCCCTCTTTTTGCTGTTCAGGCCCACAGGCCGCAATTGCCTAAACCGGCGGCGTATTTTCCATTTATTGTCCAGCTGTCGCCACAGGCAATCTTGAGTTCGAGAACTCCTGTTAAATCGATGTAAGACTCAACAGGATCAACACCTTTCGTCACCGAAGCAGAATACAGCAGCTCGCCATCTCCATATATTTTCAAATCGCTTACGGCGCTCTCACTGCGGCAGTTATATGTTCTGAAGAGAACTCCGCTAATCGCGCTGTACTGTCCATTCAGCTTATACACATTATAGCCGCTCCAATGACCAATGCGAAGTGCATGTTCGTATGTATTCCCAAGATTGTCTTTCATATTTTCCCCTTTTTTCAGTGGGTTGTAACTCGAATCGAAGTAGTCCAGTTCGTCCAGCCAGACGGCGGGCTTGTCGCTCTTATGCTGGCCGATATAGACTGAACTGGTCTTTGCTTCCCACTGCACCGCCTTGCCGACCGCCTCGCCAACGGCGCGCACCGGAAGATAGGTCGTCCCATTGTAAACAAAAGTCTCGACCGGGTTTCCGTTAGCGTCTCTGGCGTCAAGCTTTGCATCGTCAATGTAAATGTCCACGCCGGAATAGACTGTGATCGTCCGTTTTTGCAGCTTTCCCGCCGCAAATACGCCGCCGGTAAAGAAAGCTGCGCACAGCAGCAGGCACAGCGCCGCGCGAAGAGAACGCTTGAATTTGATTTTCATATTTCTTCTCCTTTTCCGCCTGAATCAGGCAATCATGATACCGGTGAGATCAACTCCCGGCTGAAATACAGTCTCCCGTTCATGATCTCCAGCTTGATATTTTCATCATAAACGCCTACCCAATAGGGCGCAGTTACGGAATATTCCGGCCAATCAAATGACAGCTGCTTTTCTTCAAAGGAAGCCTCAAGACGATCAGTGGAGTAGGGCCTGTTATAGTAGGTAAAATTCCGCATGTAATATTGCCCCGAATCCTTCTCAATATCAAAAGTGTAGTGCTGCTTGCCATTGATATAGAAATCATAGTGACCCGTTATGTCGAGCGTTACGACCACCTCTCCGCTCGTTGCATACTCGTTGGATTCCTTTCGGAACCATTGCATTGAACGGTCATTCCATTCAGCGGTCGTTCGATACACCCGAAAAAACTGAAAGCCGCCGTAGTCTGTTGTCAGAAGATAGCTGACCTCGCATTCTCCGTTTTCAAGATCCGCTGTACAGTACCAGTCGCTGACGTCGTAGGTCAGCCAGCTTTCAAATTCCTTTTGCCAGTAAAGCCCCTCGAGATCAACAAGGTCTTTCATCTCCTCTTCCGACATCCCGTTTTGCAGTTCCGTCTCATAATACGTCATTTCACGCCCGGTGCCGACCCAACTGTTCTCAAACCGCTCAAAGGTTATGACCCAGTTGGCCGTCTGTACGGCGTAGCGGTTGCTCGCCTTTACCGTACAGCTTACGATGAATTCCTTGTCATTATTTCCCTGTTCTTGAGAAATATCCTTGATCTCATCCACAGACGCATCACTTTCGTTGTAGTAAGAGCTTTCCAGATAGCTGCGGATGCTTTCGCTGTCCACTTTGTTTCCGCAGCCGGTCAGACTGAGCAAAAGCAGCATTGCCCATAATAGCCAGGTCAGTTTCCTCATGAAGATATTCCTCCACCTCTTGAGTTTGAGACGCTGATCCGTCCTTCTGATTTCATTTTACATCATAAGTGATGTATCGTCAATACACTATTTCTGATGTATGGAATAATACTCCCCATCCAAAACTACGAGGGGGAGAGGCAAAATGAAGGCCTATTGGGATATTCTGCGCGAGCTAAGAGAGGATCATGATCTGACACAGGCGCAGGTTGCCGCTGTCATCGGAACAACGCAGCAGGTTTATTACCGCTACGAAAAAGGGATCAACGAGCTGCCGCTGCATCACCTGCAAACATTATGCGCTTATTACAATGTCAGCGCTGACTATATTCTTGGCCTGCCGAAGGGACTGCGCTGGCCGCGCTGAAGGCCTCTTTTTTTACGCCGCAACCGCTGGTTGCTAACTTTTCAACCCCGCTTGGTGGACTTTTTGCGCGCCTTTTGGTAAGCTGAACGCAGAAAATCTGCAAAGGAGAACCCCATCACATGACACTTGGAGAGAACATCGTGCGCCTGCGCACACAGAAGAATTGGTCGCAGGGCGACCTTGCCGACGCGCTGGACATCTCGCGCCAGAGCGTATCCAAATGGGAGACCGACGCCTCCATCCCCGAGCTTGACAAGCTATTAAAGCTCTCCGAGCTCTTCGGTGTGACGCTTGACGAGCTGGTGCGCGGCGAGGACGCGCCGAAGACGGAAACAGCCGCGCCCGCGGCACAGGCAGTACCCGCCTCTTTCACGCCGCAGACTTCGTCCGAGCAGGAAAAGCGTCACACCATTGCGGGTACGATTTTATTGTGTATCGGCGCGGTTCTTCTGCTCACCTGCCTGATACTCGTCGGCGATCTGCTGGCGGGGCTGATTTACGGACTGCCGTTTTTTCTCTGCGGTATCATCTGCTTTGCGGTGAAGTATCGCACGGGCCTGTGGTGCGGCTGGGCGGCCTATCTCTGTATTGATCTCTATCTCCGCTTTGCGACGGGACTTTCGTGGACGACCGTCTTTATGACGCACCTCTGGACGGCGCAGATGAACTATGCGCGCCTTGCGATCTCGTGGGTGCAGCTCCTCGGCATGCTTGTGATGATCGTCTGCACGGCGCGCTCCTACCGAATGCTCAGGCTGCCCGCGACGAAAAAAGAGGGCACATGGCTCATTGCCGGTTGGCTCATCGCGCTCGTTGTGCTGCCGCTTCTGATGAGCTACGGCGTTATGCCGCTGCTGCTCGACGATCTCGGCAATTACAGCAACATTTCGCCGTACTTCCTTCTGAATGTCGTCTACAGCTACGCGCGCCTTGCGCTCGTCAATGTTCTTCTGGTGCGTTCACTCGCCGTATGGCGCTTGAAGCGGGAAGAGAAGAAAGCAAAGATCTGAATAGGGATAAGAAAAAGCGGACCGCACTGCGGTCCGCTTTTTTGATGCAAATATGCCTTACTTCTTGCTCTTCTCCAGCGCGGCAAGCTTGAGGCAGCAGCAGAAGACGGCCATCGCCTGCTCGAGCTCCTCGACCGGGGGCAGCGACGGGGCGACGCGGATGTTGCTGTCAAGAGGGTCGTGTCCATACGGATAGGTCGCGCCCGCGCTCGTCATCACAACGCCCGCATCCTTGGCGAGCGCCAGCGTACGCTTGGCAAGGCCGGGGGCCGTGTTTACGGAGACGAAATAGCCGCCCTTGGGCGTGTGCCAGCTCGCAATGCCGAGCGGTGCGATCTCGCGCTCGAGCGTAGAGACCACCATCTCGAACTTCGGCTTTAAGATCTTGGCGTGCTCCTTCATTAGCGCGAGCGTGTGCTCCTTGTTTTGCAGGAACTTCACGTGGCGCAGCTGGTTCATCTTGTCGAAGCTGATGGCCTGAATGCCGATGAGCTTGGTCATGTACTCCATGTTGGCTTCGCTGCACGCAAAGCACGCAATGCCCGCGCCGGGGAGCGTCACCTTGCTCGTGGAGGCGAACTCGAAGACCATGTCGGCGTTGCCGTACTTCTCGCACTCGCTCAGAATATCCTTGAACGGGACGAACTCGCCGTCAAACTCGTGGATGCAGTATGCGTTGTCCCACATGAGCAGGAAGTCGGGAGCCGCGGGCTTCATCTTCGCAATGCGCTCGATGGTCTCGTCGGAGTAGATGATGCCGTCGGGGTTCGAGTACTTCGGCACGTTCCACATGCCCTTGACGCTCGGGTCCTTGATGAGATTCTCGACAATGTCCATGTCGGGGCCGTTTTCGGTCATCGGGATGGTGATGAGCTCAAAGCCGAAGCTCTCGGTCACCTTGAAGTGGCGGTCATAGCCCGGCGCGGGGCAGAGCCATTTGACGCTCTCTTCCTTGCACCACGGCTTTTCGCTGTGCAGCAGGCCATGGGTGTAGGCTTTGGAGACCGTGTCGTACATGAGCTGGAGGCTCGAATTGCCGCCGGCGAAGACCTGAGAGGTCTTGCAGCCGAGGATATCGGCGAACAGCTTACGCGCGCTCTCAAGACCCTTGAGCTCGCCGTAGTTGCGGGCGTCCACGCCGCTGTCCACGCACTCCTCGGCGCTGGTCAGCGCGGTCAGGATGCCGCTGACAAGGTCGAGCTGCTGCTTGCTCGGCTTGCCGCGCGCCATGTTGAGCTTGAGGCCCTTGGCCTTCCAGCTCTCGTATTCGGCGGACACCTTGTCGTATTCCTGCTGCCACTCGGCAGCGGAAAGAGCCATATAATCCATGATGATTCTCCTTTACAGGTAATTTATCCGATTAAAGTAACTGCATTATAGCACAGGGAAAAATCAGACGCAAGTGTCCACATATAACAATCATTTGTTTTGCCTGCGGCAACAAGTTGGCTCATTGAACAGATTGTACCGCCCCTCGCCGCAATAGAGAGGGGCGCTGCTTTTTGGCGAAAGCGGGAAAGAAAACGCGTCAGCACTAAACATAGTGCTGACAGTGCGTCCAAATCAGGCAAAAAGTAAGGCCGCGGAAAGCGCATCGCTTCCCACGGCCTTGATCGTTTTTATAGAATTGGTCTTGTCACAGCTCGGTAAAGGTGCGAATTTCGTCGAGCTGGGCGTAACGCCGCGCGTGTGTTGTGCTTACCTTTCCGGCGCAGACGGGGCAGCCGCACTGCTGCGCGCCGGTGCGCGGATAGATGACGGATTTCCACACGTGTCCCATGGAGCACTGCCACCAGACCTTTTTGTTGCTGCCGGGTGTGACCATCTCCGGCGTCAGCGCGCCGTTGAGCGACGGATGCCACTGCGAAGCAATGTCGGGGCAGAGCGTCTTGAGATCATTGAAGCCCTTGAGCACCTTGCGTCCCGCGCAATAGGGACATCCGGTCTTGCGCTGCGTGCGCGACGAGACCGTGGCGCGGTAGGAATGCCCCAGCTCACAGCGCCACCAAGCGGGACGGTTGGAACTGACGGCGACATCGCTGGGCTTCAATCGCCCGTTTTTGCGCTTGTCCCACTGTGCGGCAATCTCGGGCTGGAGGTGGGCGAGGTCATTTTCACCTGTGACGATCGTCTTGCCCGCGCACACGGGGCATCCGTGCCCCCACGCCGTGCGCGAGGCGATGGGCGACTGCCACGAGTGCCCCTCCGGACAGCGCCACCAGATGCGAATCTTCGAGCCCGTGGAGACGTCGCGCGGCGAGAGCGAGCCGTTTTTCTCGCGGTCCCACTGCGCGGCGACATCGGGATAAAGTGTGCCAAGATCGTTGAAGCCCGGCAGGACCTTTCGCCCCGTGCAGTACGGACAGCCGCTCCCCTCGGAGCGCACATGCACCGTCGTCTGCCACGAATGGCCGTTTTCACACGTCCACCAGACTTTTTTCTTGCTGCCGTAGGAAACGGTGTCCGGCGTGAGCGGAAAATTGCGCGATTCGTCCCATTCTTTCAGTAAGTTTGTCCTTTCATGCAGCATGCAGAACTCATAAAATGTTTGTCGCATGTTCATCCCCCTCTTTTCGGCAAAAAAGGTTTCCCGCCTGTACCTTGCTTTCAGAGAGGGCCGGGCGGTGCAGGAAGGGCGCTGCCCTTCCGAATGATTTGCAACCGGCTGTCATAACCGCACACGGCGGCCTTAGACCCCTCTGGCTTTGCGTCCCTGCTTTTCAGCAGGTTTGCCAAACATTGCTTGATTTGCTTGTCAAATCAGTACAGGCGCTTTCGCGCCGGAAACGGGGAAGAAAAAACTTCCGTTTTGACAGAACCAATGAAAAAAGGTTCGCCGATCCTGTCGTATCTGTATTCTATCACGAACTTTCCGTAAAAACAAGGCAGGTGACAAGACAGAATTCGAAAAAGGTATGTAAAATTTGAAAAAATTCGAAAGAAATTAGCGAAATGTTAGCATTTTCATACCGCTTCTCTATGCTTTCGACGTGATGGAGAGGACTGGAACCGCGCGCGGCGATGCGACCGCAACCGCGCTTTCTTGACATCTTCCGCCGTTTCGGTATGATAGAGCCATCCCGTTTTTTGGAGGCAACTATGCATTCAGTGACAACTAAGAAGGCCGCGCTCGCGGTGCTTCTCGTTCTGGCGGCGCTCCTTTCCATCTTCGCGGTAGGGAAGAGAGCGTCCGACCCCGCGTACCATCAAGCGTCCATCGACGCGCTCGCGGAAAAGCAGGAGACGGTGCTCGAGCTGACGGCGGCGTCCACCGCCGCGAGCGCAGCCATCACGCTCCTGCCGGGCGACACCGCGACGCCCATCGCCGAAAAGCTCGCCGACCTGAGCGGCTATTTCCTCATCGTGCTCTGCGCCATCTTTTTGGAAAAGTATCTGCTGACGATCACCTCCTACGTGTCGTTCACGATCCTGATCCCCGCAGCCTGCGCGCTTGGCATCGCTGCGCTCTTTTCCGAAAAGCTGCGTGCCGCGCTCGGGAAGCTCGCGTGGCATTTGCTGCTCTTCGCGCTCGCCATCGCGTTTGCCATTCCGGCGGGCGTCAAGGTTTCGAGCATGATCGAGGACACATACCGCGCCTCGATCGAAGAGACCATCGCAAACGCCGAGCAGACGACCGAGGATATCCAGTCCGCCACCTCGGGCGAGACGGACGAGGGGGAAAAGAGCGGCCTTTCCGGCCTCTTTTCCAAGGTGACTGAGGGCATCACCGGAGCGGCGACCGCCGCGGTCGGGCAGCTCAAAACGGTCCTGAACCGCTTTATCGAGGCCCTCGCCGTCATGCTCGTCACGTCGTGTCTGATCCCGATTTTAGTGCTGCTGTTTTTTGCCTGGCTCGTCAAGCTGATGCTCGGCATCGAACTGCCGCCGCTGCGTGTAAAGCTCGGCGTCGGTAAGGCGCACAGCACGAGCGGCGCACCGCGGACGTAACCACTAAAAAATGCAAAGGAGAATGATCGATGCTGTTTGTTTGCTATCCCAAATGCACCACCTGCCAGAAGGCGCAGAAGTGGCTGGACGCCAAAGGCGTCGCCTACGAGGTGAGGAACATCAAGGAGCAGAATCCCACTGTGGACGAGCTTCGCGCGTGGCATAAGCGGAGCGGCCTGCCGCTCAAGCGCTTTTTCAACACGAGCGGCCTTGTTTATAAGGAGCTGGGGCTCAAGGATAAGCTGCCGGCGATGTCGGAGGAGGAGCAGTTTGCGCTGCTCGCGACCGACGGGATGCTCGTCAAGCGCCCGCTGCTCATCGGCGAAAGTTTCGCGCTGCCGGGCTTCAAGGAAGCGGAGTGGGAGAGCGCACTGCGCTGAGAAAACGGAAAAAAAGAGGACGTTTCCGCGCGGGAAGCGCCCTCTTTTCCCGGCAAAGCGGGAAACGGGAGAAGATAGCCCGTTTTGACAGAAAATGCGCGAAACGGGAGTTCTTTCCGCGTTGACAAATGGGCGGAGGGTGCTTATAATCTGCTGTGTCTGAAAAAATGTAAAATTGTATCGCAGAGGTGCCGCCGCAAGGCGGAGAATAGAGAATCCGGTGCGAATCCGGAACGATGCAGTCACTGTGTACGGGAACGGCCTGCGTAGCCACTGGGAAACTGGGAAGGGCAGCGCCGCGATGAACGAAGTCAGGAGACCTGCCTCTGTGAGGAATCTCAAGCCCGCTGCACACAGGCTGATATTTCTGCGAGTTTACCCGCGGCGCGATTTTTTCGCGGCGCGGTGTTGCTGGTTGGAATCGTGAGAGCGGCTGTGGGTCACCATGGCCGCTTTTATATTTCTTTCAGAACGATTTTTGAAGAAGAAGGTAAAGAGAAACATGAAAAAAGCACTTGCAATCCTGCTTACAGCCGTGATGCTGCTGGGCGTGCTGACCGCCTGCGGCAGCAAGAAGGACGATGCAGCCGACGACACGCAGAACACGGAGGACGCCGACAAGGCCGCGGCCGACAATGTCGCCGCGCTCATTGACGCGATCTATGTTCAGGAGCGCACCGATGAGACCGACGCGCAGTGCGAGGCCGCCAAGGCTGCCTGGGACGCGCTGACCGACGAGCAGAAGGCCATGGTCGAGGGTGAGGAAGCGAGCCCTGAGTACTTCGGCCTTGACACGGGCGATGCGTCCAAGGACGATCCCCGCAACCAGGACGAGATCGGCGAGAACGAGCTCCTGGTCGTTTCCTTCGGCACGTCCTACAACGACAGCCGCGTCAACGATATCAAGAGCATCGAGGACGCCCTGCAGGAGGCCTATCCCGACTGGTCCGTCCGCCGCGCCTTCACGGCTCAGATCATCATCAACCACATTCAGGCCCGCGACGGCGAGAAGATCGACAACATGACCCAGGCGCTCGACCGCGCTGTGGCCAACGGCGTCAAGAACCTCGTCGTGCAGCCGACGCACCTGATGCACGGCGCGGAGTATGACGAAATGTGCGCTACCATCGACGAGTACCGCGACCGGTTCGAATCTGTCTCCATCGCAGAGCCCCTGCTCGGCGAGGTCGGCAGCGACGCGACCGTCATCAACGCCGACAAGGAAGTTGTCGCCAAGGCCATCACCGCCGCCGCGGTCGAGGCAAGCGGCTTTGACTCTCTCGAGGCTGCCAAGGAAGCCGGCACCGCGTTCGTCTTCATGGGCCACGGCACCGCACACGTCGCCAAGGTCAGCTACAGCCAGATGAGCGCTCAGATGCAGAACCTTGGCTATGAGAACGTCTTCATCGGCACGGTCGAGGGCGAGCCGGAGGAGACCTCCTGCGAGTCCGTCATCGAGGCCGTCAAGGCCGCGGGCTACACCAACGTCATCCTGCGCCCGCTGATGGTCGTTGCGGGTGACCACGCCAACAACGACATGGCCGGCAGCGACGACGATTCCTGGAAGACTATGTTCGAGGCTGCCGACTTCACCGTCGACTGCCAGATCGCGGGCCTCGGCGAGATTGCCGACATCCAGGCGCTGTACATCGCCCACACCCAGGCCGCCATTGACGCCCTGAACGCGTAAAAAGGATCAAAAAGGGGCTCCGAAGCGATTGTGCACCGCTTCGGGGCCTTTTCCGGATGGAGGTATTTCCCAATGAAAAGAACACTGACACTTGTATTCACTGCCCTGATGCTCTGCGCGCTGCTTTTCGGCTGCGGGCAGAGCAGCGGGAACGGCGATCCGCAGGACACCAACACCAAGCCTGCGCTCGCCGACGGCGTTTACACCGCGGACTTCAATACCGACAGCAGCATGTTCCACGTGAACGAGGCATGCGAGGGCAAGGGTACGCTGACGGTCGAAAACGGCCAGATGACGATCCACATCAGCCTGCCGTCCAAGAGCATTCTGAACCTCTTCTGCGGCACGGCGGAGGACGCGCAGAAAGACGGCGCGGCGCTCTTGCAGCCCGCGACCGACACCGTCACCTATTCCGACGGCCTGAGCGAGGAGGTCAATGGCTTTGATATCCCCGTGCCCGCGCTGGATGAGGAGTTCGACGTCGCCATCATCGGCACGAAGGGCAAGTGGTATGACCACAAGGTCTCCGTGACGAACCCCGTTTTGAAGGAAGATGACGCCGCCGCGCCCGCCGAGACGCTGGCCGACGGCACCTACACGATCGCCGTGACGCTCGAGGGCGGCAGCGGCAAGGCGAACATCCAGTCGCCCTGTACGCTGACGGTCGCGGACGGCAAGATGACCGCCATCATCGTCTGGAGCAGCAGCCACTATGACTATATGCTCGTGGACGGCGAGCGCTGCGATGTGCTCTCGACCGAAAACGGCTCGACGTTTGAGATTCCCGTCGCCGCGCTGGATACGCCGCTTGCCGTGGTCGGCGATACCACCGCCATGAGCACGCCGCACGAGATCGACTACACGCTGACGTTCGACGCCTCAAGCGCCGAGGTGAACGGATGAGACGCCTGCCGCGCGCGCTTCTCACGCTGTTGGCCGTGCTGACGCTCTGCGCCTGCGGGGACAAAGCGCAGGACGGTTCGAACGGCGAAGACGCGGCGGTCGCGTGGGATGCGCTGTCGTTTGACAAGTCCATGCCGCTTGACTATGCCACGCAGTTTTCGGTTTCCTACGCGGACGACGACTACAAGCGCATCACCATCGGGCAGGATCAGGAATTCCTGCTCGTGGCGGAGGGCGCGGCCGTGCCCAGCGGCGTGCCGGAGGGCGTGACAGTTTTGCAGCAGCCGCTTGATGAAATTTATCTGGTCGCCAGCGCGGCGATGGACAGCTTTGCCCAGCTGGACGCGGTCGACAGCATCCGCTTCAGTGGACGCAAGGAGTCGGACTGGTATATCGAGCAGGCGAAGGAGGCCATGAGCGCGGGTGACATGCTTTACGCGGGCAAATACTCCGAGCCTGATTACGAGCTTATCTTGTCGCAGGGCTGCGATCTGGTGCTTGAAAACACGATGATCTACCACTCGCCCGAGGTCATCGAGCAGTTTGAAACGCTGGGCATCCCCGTGCTCGTGGAAATGTCCAGCTACGAGAGCGAGCCGTTTGGCCGCATGGAGTGGGTCAAGCTCTACGGTGCGCTCATCGGCAAGGAGAACGAGGCCGCGGCGCTGTTTGAGGAGAAAATGGACAGCGTTTCGGGCATTCTGGGCGCTGCGCCCACGGGAAAGACCGTCACATTCTTCTATGTGACGAGCAACGGCGCGGTCAATGTGCGAAAGTCGACGGACTATGTCGCTAAATCCATCGCCATGGCGGGCGGGGAATACGTCTCCTTTGACAATACGGAAGAGGAGAACGCTCAGTCCACCGTCACCATCCAGATGGAGGCATTTTACAGCGGCGCGCACGACGCGGATGTGCTCATCTACAACAGCATCATCGACGGCGGGCTCACGACGATCGACGAGCTTTTAGCACTCGAACCGTTGCTTGGCGACTTTAAGGCCGTGCAGGACGGAAACGTCTGGTGCCTGACGAAGGACTTTTATCAGGAATCGCTCGAATTGAGCGACCTCGTCGTGGATCTCCACACCGTTTTGAGCGGGGCGGATGCGCCGCTCCGGTTTTTGACAAAGCTGCAATAATTTTTGACTGGAAAGTTGAAACAGACAGGAGGGACGAGCATGGAGCAGAAGCGGAAAACACGGACGTGGTGCGGCTTTTTGCTGCTGCTCGTCCTTTTGGCTGTTTTTTTGATCTGGAATTTATTCGCGGGCAGCGTGCAGCTCTCCGCATCTCAGATAGGACAAATTCTGCTCGGCGGCGGGGATGACCTGACGCAAAAGCAGATCATTATGCAAATTAGATTGCCGCGCATGGCGTCGGCGCTCATTTTAGGCGGTGCGCTGTCCGTGTCGGGGTATCTTCTGCAAACGTTTTTCCACAATCCCATCGCGGGGCCGTTCGTGCTGGGCATTTCGTCGGGCGCGAAGCTCGCGGTGTCGATCGCGATGATCGTTTTCCTCAGCCGCGGCGTCAGATCCTCGTCAGCGCTGCTGATCAGCGCGGCGTTCATCGGCGCGATGCTCTCGATGGGCCTCATCCTGCTCATTTCGCAGCGGGTCAATCAGATGAGCCTTCTCGTCGTCTGCGGCGTGATGATCGGCTACATCTGCTCAGCGCTGACGGATTTTCTCGTCACGTTCGCGGACGATTCGAACATCGTGAACCTGCACAACTGGTCGAACGGCTCGTTTTCCGGCATGAAGTGGGAAAACGTGACGACGATGGCCTGGGTGTGCAGGATCGCGCTGATTTTGACATTTTTCCTCTCCAAGCCGATCCGCGCCTATCAGCTCGGCGAGGTCTACGCGCGCAACATGGGCGTGCCGATTAAAGCGTTCCGCGCGGCGCTCATCCTGCTCTCCAGCGTGTTATCTGCCTGCGTAACGGCCTTCGCCGGCCCCATCTCGTTTGTCGGCATCGCGCTGCCGCACCTGATGAAGGCGCTTTTCAAGACGGCGGAGCCGCTTTTGCTGATCCCGGCGAGCTTCCTCGGCGGGGGCATCTTCTGCCTTGCGTGTGATCTCATCGCGCGCACGGCCTTTGCGCCCACGGAAGTCAGCATCAGCTCGGTCACGGCGGTGTTCGGCGCGCCGGTCGTCATCTACATGATGGTGCGCAGAAAGGCGGGGCGGGAATGAGCGGCTATTTGGAGACGAAGAATTTATCCGTCGGCTACCACGGCAGGCCCCTCATCGAGGATGTGTCCCTCTGCGTGCAGAGGGGAAAGATCGTTACGCTGATCGGGCCGAACGGCTCGGGCAAGTCGACGATCCTGAAAACCGTTATCGGTCAGCTGCCGGAGCTTTCCGGCACAGTGTATCTGGATGGCGAGACGATGCGCTCGCGCAGCCGCAACGACGTCGCGCGGCGCATGGCGATCTTGATGACCGCGCGCGTCGAACCGGAGCTCATGACCTGCCGCGATGTGGTCAGCTCGGGCCGCTATCCCTACACGGGAAGGCTCGGCGTCCTGCGGGACGAAGATAAGAAGATCGTCGAGCAGTCGCTTTCTCAGGTGGACGCGCTCGCGTTCGCCGACGCGCCGTTTTCCGCCGTCAGCGACGGCCAGCGGCAGCGCATTCTGCTCGCAAGGGCCCTGTGCCAGCAGCCGCAGCTTATCGTGCTCGACGAGCCGACGAGCTTTTTGGACATCCGCTACAAACTGGAACTGCTCTCCGTCCTCAAGCGCATGGTGCGCGAAAACGACCTCGCCGTGCTGCTCTCGCTCCACGAGCTCGATCTGGCGCGGCGCATTTCGGACACAGTCATCTGCGTCGCGGGCGACCGCATCGACCGCATCGGCACGCCGGAGGAGATCTTCACGAGCGACTACATCGCGCAGCTCTATCACTTGGAGCGCGGGAAGTACGACGAGTGCTTCAGCACATTGGAATTTGTACCGTAGCGCATGCAAGTAAAAACGCTTGATAGAGATTGCAGAAGGAGGGGAGACCATGCAGAAGGCAGCGCCGAGATTGCTCATTGCCGGAACGAACAGCGGCTGCGGCAAGACGACGGTGACCTGCGCGATCTTGCAGGCGCTTGTCGACGGCGGCGTTTCTGTCGCCGCGGCGAAGTGCGGTCCCGATTACATCGACCCCATGTTCCACCGCGAGATCATCGGCGCGAAGAGCAGCAATTTGGACCCCTTCTTTTTTGACGACGACACGCTGCGCTTCCTCCTCGCGCAAAACGGCGCAGGGAAGGACGTGACGGTCATCGAGGGCGTGATGGGCTATTACGACGGCATCGGCCTTGATTCCTCGCGCGCGAGCACCTTTGAGGTCGCGCAGCGGACGGAGAGTCCCGTCGTGCTCGTGCTGAACGCGAAGGGCGCGGGATTGTCAGTGCTGGCCGTGCTCGACGGATTTCTGCACTTTGCGACGGAAAACCGCATCCGCGGCGTCATTCTGAACGGCTGCACGGCGATGAGCTATCCGACGCTTGCGCGGGCGATCGAAGAACGCTTCGGCGTGCGCGCCTGCGGCTTTCTGCCGCAAATGCCCGACTGCTCGCTCGAGAGTCGTCACCTCGGCCTCATCACCGCGGCAGAGGTGAATGATCTGAAAGAAAAGATGCAGCGTCTCGCCGCTAAGGCGCGGGAGACGATCGATTTGAACGCGCTGCTGCAAATCGCGAAGAGCGCGCCGCCGCTTACATTCACGCCGCCGGACATTCCGGTGGCGGGCGAGCATGTGCGCATCGGCGTCGCGCGCGACAGGGCATTTTGCTTTTATTACGAAGACAGCTTGGAACTCCTGCGTCGCTTAGGGGCGGAGCTTGTGCCGTTCAGTCCGCTGTCAGATGAACGCTTACCGGAAGACCTGCACGGCCTGTACCTCGGCGGCGGCTATCCCGAGCTCTACGTGGAGCGGTTGGAGGCAAACGCCGCCATACGCGCTTCTATCCGCGCGGCGGTGGAAAGGGGACTGCCCTGCGTCGCCGAGTGCGGCGGCTTTATGTACCTGACGCAGTCCATCGCGGGACATGCGATGGCGGGCGTTTTATCGGGCAGCTGCTTCGACGCGGGGAAGCTGACGCGCTTTGGCTACGCGACATTGACGGCGCAGCGGGATTCGATGCTGTTTGCCGCGGGCGAGCAGATCCCCGCGCACGAGTTCCACCGCTGGGATGCGGAAAATCCGGGCGAGGACTTCCTCGCGGAAAAGCCGAGCGGAAGAAGCTGGCGCTGCGCGTATGCGGGCGAAACGCTCTACGCGGGCTATCCGCATTTCCACTTTTACGCAAACCTGAGCGCCGCGGTGCGCTTTGTTGAAGCCTGCCGAAAGGAGAAACACCGCTATGAGTGAGCCGATGAAGCCGATGGAAATTGAACAGCGCAGCTTCGAGATCATCACGGAGCTGCTGGGGGACCGCGTGCTCGACCCCGAAAACGAGCTTGTCATCAAGCGTGTCATCCACACGACGGCAGATTTTGACTATGCCGACAATCTGACGTTTTCCGACCACGCGGTGCAGAAGGGCATCGCCGCGCTGAAGGGCGGCTGCGACATTGTCACCGACACGCAGATGGCGAAAGCTGGCATCAACAAGACGATCCTCGCGAGCCTCGGCGGCGAGGTGCATTGCTTCATGTCCGACCCCGATGTCGCGCAGGAGGCGAAATCTCGCGGCGTGACGCGGGCGTTCGTCTCGATGGAGAAAGCGGCGGCGCTCGAAAAGCCCTGCATCTTCGCCATCGGCAACGCACCGACGGCGCTGCTGTCGTTAGAGCAGCTGATGGAAGAGGGAAAAGCCGCCCCCGCGCTCATCATCGGTGTGCCGGTGGGCTTTGTGAATGTGGAGATGAGCAAGGAGCGCATCATCGAAAAGGCGCGCGCGCCGTACATCGTCGCGCGTGGACGCAAGGGCGGCAGCAACGTGGCCGCGGCCATCTGCAACGCCCTGCTCTATCAGATCAGGCGGTAAAAAGATGGAAGAATATCTCATAAAGGACGGTAAGCGCCTGCGCCTCGGCTACACAACCGGCTCGTGCGCCGCCGCGGCGGCCAAGGCTGCGGCGTGGATGCTGCTGACGGGCAGGAGGAAGGAGTCCATCCGCCTGCAAACGCCCAAGGGCATCGAGCTGAACCTCAAAGTGCTGGACATTCAGATGCTCGCGGACGAGACGCGCTGCGCCATCCGAAAGGACAGCGGCGACGACCCCGACGTGACGCGCGGTACGCTCATTTTTGCCGCGGTGAAAAGATCAGATCAGTCCGGCGTGACCATCGACGGCGGCGAGGGCGTCGGCCGCGTGACGAAGCCGGGACTTGACCAGCCCGTGGGAGCGGCGGCTATCAACTCCGTGCCGCGAAAAATGATCGAAGAGAACGTGCGCGAGGTCTGCATGCTCGTCGGATACGACGGCGGCATTGACGTGACGATCTCCGCGCCGGAGGGCGAGGCGCTCGCGAAAAAGACTTTTAACCCGCGCCTCGGCATTGAGGGCGGCATCTCCATTCTGGGCACGACCGGCATCGTCGAGCCGATGAGCGAGCAGGCATTGCTTGACACCATCCACGTGGAACTGCGGCAGCGGCGCGAGAACGGCGCGGACTACATCCTCCTTGCGCCCGGCAACTACGGCGCAGACTACATCCGCGATTTTATCGGGCTTGACCCGAAGACGGCGGTGCTGACGTCGAACTTCATCGGCGACAGCCTGGAATTCTGCAAGGAATTCGGTTTTCACGGCGCGCTGCTCATCGGGCACATTGGTAAGTTCGTCAAGCTCGCGGGCGGCATGTGGAACACGCACTCGAAATTTGGCGACTGCCGCATGGAGATCATCGCCTCGCACAGCGCGGCGCTGGGCCTGCGCGCAGAACGCACGGAGGAAATTCTGCACTGCGCCACCTGCGACGACGCGCTGCGCATCCTGGACGAAGAGGGGCTGAAGGATGCCTTCCTCGTGCGTCTGGGACAGCGCATCGGCACGATGCTCGGCTATAAGAGCGGCGAACTCCAGAGCGGCGCAATCTTATTTTCGAAAGAATACGGTTTCCTCTGCGAGACGGAACACGCGGAGGAACTGCTCGAACAGATCAGGGAGGGCTGAACGTGGTACATTTTGTTGGCGCCGGAAGCGGCGCGCCGGATCTCATCACGCTGCGGGGCGCAAGGCTCCTTGGCGAAGCAGATGTGGTGATCTACGCGGGTTCGCTGGTGAATCCCGAGCTGCTTACACTCACGAAACCGGGCTGCGAGGTTCACGACAGCGCGAAGCTGACGCTTGAAGAGGTTATCGCCCTCATCGAGCGGGCGGAGCGCGAGGGAAAGACCTCCGTGCGATTGCACACGGGCGACCCGAGCATTTACGGCGCGGTGCGCGAGCAGTTCGACGCGCTTACAGAGCGCGGCATCGACTTTGATGTCTGCCCCGGCGTCAGCTCGTTCTGCGGCGCGGCGGCGGCGCTGCGGGCGGAATACACACTGCCGAACGTGAGCCAGACGGTCATCATCACGCGCACGGCGGGCCACACGCCGGTACCCGAGCGTGAGTCCATCCGCAGCTTGGCCGCGCATCAGGCGACGATGGTGCTGTTCTTGAGCACCTCACTCACAGAAAAGCTGCAAGGCGAGCTCCTTGCGGGCGGCTATGGAGAGACAACGCCCGCGGCTGTCGTTTACAAGGCGACATGGCCGGAGGAGAAGATCTTCCGCTGCACGGTGGGCACGCTGCATAAGACGGTGACGGAAAACGGCATGAAAAAGACGGCGTTGATCGTGGTGGGCGGCTGCCTTGGCGGCGAGTATCTGCGCTCGCTGCTCTACCATCCCGACTTTACGACGGAATACCGCAAGGGGAAGGCATGAAGATCGCAATTTTTGCCTACAGCCACGGCGGCTGCGCGGCAGCGCGGCGCGTTCGCGCGGTGCTGGCGGAGGCGGAAACCGTCTGCTACGCGGTACCGCGATTGGAAGAAGCGGGCTTCCTGCCGCTTGCGAAGGACATCTACCGCGAGCGCTTTTTGTCGATGGATGCGCTCATCTTCATCGGCGCGTGCGGTATCGCCGTGCGTGAGATCGCGCCGTATCTTGTGAGCAAAAAGACCGATCCCGCGGTGCTCTGCATCGACGAGAAGGTGCAGTTTGTGATCCCGCTGCTCTCCGGCCATATCGGCGGCGCGAATGATTTGGCGCGCCGACTGGCAGGCGCGCTCGGCGCATCGGCGGTCATCACGACGGCGACGGATGTGAACGGTAAATTTGCCGTCGATGCCTGGGCAGCAAAAAATGAATGCGCCATCTCGAGCATGCCGCTTGCGAAAAAGGTCGCGGCGGAGATTTTAGAGCACGACGTGCCGCTTGTGAGCGATTTTCCAATCAAGGGTGCATTGCCCGGCGGAATTGTGGAAAAAACGCAGGGCGCGCTGGGAATTGTGATCGGATACTGCACGAAAGAACCGTTTGCCGAAACGCTGCGCCTCACGCCGAGAGTATTGCGTGTCGGCATCGGCTGCCGCAGGGGAACTGCACAGGAAACCATTGAAGCCGCCGTTGCGGCGGTGCTTTCTGCGCATCAGCTGGATCCAAGCGCGGTCAAGGGCGTCTATTCCATTGACTTAAAGCGGCAGGAGACGGGGCTTCTCGCCGCCTGCGCGAAGCACAACTGGCCGACGGTATTTTACACGGCAGAGGAATTGTGCAGCGTACCGGGCGAATTTACGGATTCCCCCTTCGTGCAGGAGATGACGGGCGTCGGCAACGTCTGCGAGCGCGCGGCGCTGTGCGGCGCGGAGAAATTATTGGTGAAAAAGACTGCGGTGGACGGCGTGACCGTCGCCGTGGCGGCGGAGCATTGGGAGGTTTCCTTTGGGTAAAGTGATCGTGGTGGGCATCGGCCCCGGCAGCTATGAGGATATGACGATCCGCGCCGACCGCGCGCTGCAATCGTGCGACGCCATCGTCGGCTACGGAGTTTATGTTGACCTTGTGAAGGAGCGCTATCCGGACAAGGCGTTTTATGAAACGCCCATGACGCAGGAGGCAAAGCGCTGCGCGCTTGCGCTCGAACTTGCGCGCGCGGGCAAGACCGCGGCCATGGTCTGCTCGGGCGACAGCGGCATTTACGGCATGGCGGCGCTCGTGTACGAGCTGCGCGGCGAGAGCGAAGAGCCTGAGATCGAGGTCGTCCCCGGCCTGACGGCGGCATGCAGCGCTGCGGCGCTTTTGGGCGCGCCGCTGACGCACGACTTTGCCGTCATCAGCCTGAGCGACCGCCTGACGCCGTGGGAGACCATCGAAAAGCGCCTGACGCACGCGGCAAAGGCCGACCTGACCATCGCCCTTTACAATCCCGCGAGCCGTTCGCGGCCCGCACATTTGAAGTGTGCGTGTGATATCCTGCTGCGCGACCTGCCGGACAGCCGCCTCTGCGGCATCGCGCGCAACATCGGCCGCGCGGGGGAAAGCTGGCGCACCCTGACGCTCGGGGAGCTCAGAGAGGCAGAGGTCGATATGTTCTGCACGGTGATCGTCGGCAACGTATCAACGAAGGAAATTGCGGGGCGGCTCATCACGCCGCGAGGGTACAAAAATGTGTAAGATCTGCATTTTTGCAGGCACGACGGAGGCGCGCCGACTCGTGGAGCTTTTGAGCACCCAGGCGGTCTCCGTCACGGCCTGCGTAGCAACGGAATACGGTGAAACGCTCCTGCCCGAAGGGGGCAACGTGACGGTGCGCTCGGGGCGTATCCCGGTGGACGGGATCATTCAAATGCTCTCCGACACGAAATTTGATTTGGTGATCGACGCGACGCACCCCTACGCGGTATCGATCACCGAGAGCGTTGCGCGCGCTTGCGCGGAGACAGGGACAGAATATCTGCGCCTTCTGCGCGAGGAGTCTGACAAGGTATCTGACTTTACTTGCGTGTTGAATGCGGAAGCAGCAGCGCTGTTCCTGTCGAAGACGGACGGAAATATCCTGCTGACGACCGGCAGCAAGGATCTGAAAACGTATAGCAAGGTAAAAGACTTTACAGATAGAGCCTATGCGCGCGTGCTGCCGCTGGACGCGTCGCTCGCGCTCTGTCGCGAGGCGGGCGTGCAGCCGTCGCACATTTTAGCGATGCAGGGGCCGTTTTCCGAAGAGATGGACACGGCCATGCTGCGCGCCGTGTCGGCTAAGTGGCTCGTGACGAAGGACGGCGGCGAGGCGGGCGGCTTTGCCGCCAAGGTCGCCGCGGCGCGAAAGGCCGGGGCAAATGTGCTCGTGATCGGACGGCCAAAGCAGCGGGAGGGGAAGTCCTTTTCGCAGGTGTTGGACAGCTTGGAGTGCCGCTTTGGTTTCCGATTCGCGCAGAGTGTGAAGATCGTCGGTATCGGGCCGGGCAGCAGGGATGCGATGACGCAGGAGGCGCGCCGCGCGATCGAAGAGGCGGACTGCCTCATCGGCGCGAGACGCATGCTGGATGCCGCCGCGCGCGGCGGGCAGAAGACTTATGCCGCCATCGCACCACAGGAGATCGCGGATTTCATTCACGCGCACTGTGAATACCGGCAAAGCGCGGTCGTGATGTCGGGCGACACGGGCTTTTTCAGCGGCACGAGGAAGCTGCTGCCGCTGCTTTCTGACTGCGAGGTCAGCGTGCTGCCGGGCCTGAGCTCGCTTTCCTACCTCTGTGCAAAGCTGCAAACGTCCTATGAGGACGTTCATGTCGTCAGCCTGCATGGCCGCGCGCACGACATCACGGCAGACGTGCGCGCGCACGCGCGCGTTTTCGCGCTCGTCGGCGGCGAGAATGGCGTGAACGACCTGTGCCGTACGCTGGCGGAAAACGGCCTCGGCACCGTGATGGTGAGCGTCGGCGAACAGCTGAGCTACGAGGATGAGACCATTACCACCGGCATGGCGGAGGAACTGCAAAGTAAGGCCTTTGCGCCCTTGAGTGCCGTGCTGATCGAAAACGACCATCCCGATGCCATCGTGACGCACGGACTGCCGGACGAGGCGTTTTTGCGCGGCGTGGGCGAGGGCGGCGTTGTGCCGATGACCAAGAGCGAGGTGCGCGCCGTCGCGCTCTCGAAGCTCCGCCTGACCGAGCGCGCCGTCTGCTATGATATCGGCGCGGGAACGGGTTCGGTCGCCATCGAAATGGCGCTTCAGGCGAAGCACGGTCATGTCTACGCCGTTGAGCGCAGAGACGACGCGGTCGAGCTGTTGAAAAAGAATCAAGCGGCGTTCCATGTGGAGAACCTGACGGTCGTTTCCGGCACTGCGCCGGAGGCGTGCCGCGATCTGCCTGCACCGACGCACGTCTTTATTGGCGGCAGCGCGGGCAACCTGCGTGATATTCTGTCGATGCTGCTTGCCAAAAATCCGCACGTCCGCATCGTGGCGACGGCCGTCTCGCTTGAGAGCATCGCCGAGCTGACGGCGTGCAGGAAGGATTTTGCCTTTACCGAGGCGGAGGCCGTCTCCGTCCAGATCGCCCGCGGCAAAAAGACGGGGCCGTATCACCTGATGACGGGGCAGAACCCCGTATATATCTTCACGATGCAGTCGGAGGAGAAACCATGATTTGCCTCGTTTTGCCGCTTCTCATCGGCTTTGGCATCGACTGCGTTCTGGGCGATCCGCACAGCCTGCCGCATCCGGTCGTGCTGATCGGGAAGACGATCAGCGCGCTGGAGTGCGTCCTGCGGAGGATTTTCCCCAAAACGCCGCGCGGCGAGCGCGCGGCGGGTGCGGTGCTGTGGTTGATCGTCGCATTTCTTGCGGCGGCGGTGCCCGCGCTGCTTCTGTGTTTGTGCGGCAGGGTGAGTCCGTGGCTGCGCCTCGCGGTCGAGAGCGTCATGTGCTGGCAGATCTTGGCGGCAAAGTCGCTGCGGGATGAGAGCATGAAGGTGTATCACGAACTCGAGCACGGCAGCATCGAATCCGCGCGCCGCGCCGTTTCGATGATCGTGGGACGCGACACGGCGGCGCTCGACGATGCGGGCGTGACGCGCGCCGCGGTCGAGACCGTGGCGGAGAACACGTCAGACGGCGTGGTCGCACCGCTGCTGTACCTTGCCATCGGCGGCGCGCCGCTGGGCTTTTTCTACAAGGCTGTGAATACGATGGACTCGATGCTCGGCTACGTCGAGCCGCCGTATAAGGACATCGGCCTTATGCCTGCGAAGGCGGATGATATTGCGAACTATCTGCCTGCGCGCATCTCCGCGCTGCTGATGCTCGCGGCGGGCGGACTTCTGCGCATGGACGTGAAAAACGGCTGGAAGATATTCCGCCGCGACCGCTATAAGCACGCGAGCCCGAACTCCGCGCAGACGGAGTCGGTCTGCGCGGGACTTTTGGATGTGCGCCTTGCGGGCGATGCGTGGTACCACGGCGTGCTGCACAAAAAGGAGCACATCGGCGACGCACTGCGGCAGATCGAGCATGAGGATATCCCGCGCGCCTGCCGGCTGATGTACGGCACGACGCTTCTGGCGCTGCTGCTTGGCTGCGCGGTCCGGCTGCTGATTTTTTCGCTGTGAGGGAAGAGAATGCTTTATCAAACGGAAAACCGCCACGGCGGAGATATCTACGGCGGCATTGCGCTCGACTTTTCGGCGAATGTGAGCCCGCTCGGCACGCCGAGAAGCGTGACCGACGCGATCGAACGCGCGCTGCCCGAGCTCTACCGCTACCCAGACCCCTACTGCCGGACACTCGTACAGACGATCTCGGAATATGAGGGGGTGCCGAAGAACTTTGTCCTCTGCGGCAATGGCGCGTCCGAGCTGATCTATGCCTATTGCGGGGCCGTGCGGCCCAAGCGCGCGATGGAGCTCGCACCGACGTTTTCGGAGTATTCGCTTGCCTTGCGGCGGACAGGCTGCGAGGTCATGCGCTTTGCGCTCAAGCAAGAGGAAAACTTTGACTTGCGGAAGGACTTTTTGCCGTTTCTTGCGCGCGAAGGGATCGACGCGCTGTTCCTCTGCAACCCGAACAACCCGACGGGACGGCTCATTGCGGACGATTTGCTGGAAGAAATTCTGCGCATCTGCCGCGAGAAAAATATCGCGCTTTTTGTCGACGAGTGCTTTTTGAGCCTGTCGGACGGCGGCGTTGATCTGACGCCGTCCCTATCTGGCTTCCCGCAGCTTTTTATCCTCAAGGCCTTTACGAAGAGCTTTGGCATGGCAGGGCTGCGGCTGGGATATGGCCTGAGTGCGGACGAGGCATTGCTGCGGAAGATGTCGGCGGCGGTGCCGCCGTGGAATGTCTCGACGCTTGCACAGGCGGCGGGCGTCGCTGCGCTGGGCGAAGCGGAGTTTCTGGAGAAAAACCGAACCATCATCCGCGCGGAGCGCCCGTGGCTCGAGGAAAAACTGAGGAAATTCGGCTTTTGGGTGTGCCCATCGCAGGTGAATTACATCTTATTCCGTGGCGATGTGGGCTTGACGGAACAGCTGCGAGCGCGCGGCGTCGCGATCCGCGACTGCGCAAATTTCGAGGGCCTGACATCCGGCTGGTATCGCGTCGCGGTCCGGCAGTACGAGGAAAACGAACAGCTTATCGCGGCAATCAGAAGCGTGGGAAAGGAGTGAGCGCATGGCAAAAACTATCATGATCCAGGGGACGATGTCCAACGCGGGCAAGAGTCTGCTGGCCGCGGGGCTCTGCCGCGTTTTGAAGCAGGACGGCTATCGCGTTGCCCCGTTCAAGAGCCAGAATATGGCGCTCAACTCGTTCATCACGAAAGATGGCGGCGAGATGGGGCGCGCGCAGGTGGTGCAGGCTGAGGCCGCGGGCATCGAGCCGGATGTGCGCATGAATCCGATTTTACTGAAGCCGACGACGGACGTCGGCAGTCAGGTCATCGTGAACGGACGCGTACAGGGCAATATGCCCGCGATGGAATACTATCGCAGAAAGCGCGACTTTATCCCCGCGGTGATGGAGGCCTATGAGAGCTTGGCACGCGAGTACGACATCATCGTCATCGAGGGCGCGGGCAGCCCCGCGGAAATCAATTTGCAGGAAAACGACATTGTCAACATGGGTCTTGCCCGCATGGTGGATGCGCCGGTGCTGCTGGTGGGCGACATCGACCGCGGCGGCGTGTTCGCCCAGCTCTACGGCACGGTCGCGCTGCAAAGTGAAGAGGACAGAAGGCGCATCAAGGGCGTTGTTGTCAACAAATTCCGCGGCGACCGCGCGATTCTGGAGCCGGGACTTAAAATGCTCGAGCAGCTCTGCGGCGTACCCGTGGCGGGCGTTGTGCCATACCTCCATGTCGACATCGACGACGAGGACAGCTTGAGCGAACGCTTCGGGCGGGATAAGGAGCCGCGGCTCATCGACATTGCGGTCATCCGCCTGCCGCGCATTTCGAACTTTACGGATTTTTCGCCGTTTGAGCGCTACGAGAATGTCTCGCTCCGCTATGTGGAGCGGGCGCGGGACCTGCGCGCGCCGGATATGATCGTGATTCCCGGTACGAAGAGTACGATCGCCGACCTCCAATGGCTCCGCCAGAGCGGGCTGGAGGCGTCGATCCAAAAGGCTGCGAGCGGCGGCACGCTGGTTTTCGGCGTCTGCGGCGGCTATCAGATGCTCGGGCGGCACATTTCCGACCCCGAACAGGTCGAGGCCGCGGGCGTGACGGAGATCGACGGAATGGGCCTTCTGCCGCTCGAAACAGTATTTCAGGGCGAAAAGGTGCAGACGCAGACAAACGGCGTCTTCTCCGGCGTCGCGGGACTGCTCTCTGAGCTGAACGGCAAGCGCTACGCGGGCTACGAGATCCACATGGGCCGCAGCAGGGGATCGCACGGCGCGCTCATCAGCGTGGGCAATGTCTACGGCAGCTATGTCCACGGTATTTTCGATGAACAAGAGGTCGCCGACACGATCTTAAAAGCGCTGTGCACGAAAAAGGGCGTTTCCTTTGAATCGCTCGGCACCTTTGACGCGAGGGCCTACAAGAAGCGGCAGTATGATCTGCTGGCAGACGCGGTGCGCGCGGGGCTCGATATGCCGCTCATCTACCGCATTTTGAATCAGGAGGTGTGAGCATGCAGGGACTGATTCATCTGTACTTCGGCGACGGCAAGGGCAAGACGACCGCGGCGGTCGGACTGAGCGTCCGCGCGGCGGGCGCTGGAAAGCGCGTGCTGTTTGCGCAGTTTTTGAAGGACGGCAGCTCGTCGGAACTGAACGTCCTGCGCGCGCTGCCAAATGTCGAGGTCGCGTGCTGCGAGCAGAACTTCGGCTTTTTTAGGTCGATGGACGAGCAGACGAAAGCGGCGGCGCGGCTGACCTATTCCGTGCTGCTGGAAGACGTGATGCGAAAGAGCGCGGACGGCGTTGATCTGCTCGTGCTCGATGAGGCGGTCGCCGCCTGCAACCACGGCTTGATCGAAGAGGCAACGCTGATCGACTTTCTGCGCGGCAGACCAAAAGCGCTTGAAGTCGTGCTGACGGGGCGAGATCCGTCGCAGCATTTGCTGGACGCCGCCGACTATGTGACGGAGATGCGAAAGCGCAAGCACCCGTTTGACCGAGGAATCGCGGCGCGGCGCGGCGTCGAATTTTAAGGAGGGGAGAGCCATGCAGAAGGAATTGGACGCGCTTGTGCGCGAAGTTTTGCCGCTCGATCGCGGCACGATGACGGCGGCGGAAGAGTATCAGGCGCGGCTTGCCAAGCCCCCCGGCAGCCTCGGGCGGCTCGAAGAGATCTCCATCCAGCTTGCGGGGATCACAGGGCGGGTGCACAATGCGCTCAATAAAAAGCAGCTGCTCGTCTTCGCTGCGGACAACGGCGTGGTGGCCGAGGGCGTTTCCAGCGCGCCGCAGTCCGTGACGAAGCAGCAGACCATCAACCTGATGCGGGGCAAGACGGGAGCTGCGGTGCTGGCAAAGCACTTTGGCTGCGGCTTGACCGTGTGCGATGTCGGCGTGAATGCCGATATTTACGAGAGCGCCGTTTTGAACCGCAAGATCGCCTACGGCACGCAAAATATCTGCACCGGCCCCGCGATGACGCGGGAGCAAACCTTACAGGCCATCCTGACCGGCGCGGAGATCGCGAGGACGGTCGACGCGGACGTGATCGGTGTCGGCGAAATGGGCATCGGCAACACGACGACCTCTTCGGCGGTGCTGGCCGTGCTGCTGGGAGCGGACGTCGAGGCCGTGACGGGCCGCGGCGGCGGTATCACGGAGGAGAGCTTTCGCAAAAAGAAAGCGGTCATCCGCACCGCCATTGAGGTAAATCGGCCGGACAGGGACGACCTTGTCGGCGTCCTTTCCAAGGTCGGCGGCTTTGACCTCGCGGCGATGTGCGGCGCATTTTTGGGCGCGGCGGCGGCACGCCGACCGGCGGTCATCGACGGCCTCATTTCCGCCGCGGCGGCGCTGTGCGCCGTCAGGCTGTGCCCGAATGTGCGCGGCTACCTGGTGCCGAGCCACGCCTCGTTTGAGATCGGCTACCGCCTCGCGATGGAGGCGATGGACCTGCGCCCGCTGTTTGACCTCGGCATGCGATTGGGCGAGGGAAGCGGCTGTCCGCTCGCCTTTCAGGTGCTCGACGCTGCGTGCGCTGTCATCAACGACATGGCGACCTTTGACGAGGCGGGCATCAACGACGACTATCTGGACGAAATTCGCCGGGGCGACCAGTTCACGCCCTGAGAGAAGGGAACGCGCATGGGAACGCTGATCATGATCTCCGGTGCAAACGGCAGCGGCAAGAGCCGTTATGCCGAGCGCATCGTCGCGCGCACGATGGGCGAGCGTTATTATATCGCCACGATGCGGCCCTGCTCGGAAGAAAATTTGCAGCGCATCGAAAAGCACCGCGAGCAGCGAAAGGACCTGCAATTTACGACGCTCGAATGCCCATATCAGGTCGGCGCGGCGGCGGTCGAAAGGGACGGCGTCGTGCTGCTTGAGGATGTGTCGAATCTGCTGGCAAACGCGATGTTCGAGCGCGGCGGGGATGAAGCAAGCGTGTACGCGGACATCGAAGCGCTGTGCTCGCGCTGTCGTCTGCTCGTCGCCGTGACGATCACAGGCCTGCGCGCCGACGGCTACGACGGCGAGACGGCGGCTTACATCCGCGCGCTGAACGGCCTGAATCAAAGACTGTACGACCGCGCCGCGGCGGCGGTCGCAATGAAAGACGGCGCGCCGTTTGCCGAAAAGGGAGACCTCGATGAGATTATTTGAATCGCTTTTGATCGCGCTGTCGACGTACAGCGCGGTGCCCGTTCCGCAGCTTGATTGGAACGAAAAAAATATGCGCTACGCGATCTGCTTTTTCCCCGCGGTGGGTGTTCTCTGCGGCGCGGCGCTCTGGCTGTGGGCTGTACTTGCGCAGGCGACGGGCATGAGCGGCGTGCTGTTCGCGGCAATCGCGGCGTGCCTGCCGATTTTAGTGACAGGCGGCATCCACATGGACGGTTATCTCGACACGGTGGACGCACTCTCGTCGCACCAGACGTGCGAGAAAAAGCTCGCGATCATGAAGGATGCCAACTGCGGCGCGTTCGCGGTCATTTACGGCGGCGTGTACCTGCTCGCCTACGCGGGCTTTGCCTACGAGGTGTTCGCCGCGGGGCATATTTTGCTGATTTGCCCGCTGTTCGTGCTCTCTCGCGCGCTGTCGGGCCTGTGCGCGGTGAATCTGCCGAATGCGCGAAAGTCCGGCATGCTCTGCGCCTTCACAAGCGGCGTCCAGCGCCGCACGGCGACAGCCGCGCTCGCGCTCGCCGGCCTTACCGCAGTTGCGACGATGGTTTGGATGTCTCCCGCAGTCGGCGGAATGGCGGCGGCGTTTGCGGTGCTTTCCGCGCTCAAGTATCGCAGATTTGCGCTGGCGCAGTTTGGCGGCGTGACGGGGGATACGTCGGGCTTCTTTTTGCAGCTCTGCGAGCTCTGCGGCCTGATCGGCATTTGGATCGGAGGGCTGCTGTGATTGAGCTTCTTTTCATCCGCCACGGCGCGACGGCGGGGAATCTCCGCCGCCGCTACATCGGCCGCACGGACGAGCCGCTGTGCGAGGCGGGCGTCGCGCAGGTCAAAGCGCTGCAAAAGCGGGGACTTTCAGTCGATCGGCTTTTTGTCAGCCCCATGCTGCGCACGCGGCAGACGGCGGAACTGCTGTTCCCGCAGATGCACTATACCGTCGTGGACGGCCTTGCCGAGACGGACTTTGGCCGCTTTGAGGGGAAGTCCGCAGACGAGCTCTCGGGCGACCCCGCCTATCAGGCGTGGGTCGATGCGATGTGCCTGACGCCCATCCCCGGGGGCGAGAGCGTGGCGGATTTCAAAATACGCTGCTGCGAGGCGTTTACGGAGACGATCCGAACCGTGCCGGACGGCTCTCGCGTGGGATTTGTCGTCCACGGCGGCGTCATCATGGCGATCATGGAGGCCTATGCGCGTCCGAAGAAGGACTTTTATGCCTACCACATCGGAAACGGCGAATGCCTGCAAGGCGTGTATGACGGAGAAACAATTCAGATCAAATAGTGAACACCGCCCGCATTCCGGATATCTTTCCGGAACGCGGACGGTGTCTTTATATGGTATCGGTGTGGTTACACCGTCGGCGCGGCGTAGGCCACGTCGTACTCGCTCCACTGGATGCGGATGGAGCAGCGTGCGCCGCCCGCGGAAAGGAACGAATTGATCTCACACATCGACCAGAGCTTCGTGACGGGATCCTGCTGGCGGATGCGCATGTTGTGCGTCTCCTGCGAGTTTGTGTACACGGTGCCGTCGATCGCAATGCTTGCGGAAATGCTGCTGCCGTTGAGCGTCTGTGTCTCGATCGTGCTGCCGTCGTAGATGGTCGTTCTGCGCAGATCGACCAAAACGGGCGCGGCGGTGTTCTTCGGCACGATGCTGATGCGCAGCGCGCTGGCCGACGCGCGCTGATAGGTCAAAATCAGGTCCTTGAGCGGTATATTCAGCGTGCTGTCTGCCGCGGAGAGGTCGACATGATACTCGGTGAACGGCGCGAATAGATTAGGTGTCATCAACTCCTGCTCGCTGGTGTGGAAGTGCAGCTTGTAGCTCAGTGGGGTGTCCTACGCGACGGTGACGACCGGCGTTTCGCCGGTGTCGCCTTTCTCGCCTTGGATGCCCTGTTCGCCTTTTTCTCCACGCTCGCCTCGGGGACCAATGGGTCCCTGCGGGCCGGGATCGCCCTTTGGGCCGACGGGACCGCGGTCGGCCCCTGGATCGTGACATGGCTATACGGATCGGACGGGCAGCAGCCGTTCCCGCGGCAGGACCCCGTGTAGTAATTCATAGACGTCTCCCCCTGACATGATATCGGTGCTTTATCCTATGCATCGGACGGAGAAACAGCGCACAGCAGGGAAGAAAAAGGCGGCAGACATGCATGGAAAATGCCGAAAACAGAAAACTGCCTTGCAAATGAAAGATATGGATGCTATACTGTGACCGAAAAACCGTTTGGGTCAAATTAAGATCATTTCGCGCCAAGGCTGCCAAGGCAGCTTTTTCAAAGTCATTGAGTTAGCCTCCTCTAACTGAAGCGGGAAGCGCGGAAAAAGAAAGGAACGGACAGCATGATCGTCAAATCCATGAATGAGAGCGCCATCTATGCGATCGGCCACGCTTTCGGCTACTACGACTACGGGGAGGAGACGGGCATGGTCTACGCCTTTTTCGGTCAGGAGCCGACGGCGCAATACATCTGTGCCTACGTGCGCGGGATGCTGCGCGGCGGCTTCCTGCACACGACGAGCGAGCGCGGCGAGGGTTACATCGCCTACAAGCGGCCCAAGGAAAAGCTCGGCTTCAAGACCCTTTGGCCGATCGCGACGGGAATGCTGCACAATTCGAGCATGAAGCGCCTGATGCGTTTCGCCATGGCCATCAAAAAGGGCGGAAAGTCGCTCCAGGAGCGCATGGACAAGGAAAAAAAGCCCTATATCTTCGTCGGCATGGTCTGCGTGTGCGAAAAGTATCAGGGGCAGGGCTATATGCGAAAGGTCATGGACATCGCCTTTGCCGAGGGTGACCGCCTCCGTGTGCCGGTGATCTTAGAGACGGACGCCAGGTCCAAATGCGACAAGTATGTGCATCTCGGCATGGAGCTCGCCGGAACGCGCGACCTCGGTGAATTCGGAAAAATGTACGATCTCATCAAATATCCAGATGCCGTTCCGGCAGAAGCGAAGAGCTAAAGCTGCGGCAGGGGAGGGCGTGCCCTCCGCTGAAAAAGCAAGACGAACCGGCCGCGCCGCCATTTTCATAAAAGGGAAAAAGCCTCTTCACCGCACAGGTGGAGGGGCTTTTATGGTATTTTGCAACAAAAAGACATCTTTCCGCCAAATCGTTAAAAAAATGACGGATTGACACAATTTTAACACAGAATTGACCAAATCAATAAAATAATTTGCCCTTTTTGTCTGAAACGACAGAAATAGAATTGAACCTTGACTTTAGTAGTTTTGATAGATATAATGACCTCAATCTTTATCAGACATAGGACAAATGACAAAGACTTAACGATCGCTGGAGGTAACTGTGTATGAAACATGGGAGACTAATCATAGCTGCGCTGGTAGGGGCCATGCTGATCACAAGCCTGGCCGGCTGTGGCAGTAAAGGAACAAACGATGGGGAGAGCGGCGAATATCAAAAGATCAACCTCTCCATGGCAGTCAACGGAACGGATACGCAGATCGACTCGCTGGTAGCGCGTCACTTTGCCGACCTTGTGTCTGAGCGCTCGGGCGGGAACATCGTGATCGACGTGTTCTCAAACGATACACTGGCGGGTGGCAACAGCACCAAGGGTGTTGAGTACATCGCCGTGGGCGGCTCGGATCTGGGTGCTTACGCAACGTGCGTGCTCGCGAATCTGGAGCCGAAGCTGTCGGTTGCGACCCTGCCATGGTCGTTTACCTCTTATCAGCAGGCCCGTGAGGTGATCGACTCAACCGGCGGCGAATACTACGCGGAGCTTCTTGAGGCCAAGGGTATCACTTATCTCGGCTCATTCCACAATGGCTTCCGTCAGCTTACCAACAGTAAGCATCCGGTCACCAAACCGGAGGATCTGAAGGATCTCAAGATCCGTGTTCCCGGTTCGGCGGTGTATATGGGTGTATTCAACGCGCTGGGGGCCAGCCCGGTCGCCATGAGCTGGAGCGAGGTGTTTACCGCGATCCAGCAGAGAACCATTGACGGACAGGAGAATGGCTGCTCCGTGACAAAGTCCGCCAAGATGGATGAGATCCAGAAGTACATGACCATCTGGAACTATAGCTATGAGAACGACCTCTTCGTAGCCAACACGAGAGTATGGGAAAGCCTGGAGGAAAACACCCGCCTGCTGCTGCAGGAGTGTGCTGCGGAAGCCTGTGAGTGGGGCCGTGACCGTCTGGAGGCAGAGGAGGATTCCCTGATCCAGGGCTTTATTGATGAAGGAATGCAGGTAGATATTCTGACCGAGGAACAGCTTCAGGCATTCAAGGACGCGGTGGCAGAGCTTACGGCGGAGTTAAAGGCTGATTACGGCGAGGATGCCTGCGCCGCTTTCGGGATCAACTAAGGAGGGACGAGTATGTTTGAGAAAATTGAGAAATTCGTTTCCTGCGTCTGCGTTTCCGTTATGGCAATATTGGTTTTTGTCAATGTAGTCTCCCGTTTTGCGTTTAAGCACTCTATGGCAGTCTCGGATGAGATGTCCACCTATCTGTTCGTTCTGATGAGCTTTATGGGCA
>ERZ773115.845-NODE-845-length-31327-cov-190.462458_pt1 | contig 31327 bp, 29 predicted proteins | sample MGYA00511116_ERZ773115 | MGnify/ENA primary metagenome ERZ773115 (study PRJEB29015, sample SAMEA2737869) | human gut metagenome | biome: human gut; feature: human-associated habitat; material: faeces | place: China | collected 2012 ... | reverse complement strand
GAGATTTCAATAGGGTTAAAGAACATTTTATCCTATAATCAACCAAGACTTTTCCCGAGATTAACCCATTATTAATACAGCAAGAAGGAAGAAAGGAGATAAGAGGAAGCCTGAAAAGAAATAAAAGGTATAAGGAAATGAGATAAGGGGCATAAATGAAGAAAAGATGTTTTTAATTTGGTGGTTTCACCATTTATTCGTATCTTTGCCAACAAAGAGAATATCACTTAAAAGAAAGGCGAGCAATTATGGCAAGAAAACTATATCCGATAGGATTACAAACTTTCGAACGAATCCGAGTAGAGGATAAGTTCTACATCGACAAGACGGAATATGTATATCGTATGGCACATACTGATGGTACTTATTTCTTCCTGAGCCGTCCACGCCGTTTCGGAAAGTCGCTGTTGCTGACTACCATGAAGAGCTATTTTGAAGGCAAGAAGGAGCTTTTCAAAGGACTCGCCATCGAAAAGCTGGAAAAGGATTGGATAAGCTATCCGGTGCTGCATTTCGATATGAGCATGGGCAAACACATGGAGATAGCCCAGCTGGAAAGATATTTCGACCAGCAACTTGCAGAACAAGAGCAGAAATGGGGCATTACGAATCCGGCTGTTGATGCCAACGTCCGCCTCATCTCACTTATCCAGACTGCCTATAGGGAAACGGGCAAGCAAGTGGTAATACTGATTGACGAATATGATGCCCCTTTGCTTGATGTGGTGCACGAGGATGAAAAACTGGAAGAACTTCGCAACGCCATGCGCAATTTCTACAGTCCGCTAAAAGGATGCGAGAAATTGCTCCGCTTCGTATTCCTCACAGGCATCACCAAATTCTCTCAGCTCAGCATCTTCAGCGAATTGAACAACATCACCAATATCAGTATGGACGAGCCGTATGCCGGCATTTGCGGAATTACGGAAGATGAACTGGTGAACGGAATGCGGGATGACATAGAGGCACTTGCTGAAAAATTAAACTTATCGTATGAGCAGACGTTAGCTAAGTTAAAGGATAATTATGACGGCTATCATTTTACATGGCCTTCTCCTGACGTTTATAATCCGTTCTGCTTATTAACCTGCTTTGCCAAGCAGAAGATTGATTCCTACTGGTTTGGATCAGGCACTCCTACTTATCTGATCAATATGATGCGCAATTTCAACTTTCTGCCAGCGAACCTGGGCGAGAGTATAGAAGCCGGAAAGGATGACTTTGATGCTGCCACGGAAACCATGACCACCATCATGCCGCTGCTCTATCAGAGTGGCTACATCACCATCAAGGATTATGATGAAGAAACGGAGCTCTATACCCTAGCCATTCCTAACAAGGAAATAAGAGTTGGATTGTACAGAAGTTTGTTGCCTCATTATCTGACCTCAAAGACTGCAATGTGCAATACTACCATCGCCAAGATGTCGGTGCTTATTAAACAGCGCAAGATAGACGAAGCATTACAGTTGCTGAAATCGTTTTGGGAGACTGTGCCTTATTGCAACAACACCCATTACGAAGGGCATTACCAGCAAACGATGTATATCATCTTTGCCTTGCTCACGAATTTCAGGATTATAGTGGAGCAACATACGTCAAAGGGGAGAATTGATATAACCATGGAGACGGACGATACTATCTATGTAATGGAGCTGAAGTTTGGAAAGACTGCCCAGGAGGCTCTTGAGCAGATAGAAAGCAAGCATTATGCCGAGGCCTTTGCCATGAGCGGCAAGGAAATTATCAAGGTAGGTATGAGCTTCAATATCAAAGAAGACAACACCATCGTGTTCGATTGGAAATCATCAGAAATTTAGATGACAAAAAAAGCGTGCAGGCGACTATGATGTGGCTTGCACGCTTTTTCCTTTTATATTCTTTTTATATTCATCCTACAGCGAAAGGGGTCGTAAAGACTTGAAGAAGACCGAGATGAGTTCCTTCTGCTACTTGCAATAATCAATAGTTACGACATCTTAAACTATTAATTAAGATGATTATTTCCTTGATTCCGCAATAATAACTCCACGAAATCTTTTATATTTACAACAAAAATGCGAGGAAATTCAATCTCATTGAGAATTTTAAAGTGAGCATCATTACTCACTATACAACTTGCACCAGCAGAAAAAGCACAATCTACAAATTTGTTGTCATCCTCATCAGCTTGAATGAGATGCAACTTATAATAGGGTGTTACGAATTCCACATTCTTTTGACTTAGAATCACAGACACAACATTACTGGCAATATTTGCATTAGTCTTCTGCTCAATGATTTCTAAATACTCCTCAATAATTTCATTTGTAACGCACAAGGTCAATTTACCTTTCAAGAAATCATCCCAAATCTTACGATAAGGGCTTATCCTTGGAAGGCTCATCAATAAGCAATTAGTATCAAGAACTATCTTTCTCATTTGCCAGAAGTACGTAAATGTTCATTACCCCAGCTCTCTATGGTATCAAGAGTTATACTTCCATTATCGCACAACTCATCAATCCCCTCATCAACCTTCTTTGCAAAGTATTGAGAGAGAACATTTTCAAGATTATCTAATTCCTGTGGAGTCTTGATATAAGACATCATTTGAAGAATCTTCATCTGAGCAGGGTTAAATACAGTCTGTTCCATTCTATTTCAATTAAACGTTCAACTTTGCCGCCAAAGTTACACTTTTTTCTCGAAACCACCAAGCAATTAACAAGAAATCTGCAAGTTATCAGCAAATAACCACGAAATTAACCGTAAACTATAAACTATTAACTGTAAACTATAAACAGCTGTTCCCTACCTCAGCAAGCTATAGTAAGGCGGTCCCATCCCGCACAACATGGCGAAGACCGCTTTGGTCCGCCAACCTTAGAGCGTAGCGGTTCTGAGCACCGAGTAGGGCGGTTTCCCTCTTCTTCCCTGAGGGGAGAAGACCGAGATGAGAGGTGGAGCCTTCCTTAAGGGTAAGGAAGGACGGGTAGGTTTTCGAAAAAACTCCCTTTGGCTAAAGATTTTGCAAATGAGCGCAATGAAAGTTTGCTTTCAAATTGCCGAGTGCAGCTAATCTTATCTAAAGGGAGACGGAGGGATTCGAAAGACTCCTTCTTTAACGGTAAGGAACCTTATATCCAAGGCAATACCTAAATTGACTGCTTACCCTCATTTCTCATATTTTATTCCTGGATATATCACCAATACAGCATACCAAGCATATTGCAAGCAGTTACACTTTTCGGTGTATTTTACATTGCTTTTTAACCTACTTGATAAGTATCAAATCAAAGTACATTAGACGAGTCTTTAATGGCTTATCAGAAACAATACCTCTATATGATTTTTCCTGCTCTTCTGTGCTGAACATAAAATCAAAACCATTCTTCTTATAAAATGCTACAGGCACGTCTTCATTATAGGCATCAACTACCAAATAACGACATCCCGTTTTATTATATGGCTCAACAAACCAGGACTTAATAAAGTCCATTACTTCTGTCCCGATATGAAGATGCTGAAATTTTGTTGAAATTCCCAATCTTCCTATAAGTACAGCAGGATATATCAAATCCTGTTTTATATGAGGAACATGCTTTCCAACCTTTTTCTTTCTCGCATTAGGCAAGTATTTTGTGAAAATACTGGCATTTGAGACCGTAAAGGCACATACGATATCAGCCTTGGATTCCTCAAGATAATAGCAGTAAGATTTACCGAACAAGTTGTCGGCATAAGACACAGCATCATTATGGAAGAATCCATCCAAGTCTTCATTGCCACATGAAAATGAAATAGATTCTTCCAATATTTCTTTTGTCAATGGTGAAAACACCGTTTTATCTGCTAAAAATCCCATAATACTAACTTAAAATTTTGCTTTTGCCAGAATAGCCTTCATCTCAGCACGCTGCTTTGAGAAATCTATGCTACCACGCTTCTTCAATGTTTCTTCAGCTTTTTCTCTGAAAGCTAAAGCCTCGTCACCTGTCAGCATTGGGATACCACTAATTGCTAATGCCATAATCCTATCTCCTATTTATTTAATTTATATAACTTGCCGCCAAAGTTACGCTTTTTTCTCGAAACCACCAAGCAATTAACAAGAAATCTGCAAGTTATCAGCAAATAACCACGAAATCAATCGTAAACTATAACTATTAACTGTAAACTATAGACTGCTATTCCCAGACGGTCCATCCCGCACAACATGGCGAGGGCTTTGATGCCCCGCCAACCTTAGAGCGTAGCGGTTCCGAGCGACGAGGAGGAGCGGTTTCCTCCCTCTTCCCTGAGGGTGAGAGGGTCGGGGTGAGAGGTGGAGCCTTCCTTAAGGGTAAGGAAGGACGGGTAGGTTTTCGAAAAAACTCCCTTTGGCTAAAGATTTTGCAAATGAGCGCAATGAAAGTTTGCTTTCAAATTGCCGAGTGCAGCTAATCTTATCTAAAGGGAGACGGAGGGATTCGAAAGACTCCTTCTTTAACGGTAAGGAACCTTATATCCAAGGCAATACTTCAGGAAAGCAAAAAAAGCAGTTATATCATTCATTCAACTATTAATCTTTATTAAATTATTAATACTGTCGCACCATTTTACGCCATAATGATGTATATTTGCAGTCAGAATGATTATTAATTAAACATGTTAGGCTTATGGCACAGACAGCAATGACAGTCCGTATGGACAACCAGCAGAAAGCACAGTTTGATAAACTCTGCGAACAATTCGGTATGAGTGCAAATACCGCTATCAACATCTTTGTTAAGGCCGTAATTCGCAGTAAGAGCATTCCATTCTCCATTCAGGCAAAGAATGAAGAAGAAGATGAAGTGACTGCAAAAGCAAAGGCTGCGTTTCAATACATGTGTGACACAGCAAGAGAGAATAACATTGATATGTCACTTGATGAGATTAATGAAGAAATCAGAGAAGTCAGACGATTAAGAAAAGAACGCAATGGTATATGCAGTCATTGATACGAACATTATCGTGTCCTCGTTTATAACCAAGAACCCTTCTTCTGCAACAAGAAGGGTCATTAATAGTATGCTCAGTGTAAAATTAAACCATTGTATAATGACGAGATCTTGGATGAGTACTTTGATGTACTAAATAGGTCAAAATTTCATCTAAGTGAAATCAGAATCCATGAGTTATTGAACTTTTTTAAGCAATACGGCATTGATTCGTCCCGTTTTCCTTATGATGGAGAAATGCCAGATGAGGACGACCGAGTCTTCTACGAAGTCTGCCTGAGCAAGGAAGACTCCTTCTTAGTAACAGGAAATCTCAAACACTTTCCAAAAGAACCGCAAGTGATTACAGCTGCAGAAATGATGGAAATATTGGATAACGAACTATAAGCGCATTTGAAATTTAAGCATTATGATACAGAACAAATTATTCCGTGATTGCCTCGCTGCGATACCTGCCGAGCAAAAGGCAGAGTTCGATTTGTCTTTCGGTATTGCCGAGCGCATTAGTGAGATTCTGAAAGCCAAGGGTCTCACCCAAAAGGATTTCGCCCGCTTACTCAACAAGCGAGACACAGAAATCTCCAAATGGCTAACAGGCAGACATAACTTCACTACTCAAACCATTGCTCGTATAGAAACAGCTCTAGGTAATAAACTCATCAGCATAGCCCATAGATTGGGCTATGCCTATAAACATATTTTTGAATACCAAAAATTCACAATAAATCTGTAACTTATCATCAAATTCCCTGGATATAAGTTGTAAACTACCAACTATAAACTGTTGACTATAAACTCTCTTCTCCCCAGGCGGTCCCATCCCGCAAAACCATGGCGAAGACCTTTGATGGTCCGCCAACCTTAGAGCGTAGCGGTTCTGAGCACCGGAGGGCGGTTACATCCTTCCTTCTGAGGAGGAAGGCTTGGTTAGAGGTGGAGCTCTCCTTGCAGGAGAGACGGAGAGGTAGAAAATTCAGCACTGTATGGCGGTTTTCCTCTTCTTCCCTGAGGTTTCTGTCCCCTGTAAGGGGAACCGAAGGGGTCGTAAAGACTTTTAAGCCCATCAAGAATATCAAAAGAAATTAGTCATGACTATTAGGTTTTACCCTAAACATAGCCACAGTGTTTGAAAATTCTGCAACAATATCTAAAACATTCGGATTATCTTTTCGAATAATTAAAGCTGCAAAATTTTCAATTCCCTCCATATCTTCGATACTGACAGGCATCAAAATAAACTTATCTTTCATTTGATAAGAGGAAAACCAATATTCAAACAGACGGCTTCGCATATGCTGCTTACCATCCCCACTCTCACAAATATACAAGAGAGCTGCTTCGTTCATATTAAAGAAGTTCTCTATGATAAGCATCACCGTATCACGCATTTTCAAGTCTCGTGGAGAAGGTATTTTATTTACATTGATGATAGAAAAGACATATGATTCTGCATTTTCAATGATGTCATCATCATCAAAGCCAATAGCAAGTACCACACCAAAATCACTTTTAAAGCGATAAGTTCGAGACGTTTCATGCCAATAAACCTCATAAGGAGCAGAAGCATTAATTATATCCAAAGGAAGTGGTTTTCATTACCAAACATTTATATATTTAGGATATACCCCCGTTCGTTCCTTATATTCCTCACAAAGGCTCTTAGTAATTTCAGCTACACGAGCCTTTTTACGCTCTTTTGCCGCCATAAATCTTTTCATAGCAGCTTCACGTTTTTCCCAAAATTCTTTATCTAATGTATCCATAATAGTTCTCCTTTTAAATTCTTTAATTGCAATCTGCCGCAAAAATACGCTTTTTCCTCGAAACCACCAAGAAAATCAAAAGAAATCTGCAAGTTATCAGCAAATTACCGCAAACTATAAACTATTAACTGTAAACTATAAACTGCTATTCCCAGGCGGTCCCATCCCGCACAACCATGGCGAGGGCTTTGAAGCAGCATTAGATTTCCCCCTGCAACAGCCTGGCGGTCCCATCCCGCAAAATATGGCGAGGGCTTTGATGCCCCGCCAACCTTATAGCGTAGCGGTTCTGAGCACCGGAGGGCGGTTACATCCCATGCCCTTTTGGAAAGGGTGAGGGCTTGGGAGTGGGTTAAGGACCCTCCCGCGAGGGGTTCTGTCCCCTACAAGGGGAACCGAAAGGGTCGTAAAGACTATTGAAGACAGGTGGGGCAAAAATAGTATATCACCATTACAGCGTCCCCACTATATTACAAGTAGTTACACCTTTTTTAAGTTTTCCTGCATTATTGCCTTGCTCTCGTCCTTCAAAGAAGCCACAGCAGATTCCAAGGCAGCAGCCTTTAGTTCCAACTCTTTTGTTAGAGCTTGGTAAAATCAGCCAAGGACGCAGTTTTCGACCTCTACGGTTCTGGTTAAAGTCCTGCATCACCTTTTCGAAGTATTCCTTTGTTTCCATAATTCTGATTTTTAAGAATTCGGATGTAAAGGTAACTACTTAATGTGTTTAAACCTTACGCTGTAATGGTGATATACCTAATGGAGTGAACGGGTATCGACCGGAATACGCAAACTTTTTGAATGGTAAAAGAACCGACATTGACATTAGTGTCGGCAAATGTCTTACATCCCATTCTTTATTTATATCGCTGGTTGGCAGCAATTTTTCCGAGACTTCACCATATGTACAAGATTATCCTTGGTTATTGCAGCACATAGTGTCAATTTGAAGATATTCTGGAGGGCTAAAATGTTGAGAATGCGACCAAAAGCTGTGATGATGAAAAAACAGGCTAGAGAAAACAATCAATACAGTTTAGCATATTTATCCCCAAATATCTTTATTTCATTTTTAAATTTGTATAATTGCTCAACAACTTCCTTCTCCCCATGAAAAGGCTTATGCATTCTTAAACTTTGTATTTCTTTAGATGTCAATAGTTTTATAATTTGCACAAGTCCTTCTACAGTCTGTTCACTTGTAAAAGCATAATACAATGCATATTTTATGATTTTTACTATCTTTCCTTTATATATGGCAATGCACCTCTTCGAAAAATTTGCCTGTTCTTCGTAATCCGTAGGAATATTTCCAAATCCCACAAAGGTTTTAACTCCAGCTTCTATTGCTAATCTAGCAAGACTTTTTGAGGAATTTCTGTTTGAATTACATGAAAAGCAAAAGAAGACTTTCCCCTTAAATGCAGCAATATTACTTGCATCAATGAACACCTCTTTATTGAAAAAATTAGCATTTTCATTACTTGCAACTACATCCACGGACATTTCCCCATACACAGCACAGGCACCATGTAGTTTTGTTTCACCACCATGTCCCATAAAAAAGACAAAACGGCTACCACTCGATTGTTTTATGCAATCCTCATGCTCTTCATTTGAGAAGTGCACTTTATAACAATGCCAGTCATTCTCTAAATTTGAGGTCAAAAAAGTATGAATACGATTAAGAAAAGTAGTATTACAACTCTTATCTATTGGAAAAATAGCAAATATTTTACTCATAGCCTTTTATAGATGTTATATACGCTAAAATATGATCTACGATGTTCTTACGCAGAGCAACAACATCACTTCCTTTCTTTAACAACAAATCTCCTATATCACTAATTTTTTTATCAGAATATCCAGGAATTGAACATTTCAAATTATCACAGTTCAATGTATGCAAAGAATCAATAAGTCTTGAATCAATAGTTATATCGGGTTCTTTGGCAATAAGACTTTTAAACTCATTTTCAAATTCCCCCTCACCACTCAGATAATGTATATCATTTTGAGCCAAAATCTTTAACATTTCAACTTGCTGTTTAAATCCTTTAGCCCTTTTTGTAATAATATCATCTATAACTTCATCAATCTGCGCAGAATATATAACAACTTGTTTACGATAATGCGGTTGAAGAGAATATAGCATCTCTATCATATCAATACCTTTAAGTTCATCAGTCACCAAATTATAATCAGTCGCAAACACATCTAGATGAGACAAGAACGATATTGATGCCAACTTATTCTCCAAAGCAATTTTATCCAAAAATAAATCCCCATTATCCTTTCTAACAGAACATTCATTTGGATTAATCTCCTCATAGACAAGCAAAATGCCCTCATTACGCAAACTTCTAGCAATTCGTTTTAGTCTATCCTCCTGAGACTGTTCATCTACTAAAATCAAATATCTTTGTTCCATTACTTAAAAAATATTTTAAAATGAATACCTACTCCATTTATTGGAGTTGCAATTTCAATTGTAGCACGCAAGCTATTGAGGGTTTCCTTTATCAAATACATGCCGAAACCAGAACCTGTTGGTTTACCAGACTTCGCAAATTCAAATATCTGATTTGGATCTTGACGAAAAGAATCTATAAGTCCCTCTCCATCATCGTAAACATCCAACTCTAAATCATTATTATGACGCACACAAGAGAACCAAATATTAGAGGCATGCCAATCTTCTGAATTTTTTATAAAATTATCAATTAGCAATGCTAAGTCTAGCTTACTTCCATATATGGCAAATAAATCCACATTGGTTGAGAAATGGCATTTCAAAGTAGTTTTTACCTCCTCAGCCAAATAGCCCTTCAAGAACATAGGTAAATTTATCTTTTGCGAATCAGATTTTGCCAAATCACAATTGAGAATAAGATCTGTAGCTGCTAAAGTTTTTTGCGACAGTTTTTTTATAATCGAGAGTGAAACTAACACTTCCTCTTTTTTGTCGAAATCTTCCACATCTACTACATACCTAATTAATTCATCTACCTTATCATTTATTCTGCTATTATTATTTTTTACATGATGAATTAAAGCATCAGTATCTGGGTTTGAAGCTTTTTTATAGAACTCAACTTTTAATGTTTCCAGTTGCTTCTCCTTTTCTACCTGCTTTCGTTTTGTAGCCTCTTCTTTTGTTTTCTTTTCTGCTATAAGTCGAGCATTATCTGCTTTAATTTTTTCATTTTCAGCACGCAATCTAGCGAGTTCCGCAGAACGTCTTTTTTCCTCTTCTGATTTTGCCCTAGTTTCAGCTTCACGTCGCATTTCTTCAGCTTTAAGAGCCTTTTCTTCGGCCTCTCTCTGACGTGATTCAGCTTCAGCAGCCTTTCTCTCTGCCTCTTCTTTTTGACGTGATAATTCTTCTATTTTACGTTTTACCTCTTCTACCGAATTTTCCAAAGACTGATTTCCTGTTCTTCTTGCAATTGTTTCTAAATCGGAGATAAACTGCAGCTTTATATCTTGTGGTTCCAAACTTGAAGTAACAAAATTTGCTAAATCAGAATTATAAGACAACACCTCGACATTATTATCTGAAGTTAACGTTTTTACAAGTCGAACAAAATCAATTTTGCTACCAAAGCTAGAATGTAAAACGAACGACGGGTCTTCAGAATCTTTATCGACTTTTTGAAGTTCCTTTCGAGCATTCCAAGCCACATCTTCATTTTTATAATATTCGTTTCTTAAAAATGACTCACCCCACAAAACACCAACAACATATCGTTCTAATCTTTTGTGACACTGCTTGTATAAATCTTTAACTTGCCGAGCCATAGGAGTATCTACCAGTCCACTATCACGACTAGATACCTCTTTTAATTCACTTACATCTTCAACTGTGACATCTACTCTACCCATTAGATCTCGGCTACCCAGGTATCTGGCACGTCCTTGCTGAGCCCTAAAGTCCATACCCCAACTATCATCACCAGTTTCACCAAACGGCAATATACGAAAACCATTTCTAAACAAGAAAACAGAACCGAAGTTAATAGAGTCCACCCCCATTAACCTAGTAAAATTGTATTTAGCAGCTCTATTTAAAAAAGACAAAGATACTGTTGCACTTTTTATCAAAGGGAAATGAATATTATGCTCTCTTATTCTGTATATATCCACTCCACGATCTGTTAATGTGGTATAAACAAAACCATCAGATATTCTTACATCTATTTGTGTTGTCTTTAGCTTTAATATTTCCGTTATGCTATTTTTTAATGGACCATTAACAATATCCCTGTCAAATCCTACCCCATCATGAAGTTTCTGCAAATCCATTTTTTGTTCTCTTTCACAAACAATTTCAATTACAAAATCATTTGTCTCAGAATATGGATTAATAAGTTTTTGCAAAGAACGCTTTAATTCAAGAATATGCTTTCTAGTCCAAGGCGTTTCTTCATCGTGAAGATCCTCTATTTCAATAATTGTTCCATGTGATTCTTGATCAGGAAACACATTATCCACATTAAGAGTACGATGTTCGACATCAACATTATCAAACTCAATTTTTTGGTCAACTTCAAAATTTGCCCAGTCTACAAGTATTTGCTCTGCCAAAAGAGAGTCACGAGTTTTTGTCGTTATTGTTAAAAGACGTCCCAAACGATCACACGAAAATCTGCCAATACCTTTTGCACCAGCATAAAATCTTCTTATTTTATCTCTATAAGATTTTTGTTTATCATTTACTTCATCTTCTGTTCCGTCTTTTTTAGCGGAAAAACCCAAAAACAGCCATTTATTCTTCAAATCAGACAAAGACATACCTTTACCATTGTCCGCAATGGTAATTTTATTTTCAGTAAAAGTGATAACAACATGATTTGCGTATGCATCATATGAGTTTTTAACCAGCTCAAAGATGGCCACATTATCACTAGTTATTAAATCCTTACCAACCAAATCTTTTAAGGCTGAGCTAATTTTGAATTGTAACGAATTTTCCATACTAAATCATTTCTTTTAACACTAATCCTGCTTGCAAAGCAAACAATGGTGGGATTGCATTACCCACTTGACTATATCTTGGCACTTCCTTTTTACGCATTTGTCCACCAGTTGTATATTTACTTTTAAACTCATACCAATCAGGGAATGATTGAATTCTTGCACATTCACGCACAGTCATTATCCTTGGCTCACAATAATGCAAGTAATCATCAGGCATATTAGTTATCGTAGGAGCCAACTGATTCGAATCCAAAACGGTAATGCCCCTTTGTTTTATGCCCCAACCTTCACGAGCCTTACCATCAATACGCTTTCCTTTTTGAGGATAATTTAATAGCAAGTTTTGGAAACACGCCACCTTTTCCGGTGTATGATGAGCAAAGCTATGGCTGTTAGGAACCATTTGTCTCTTACGGATTCCTTGACGCAAATATCGCTCATACTTAGACTCCACATCACCATATAATCCAGACATAAAGCCCTTTCTATCTGGAGTTTCCATCTGTCCATTCTCTCTTAATAAATCTGAAATTGCATCACGGACACAACAAAAAGAATCAAGCTTGTTATCCTTCAAAAAAGATGTTTTCTGTTTATCTATCTTTTCAAAGAATAACTCAGCGTCAGATTCATTTCCTCCCAATACTCCGACCATGATAAAACGCTTTCTTCTTTGGGGCACACCATAATGAGAGAAGTCTACTACTTGCGCATGAACACCATACCCTAAATCTCTTAACTGTTTCTTTACTATTTCAGAATATGGGACAGCATCAGCGTCCTTTTTCTTATTAAATGCATAGGTAAATCCTTTAACATTCTCAAAAAGCAAAAGTTTCGGTCGCACCATATCTATAAAGTCTATATAAGAAAATACCAGTTGGTTACGAATATCATCCTCCACTCTTTTACCTGCCATAGAAAAACCTTGGCAAGGTGGTCCTCCTGCAACAAGATCAACCTGCCCTCTTAATTTTCTCAGTTGCTTTTTATACTTTTCATTTACTTCTAAAATATTCAAAGGACCTATTGGCAGCCACTGAGGCCAGGCAAAATGCTGCTTCCCCTCAATTAAGTTATAATCAAGGGTCTCAAATGCGTTTGGATTTTTCTCAATAGCAAAGATGCCATTCCATCCTGCTTGATATAGGCCTAAAGAAAGACCACCACACCCCGCAAATAAATCAATAACAGTATATTGCTTTGTATTCATTGCTAACTTTTTGTTGCAAAATTACATTATTTTTCTTAACTTTCGCATTTTAACATAAAACTTTATGCATTTTTAATGCTTGAAAAGTCAAGTCTCCATATTTACAACGTCAAAATACGATGAAACAATGTCTCTTCTTTTAACACGCAAGAATCTAGACATAACCAATAAGCATTTGCAAAATCCTCCTCTTGCATACTTACATTTTTATGCTTTCGACGACCATAAAACAAGACCTTCACCATCTCATGCCCCACCATTTCCATTCGTATATCAGCAGGAAGCATATTCATGCGCTATAGTGGTACCGATTCGCGATACTGTCAATTTCGTATTCAAGAGTTTTTCATCAGAAGCAAAAGACAGATATTGATTTTTCAGTATAACGCCATCACAATATGCCTTATACAAAGAAGCTTCAATAACTTCTTTATAAGCTTCGTCACTCGTATCTTCCGCTAAAACAGTCAACCACTTCTCAATATTTCCCAATGTAGCCAAGTATGGTCTTGATACTCCAGAGCCATACAAAAAATTGATATGAGAAGAATGAATAAAATTTCTAAGAATATCTAATGTCATATAATCCGTATTGCCTTATAATTATTTTTTATTTATATTTTGCCCAAAGCTCATTTTCTACCATACTGTCATGAACAATACTCTTTTTAAGATACCCAATCTGTCTTTCTGCCCATTCGCTAACCTTGTTTATAGAATGATTTTTCAATGTAGAAAGAAGAGATATTTGGTCTTCAAACATAGGTATTGCAGAGCCAGTAACAGCAAATGTACCAAGATTACACTCCAAGGCTATCAACACATCAGTATGGTCACCATATTTTTCTAATATTGACAATAGCAAAGGAGGAAATTGCTTGGCATTCTGCGGTATTGGCATCAATTCTACAAATCGATGAGGAGCAATGTTTGGATACGAATCACACAAATTCATAAAGTCTGTTGAATGATTCTTAGCAAACAATACAGGATTTTCATTCATAACCGAAACTCCCAACAAATTCTTTAGTCGATAATACAAGACACTCCCATTCTCATCATTCACCAAGGCTGCAGACAAGTCTTTCCAAATTGCAACATAATATTTATCTATCAGAATATCATACAGTTCTCTCAACTCATAATCAAAATTTTCAATGGTGTCTGTTTTTGATAAATATTTCAGTATTTCTTGATGAATACCTATTGCAAAAGCCTCTTCTTTACCTTCAAATAGCATTTGTTTTGCGACTCTGGTGTAATCATCATTGTTTATCATTGTTTCAGAGACAAATCTAAAGCGCATCATAAGCACTTGCAAATATTTGGTCAACTTAGGGTAGTTGGTCATTTCCTTACCAAATGTAAACATCGATGCCATTCTGAATATACAAAGAAGTCCTTGGGGACAAGCTTCAATTTCTCTGAATATACGAACAATATTGTTTTCATTCATAGCAGCAAACTGTAGATGCTGCCAATATACGACAAAAGCATCTGTATCAACCTCACCACTTTGAACAAGATTCAAAAGATAACCAAAACATTCATCTTGAGGTAAAATGGTTCTTTTCCCCATGATTCCAAACAATATTCTTTTGTCATCCAACGTCTTCAATACGTCTAAAACGCTTTCGAAAATATCCTTATTTATTGCTGCGACAAAATCAATAAAAAAGGGTGATTTCGCATTTGGCTCCTCATTAAGTATTTTGACACCATCTATGAGAAAGTCAATAGCCTGGTCAATGCTCATCTCTTTCGCCAAGGTCATACCAAATGGGATTGTCAAATTTGTTTTAGCCAACATGAGCTGCTTCAACAAATTTGGAGAATATAAATGGTCACGAACAATTTCTTCCGCTATTTTCTTGAACTCGGCTTCTTGTTTCTTCAATTTATCTTCGAACGGAACGTTTAATGGTGCATTAAAGCTCTCTTGTTCTATTCTTGCAAAACGTGAGACTACATCTGATTTCGTTAATTTCCCGATTATATCTTCATACATAGATTGGCATGTCTCATTCAATCTTGGAAATAACCGACCTTTAAACAAAGACAATATTCTCTGCATTTCGTCCCAGTCATAACCAAGAAGTTCCGCAGTTTTCAGAATATAAGGTAATATCAATGATGCCATACCAAAATCACACAACACACCAACTGTATGTTCAAAAATCTTGATAGCCTCTCTTCTCCAAGATGAATCTGTCTTAATTTCATGATAGACCAAATCAGAACATCCCTTCAAATATGTTTTTATTTCATCAATATTTGTTGGCTGATAACACTGCAATTCTTTTGCTCCTTGTTTTTCCGCACCAGAAAAACGGAAGAAATTTCTGGTTGACAATGCTCGTCCTATAGCAAACAGTACAATGCCTTTGTTTGATTCTTGCAGAATATGCATTTTCAAAAAATCCAACCTTAAATTTAGACTTGCACTTGTTTCAGGTAAATAGACAGGAAACAAAGAACAAAACTCGGAAGTTGCATTGTTTGCCCATTCTTCATTTTCTGCTATTCCTAATCTCATCATCAAGAAAGCACCTTTGTTAAAAGTACGTGAGTCAAAACATAACTTTTCTACTGCCCAAACCAAATTTCTACGTCCAACATCAATACCTTTGAGACTATCTATAGGTAAAGGTGAGAGAACTCTACACAAGAATTCTGCAACCATAACAGGGTTCACTTCTACAAACGTTCGGAAGAGCCGTGAACCCAATTCTGTGTTAAGCACTTCCACGTTCCCAAAAGGGCTATTCTCTTCAAGCAGACGATTAAGCATTTCACGAGCCTTATCGCTAAATCCCATATACTTGAACTGTTGATGAAAAGCCTGCGATAATACTTCTGCATCTTTTGACTTTTGGATGACATCTATAACCTTTATCAATCGTTCTGACGAGCACTTTTCAATCCATTCTGTAATGAGATATAATGCCAATGGGGTAGGTCTTATCCCTACGGTTCTTCCACATTCTTCCATTATTCCCCGATTCAAACATTTCTGAATAAGTCCATCAAAAGCATTCATAAGTACTTCTTCATCATTTACATTGATAGAAGTGATGCTTTTACTTTTTGCAACGCATTCCAATTCTGACCTTCTTTCTGCTCTCCATCCAACAAACTTAAATAAAGCCAATGTTTGCATCATGACTCTTTGATTGTCATTTTCATCCATCCCCAACAATTTTGTCATCAAAGCTTGGTCACCCAAATCACCTAAGTCATACCCATTTCTCAAAGAATTTAAAAGCAGTATTGCCATCATCGGTATTCCTGATGCAAATTCTTCTATTCTCTTTTTTGTAGACTCATCAAACGTTCCTATGCGTTGAGCAACTAATTGCTCTACGATTTCTTCTTCATGGTGGTCAAGTATGATATAGTTAATATCTTGCATTTGTCTTTCTTCTGGTTCATTGTAGATTGCAATGATAGTATTTGTGGCATTTTGGATCTCAGACTTTAAATCAATAGTTTCAGATAGCAAGGTTTTATTGCTATTATCCAATATCAAAATAGCCTCTTTACAATCTCTAAAAAAGTAAGAGAGTTTCTCTTTTATTTGTGTCCATTCTGCTTTTTGACAGTCGCAATAAAAGTATTGAGATTTTGATTCAGAATCTCTGAAACATTCAAAAATAAACTTAGTCTTACCCAAGCCTGACAATCCTAATAAGCGTACAACTCCTTTTGCCAGCATTATTTGATTTTTATAATTGTCAAGTTTGTCTGTCCAAATATAATTGCCAGATAGTTTAGGATTCTTACTTTGCTCCTGCCAGTCAATAAAAGGACTAAATTTCTGCCTAATATTCTTCAAGGCAGCTAAAGCCGATTTTTGCAGAGCGTCTTTTAAGATTGATACAAATTTCTTCTTAGCCTTTTCTTTGTCTTTATCATGTTGTAGATGAAAAACTATAGGGAAACGGCGTTCTCTGGAATCAAAGGGCATCAAATTAGCATTTTCAGTAGGCTTCCCATTAACGTCATTCATGACAAGAATTATTTGTTCTTCAAATTCTGGTGACTTTCCCAAAGCTCGATGGAATTCACCATACACATTTGAATTTGGTTCTCTTCGCAAGCCTTTTAAGACATGAAGTTTTTTACATAACTTCAAGAGACAATTGTTAGATTGTGTAATTGTCATATCACCAATAAATATATCACAATCATCAATCTGTTTCATCATTTTATCAGAAACAGAAGGGGTACCTGGTATTCCTCTCAATCCCTCATGGAAGTCAAAGAAAATGTTCTTCAACGTTCCCTTATCTTGTATCTCATTACAAACGGAGTTGATACATTCTATGAGAAATTCTTTATTGTTGAATCCTTGGTCATTCGTTTGAGTCTGCCAAGAGAAAAATATATTTAATTTCATATTCTTGATATATTAAAAACGAACTAAAATACTCCATACAAAAAAGTTTATCAGTAAAAGGAAATAAGCGAGTCTTCATTACTTTTGCCACATTCTCCACAGAAAATGCCAAGTTCTAAACACAGGCTCGCATAGAGCCTCAGCCGGATAATATCTTACGAAGTGCATATTTCTCCATATCTTCAGGAAATATTTCTTCCCCATACTCTGATGCGTAAACCCAGCATACTTCGTAAAGTGCCTACCGAAGTTACCACCATCCAGAATCTCTGCCAACAGCAACCTCCCACGCTTCTCATCCATTGGCACTATCATCTTATCCTCAGCCAATCCAAGCACCTCCTTCAGAACATACATCACCGCCCTTGCAAATTTCCACAATCCCAAATACTTCAGTTCTCTCTGCACCACAACTAAAGCAGTAGAGGCAGAAGAAGTAACAGCAGTAGCAGAACCACCAGAATTATCTCCCTCTATAGAAAGGCGGTCCCATCCCGCACAATCTGGCGAGACCTTTGATGGTCCGCCAACCTTAGAGCGTAGCGGTTCCGAGCACCGAGTAGGGCGGTTTCCTCCCTCTCCCCTGAGGGTGAGAGGGTCGGGGTGAGAGGTGGAGCCCTCTTTAATGGTAAAGAGGGACGGGGTGATTTTAGAAGAATTTTGATAGACTTTATAAAAGTCGCAAACAACGTGGTAGTAGTCAATGATTTGCCTCATTCCAATCCCTTCATCAAAGAAATGGTGATATAGATGCGTCAGCTGATAAACAACATTGAATGCCGTCGTTGGTATAGCAATATCCCCTGCCCCATCGGGCAGGCTAACAACATTTGAGCATTGCAGATCCGCATTCCTTCGAAACCATTTCTGCAATCTAGCATGATAGATAGGATTATTCATGGAGCAAGGAAAAAATGCAGCTCTACAGGCACACCATCAAGAGAAGTCTCCAGATGCTGCAGTCTGATATCATCCCCCAGTTCAAACTTCTTTTGAGCATACTCCATAATCCTCTCCCTACTAGCATCAATCCAAACATCAATATCTCCAGGAGTACGTGAATAAGGATTCGGATACATCAAGGCATTCCCCTGCCCTTTCAGAATGCAGCACCTCAACCCATCCTCTCTCAGCATCGAGAAGAGCTTACCAGCCACAGCATTCACCTTCATGTTCTGCCTGCGAATCTGTTGCGCCTTACCCATCCAGGGCATCAGCAGATTCCAATCTATCGTATTCTGCTTCAACTCATCAGGCTACTCCTTCCCAAGTCGTTCAATACCATCGAAACAAAGTCCAAGTAAAGCTTGCTTGGAAGCAAAAGAAAACAATAGCTGCCAGTTCATACAAGCAACCACCCTACCCATATCTACCTTACACCCAAGGCAATATCTCTGGAAAGCGAAAATAACAATTATATCATTCATTGGTATCCAACAAGAAACATATCATACAAACTTGACAAGTTCTGACATTGAAATTTTACTCTCGTAGATAAAAAATTAGTTTAATTTTATTTCAAATAACTCCATTCCTCTTAGTCTGTTTTCAACAGACAGAGCATTTTCATTGTCATATGGACTTACTGGCATGGTAGATTTAAACTTTCCTGCTAGTTCAAGCGATTGGCCTTTAGCTTTATCTGCTTTAGGAACCTTCAGCACAAAGTTTCGTTGCTTACCATTACGATAATCAGGATTCTCCATTCGAGTAGAGGTATATGATACGCCCATCAAATTTGAGCACTCACTGACAACTTGGAAAAGCAATTGTGGAATGACGTATTCTGGCTTAAACGGTTTATTCTCTTCTTTTACTTTCAAACCACATGCAAAAATCAATGGATAAAACAATACTAGGCTATATCGTTCCCAAAAGGACAACTTTCTGCTTGGTAGAGACAAATCTATACATTGCAAAATTTCATTACTTCTGAAAAGCATGACAGAATATTGATTATCAATAATTCGACTCTCCGCCAATGCAGTTTCAATGCTACCAGCCAAATATAAAGAAGGATATCCCAATATGCTATACCGATAGCTACCACAACTGTTTCTTAACTCAAAAGGTGTATGAAACAAATCTTTCTGTGCGCTTAGATTTCGTACACCACGCACACGATAAAGAGGTCCAAGATATTGGATTTGTGGAAGAGTCTTCAATAAATGGAAATTCTTATCAGCAAAGGTATGTTCCAATATCCTATAAGCCATATTTGGAGAACCATTAAAATATGCACTTAGTGATTTTATTATTGAATCCATGAGCATTTTACATTCTGCAACTAAATCAAAATCGACCAATGGCCCACTATTATGGTTTATAAATACACTCATACAACTATTGACAAACTCCCACGTATCAGAATCTATATTTTCTAAACACTGGAGATATCGTTGAAAAAAGTTTTTATAAAAATCAATTAAGCTACCAGTATAATTAATATACACATCAAACGGGGGAGCCAAATCAGCTATTGCTCCTCCTGCTAAAGCATTAGCAAAAGTATCAAAAGGCTGTCCTTTCATCCTAAGCCAATTGTCCAAATCCTCTTTGCTCATTTGATGTAACAATTGTTCAAATTCAGTATCTGTCATAATCTTATCTCCTATTATTTAGTTTATTAACATGCAGCCAAAGTTACACCTTTTTCTTGAAACCTCCAATAAAATCGCAAGAAATCTGCAAATTTTCAGCCAATTGTCCCAAATCAGTAATCTATAATCCCATTATTGTAAGCCCACCCTAAGCAGTCTACACCTTTAGCAAAGCTCCCATCCCGCACAACATGGCGAGGGTACAGACAGTACTCTAGGAAAATTATCTTTTCCTTTTAATATCAGTTTCTCCTTATAAGCAGAAAACTTATATGTTCCATTCAAACATCTGCTAGCTATATCATCCAGTTCTTTTGCATAATGCTTCCAAAAGGTTGTAGGCGTTAAGCCATCAAGCCCTCGTCCTTTTTTGCATTTCAACTTCTCGTTATAAAATCGAGTAAAATAAACCGGATTAAAATAATCGGATACCATCTTCATTTCAGTAAAGTTCATTACCAAATTTTACTTTATTGGAAAACTATATGATAATCTTTGATAATATCGAAAGCTGATAACATTGTTATCGAAGACTCTATAGAATGCTTAAAGTATTTATATGTCGGTTCTTCATATGTCAAAAATATAGTCTTCACTTCATAGGATTCGTCAATGTCCTTATAATAGAATTTAAATAAATCCCGGTGTGCCCGACACCATTCATCCCTACGTATAACCTTTGGCAATGCTTTCTCTATCTTTATGTTTTGTGAGAGCATATCATAAATCGTTCTAGCACAATAATAATCCTTTGCCTCAATACACACTATCTTCTTGCGCCTTGAGTCGATTAATAAAACATCAATATCACCAAGATTTTCTTCTGCACACAAAGGTTTACCAGGACATATTTGAACCTCAATGTTTACCTTTAAATCTTCTTCTTCCAATGATTTGAAAAAATCACGCAAATTTTGAGTGAAAAGATGTCCCTTTTTCTCACTTATTTTTCCGATATAATTTCTCATCAAGTTGGAATTATGCTTTATAGTACCAGCATCAACCCTTTCTAGAAGAATTTGACAACTAACATATATACTTTTGACTGAGTATAAGATTTTATCTTCATATAGCACCCAAGGTCTTGATGACAATTGTACACTACGATTATACCTTTGCAGAAGTTTTTCACTTACAGGCATTTCAGCATAAGCATCTTTTGATAATACAAAATGCTCATAAAACATTCTGAAAAGCTCAGCATCAAGGCACTCGGCAAGAATCTTTTCTTCAAAAAGATCTTTTGAAACTACTACTATCGATTCCTTATTATTATTAGCATAATCAATACTCCTACCTTGAATTTGAAACAGAATCTCAATATCTATACCAAACTCTGCCTTAAATGCTTCTTTGAATTTCTTCTCGGTTCTATCAACTTCATATCTTGGCAATAGCTGATGCTGTCTAACCAGAACTTCCCTATATTCCATAGTGCGTTTACGCAATGTTGTAAAATATGGAATATTTATATCTTCTATCATTTTAGGAAATACGATTCTTCCGTTTTTCAACAATACCATCTCAGAATCAGCTTGACCATTATTCAACAAATCAAAATACATACCCATATTGACAATATGGTGCATGATAGCAAACAACCTATCAAATGTATTAATACAGAATGAGGCTTCATCTGAATGAAAGTCTGATTGTATGATATATTCTATCAGTCCTTGAGACAAGATATTCATCTCTGTATAATCATTCAGATACTTTGCTTGGTTTTTAAATTCAGAACCAATGTAGTGATAAGCTTGCGAAATGATATCGTATCGAAAATTTGTTAGACGAGACCAGTAAATCATGGCATGGTGCAAAGCCAGACAATTCTCCAACATTTTTGTAGTACTTCCAGTTGATAATATTTGTTTTGCCTCATTTTCCAAATACCCCATTACCTTTATCATTACTTCCTTAGATTCCTCAACAGAAAGTTGCTTTTCCTCTCCTTTATAATCTAGGAAGTTTGCATTTTCATCCAAGATTTTATCAGTCCACCTACCACTCAAATAATGGCAAGCTGTCACACCATCATGAACTAATAACGGATTATTAACATTCGCATCTACCACCAAAAAATGGCCATTAGATTCCACAAACATTTCATGAATTAGTTCTTCTGAGATATTTACAGACAAAGCTCCTTTGTTTTGCAAAAGTTTCACAAAGTGTAGAAGAACCTGCTCCTCAATATCTTGTCCACAACTCTTAAAGATGTTTTCGATATCAATTGTTATAAAATATACATATCTATTAGCTTGTCTTATGGAGTCCTTTGCTCCTTCCATAAAGATAACATCAATATGCTGACATAATACTGGTATGTGTTTTACCTTCCATATTGAATACAACCATAAAGCAATACTATGAACTATTTCATAGTTTTCACATTTAGTATTATCGTATTTTATTGTAAGTCTATAATTTCCAAGTTCAATCATAAAGAACATGATTCCACTTGGAGCATATAACGGTGCATATGCTGGTATATCACTAGGAATGTCTTGAATATGCCTTACAGGTATGACACGATTAAATAATTCCGATTCAACATATCTAACATCACTCTCTATATAATACCTTTTGCGCATATTTCTTGCCATACCTATTTCTACCATCATATGAGTTGGCATTTCCTCCTGATAGAACGTCTGGCGCCTTTGAATGTAATATGCAAACAAATCTATCTCTTGGGAAAAAGGACTAGCATTAACAGTTTGCTTATCTTGCAGATAATAATAGAGAGTGTTAAGATTTACATCAGGCTGATTTAATATCACAGAAAAGTCATCAATGCTAAAAGCCAGTGTATTTTTGGGAGCATATAGAGCACATTTATCATCTTCAATTTGAGAGTATATGATCAAGAACATAGAGATACCTGTTGGCTGTATATGTTCTCTTACATAGCTATCTATAAGTAATTGACATTTTTTTATAGTATATTGTTTTTCTGCCAAATAAGGGAATACACAGAATATATTCTCATTATCTTCTCTATATAGCAGGAAGCTTGTGCCTTCAAAATCTATTTTCCCCAATAATCGTTCTGGAACTTTCCTGAGCAAACAAGCCGTCTCATCGAACAACGTTTTTGAGAATCCTTCAGTCAAATTGCCCAACCCACATTCTTCAATAAGAACTTGCTTGCATTTTTGATATGCAGAATGCAAGAGTGCTGATGGACTTAGTAAGATATATCCGCCACTATACTTATAAAATGGAGTTAAGGTAATAGCGTCGCTATATCCTTTTCCAGCCTGTTCGATACGTAGGGCTTTACGCTTAACCTTGAAAGTAAGATTCTCTATATCATCATAAGACAAATTGTATTTATTTACAAGTTCTTCCATTTCTCCCCTTGAAAAACAAAGACAATTCAATTTTACCTCTATTTCTGTACGGTCAGGAATAAAGACGCATTCTTGTTCAGGCACACCAACAGAGTACCTTTTAGCATTCGTCTTTTGAGCAATGGATTGAGATAGACTTAACAAAAAATAGACAACATTCAATTGTTTATTGTCAATTCTCAACAATCTACTCAAATTCAAAAATCTTGTTAATTGGTATTGATAGAATTGAAAAGGACCAGGAAACACAATAAATGAGCCTAATGGAGAACCAACAAGATGAGTGAACATCTGCTCTTGAGGGTCTTCAATCTGAGTTCCATTCTCTATAATCGAATCCAAGGCTTTCCAATTCAATTTGTGATGATGCTTCAAATCAATGATAGCTTGTAAAGAACAAGCCATCAGTCTTTCTGAAAATACAGAATTTTCAGGTAATGTCTGAAGATAAGAAAAGAGCATAAGTACCCTTTCATCACTCATCTGCCGGATATAATATTTTGCTTTCATATTATCATTGTCAGCTAATCAAGGATGATCCCAGGAACATACAAGGTTTCATCCCTATAATTTGTTATTTCTCGTGTACCTTCACCGAAAGAATAACCTATTCCAACTATCGGCTTCTGTTGTATAATATATGGTTGGTGATATTTCTTACTTTTAATTTGTTCCAAAGCTACCTTTGACAAATCTTTGTCGTTCGGTGAATACTTGAACTCCATGATATAGATAGTCTTTGGACAATTTATAACCATATCGATTCTACCATCGGAAGTAGCCACTTCTGATAAAGGGCGCATACCTATCAACGTTAATGCAACATGGAAGAAAGAATGGAAATATCCCTCATTGAATTTCTCTTTATGTATAAGATAGGGTATGCTCTTTATGATACTATTTAGCAGACTAATGAACTCTTTGACATCGCCATTATACAAGCTTTTCTTAACTTGTTGATATGGTATTGGAACATTGTCATCGACTAATATAATGTCCAAGCATCGATTTGACATCTCAATAATCTCATTAACCATATTAGCAATATCAGTAACAATAATGTCAGTTTGCTCCTTATTGTAGTTTGTCTCAATAAGATAATAGTTGTCTCGGAGATATTGAGTGAAATTCTGAAGAAACTGAGCGAATTGATTGATAGAAGAAAACTTTGAAGGAATCAGGTGTTGTCCTTTATCCATACCCAAATGATCTTCAATATTTCCCATAATGGAATTTAGGTAATCCAAAAGTTTTTCACCTTGTTTCAATCTATAGATACCTGTTCTTCTATCACGACGAATTGCTTCATAGTTTAAAGACCATTTTTGCCATCGTGCATCAATCCATTCTCTGACGAATTCTGATAATTCTCTTTCTAATTTCGTTATTTGCATCTTACCAGCCTCTTATAACCCCCCAAAAAGGCAACTAAGCCCCCATTCCCTAAAAGTAGCTTATGATAAAAAGGGGGATGGGAGCCTTTCGCCCATATGTTAATCTTTCAGTCTCTTTAAATACATTATCCAGAGCAAATCAATTTACTTTTAGGATTTCGGTTTTATTTTACGATCAAACATATTAATCTGCATATTTAATATCCCAATACTTATTGAGCTGCTCAAGGTTCAACTTATCAAAGTGCTCTTTGGTAATAGCCATACAAAGCAAATATCGAGGGCGACTTATAGCCACATAAGCTAAACGAAGAGTTTGCAATATATATTTCCCTGCTTCTTGCTGACAGGCTATACCCGCCATTTGTTCACCTAACCTTTCACTTTCACACTTGTCATGGTACGATGTCTCCATATACAAAGTTGCAACATGAGTTTCCCCTTTTACAGAATGTACTGTTTGTACAGGAACTTTAACCCCATCTTCAACATAGACATTATTTATCTCCATGTCTGCATTTTCAGAAAAATTAGACGTTACATTTGCGTCAAGAAACTGTTTTAATTTAGAATTGCTTACATCATAGCCAAATATAGCTTGCAAATCATGATTAATATAATCTGTAACAGACAATTTAACTTGAGTATCAGTTGATTTATCATCAGACATAATACGAAGAATCCATTCTCCTAGTTTTTTCTTAAGCGAAACATATCCCATCTCATTATGTTGTTTCAGATAAGCCAACAACCTTGTTTTGGTAAATTGAACATCCTTGGAATTTACAGAATAATGAATGTCATACATATTAAGTACATAACAAAAAGCTTCTAGAATCCTATCCTCAATCTCCTTCACCCCCTGCATTTGTATCTTTACAAGGAAGTCTTCTAAACTTGAAGGATTCTTCTTGCCATTATTTGTTAAGTTGGCATCAAACAGAGGGAAATAAGACTTGATACATAATCCATCATCCTTTTTGCTACCAACCCATCCAATTGCCTTGATTCGACTTCTATGCAAGCCATCAGCTTCTTGCATCTCCTTGGCTATCTGATATACAGACTTGTCTCCTATCTTGCATTCTTTTAAAATAGATACATATTTGGGAAGAACCTTCTCAGGCGAATTGAATACAAGAAGAACCGGCTTTAAAGAAGAAATGTTTGGGTTGCCAGCCATATCCTTATTATCACAATCACAAATAGTTCGCAGAACTTTTGCTATATTATCGCCAAATCTTATACTTGATGATATCGTAAGATTATTTTGGGGAATCCATATCATTTTCTGACTGGTATCAGAATAGATTGCCTGATGAGGATCACCAAAACGCTGTATCACGACCTTAGATGAATCAAATAACTTATCAAGCAAATTTGATTGCATGCTATTACTATCCTGCATTTCGTCAATAAACAGATAAGCAAATCTATTTGATATAGCATCTGTCAATCCCACACAAGTGTCAGCATAAGCATTCGCCAAAGAATAAGCATCTTTATATCGCAAGATGCCTTTATTCCAGCAAGAAAATCTCAAACTGTCCGCTAGCTGATAGGTCTTAACTTTTGGATTACAAGCAAAAGCTTTTGTATCATCTGATGATTTTAAATAACGACTTCTATTAAAATCATAATATAAACCAGAAAAGAGATTAAACCCCAAATCATATTGCATCTTTTCTCTTTCTGCACTTGGCAAGGATTGTAACAACCTTTCTTTTACAGCATTATGTATAACTCCACGATATGTTTTATATAAAGAATTATAAATGGTCTTCATGACGGCATAAGCTCTGTCATCATCAATCACACTAACAGGAACCTCACTTATAGAATTGAAATAAGGTATGGCAAAATATTTATCTACAAAACTTTGAATGGTACCAAAAAAATTGGGATAATTGAAAAGGACATCCGCTTGGTTCTTTAGCTTGTTCTTTATCTCATCAATCGCAACATTAGTGTGAGTTAGCACACAGATTCCCCTTCCATTCTCCAAAGGCATTCTCTTGGCAATAATCGCCAACTTAGCAAGCAAAGTTGTTGTCTTACCACTACCAGGGCAAGCTACTACATCCCTACTCTCATTACATTTGATAACTTCTTTTCTCTCAGAATCAAACGTCTCATCATCTTGCAGTAATATTTTTTCTGCATAAGTGATTTCCTCATCTGTTGCAAATCTAGTGTCAGGCATAAGCTTATCGTGTTACATGTTTAATTGCTTCTACGATATAGGACAAATAAGAATCTGACTCAATAAGATTCTTAAGTTCATCCATATTTACATAATCCTCCAATAGCTGAGAAAAATATTGGGCAGTTATTGCTTTAGAAACTGTTCCGTCATTCAGAGGCTTAAAGATTTGATAAGAAGTTGTCGGATCGTTATCTTTCATTTTTTTCGAACCTATTTTATTTTTAACCCCTTTTATTTCTGCGCCATCAATAGTAACACCCAGTTTCTCTAACCTAGCAAGTTCTATGGCTTCTGCTAAAAACTTACAAAGTTTGCTATTCGCAATTTCATACTCTAAAGTCCACTTCTTTGGTAGAAATATTTTAATTTCGTCATTGTATAAACCAGATAACTTCTTACTCCTCTCCTTTCGAAGTGCCTCAATATCAGCTTCCGTTATATTTTCAAAATTTTGAGAGAGAATTTGAATAATAGATTCTCTCTTCTTTTGACTGATGGTACGTGTACGCTTATTGCGGTCAATAAAATTATTCATATCAGTTTTGGAAGTAAAGAATGTATTTATTGCCGAAAAATCCACAACATCATTATACGCATCTAATTGCACTTTTATTTTGTCTGTAATCCTATATATTTGCTTACCTTTTTTACTATCAGAATCTTGATAATATTCAATACTCCTTACATCCAAATCTGAAATTATAGAAACAGGCATGCCATATTTATTTCCATCTTTACGTCTGAATATGTTTACATATCGCTTATAGGCTGTACTACCCACATTAACAATAGATACTCCATATTGATGCAAATCTTTTCCTATAATCTTTGCTATGGTAGGAATCATGATATTCTCTGCATCTCCTTCTACAAGAATCAAACCTTTGGCAAAGAACAGATTGGCTTTTGTTGCATCTAGGAAACGCTCAAGAAACCGATAATCACTATCAGAACACTCTGTAGAATTTTTATCCATCGCCAAAGCCATATTTTCTCGAAGTACAATCATATGCTCAAGAGGAATCGTAGATCCCAGCGTAATACTATGTGTGGTCAGAATAAATTGCCCATATTTACTTTCACTCCCCAGGTAGTCTATCAGTCTCAACTGCAATTGTGGATGCAAATGCGCTTCAAGTTCTTCTATCAATGTCAACTTCAAGCCTCTAGTTTCCTCCGAAAAGAGGAGAAGTTCTGCTGCCATACATAATAGGTTCAAAGACCCCAATCCCGACTTATTATCTTCCATCACCAAGTCTAGTTGCCTCAGAATATCTCCAAGTTCGTTTCCTGTAAGTTGAATAACCGCTTCTTTTGAATCAGTTTTCAGCAAGAAATGGTCTTTGATGGTAGTATTCAGAGTTTTTGTGATACTTTTTCCGTCGCCATTTCCACTTAATGCAAAGAATCCATCAACAGCAGTTTTCAGACTATTATAATGTCTTTCAAGCTGATGCTTACCTTGTTCATCTAATTTAGAGATTCCGAATACTGGATGAGCTTGCAGGATCTGAGCAAGACGAGATTTATAGCCATGCGTCATATCTTGCAAAGCATCTCGCAAAGGTTTCAGATAAACAACATTCAGACAGCTTCTCACATCATATGGCATCACATTGCCTTCACCACCCATACCTGCATAAAAACGAGGAATAATTCTTCCATCATCCAGCATTTGTGCAGCCAAAGTTACATGAAGAGTAAAAATCTTGCTTCCATCTATCTTCCCCTTAACGCCACACCATTCCAAAAACAGAGCAGCATCATCCTTAGTAATTCCATCAAAGATACAAACAATCTTAAAGCATCGACTGCGATTACCTTTCTCAATCTTATAGAAATCCTTCTCATCAATTTTGATCGGCTCACCACTTTTTGTATGAAGCACATATCTGATAGCATCAATGATTGCCGTCTTGCCAGAATCATTCTCCCCAATAAGTACATTTACACCTTCATGAAAGCGAACAGTCAATGCAGGTTTTGAGGTATTAAGATCTGCCCCAGATGGAATTCCGTATTTTCTAAAATTCCATAATTTAAGTTCAGATAAAAACATAGTTATTAATTTAAATATATTCTATCATCTCAACTCTTATCTTAATATATAGAGTAGTTTTATAACTCTTAGAAAGGCAATTCTTCTTGTTCTACGTTTTTAAAAGCATAGCGTTCATTTCCCCTAAAAAGGTTAATCCCCTTTTCTGGAATAAAGCTATAAGTTTCAAACGGATCTAACGAATGAATTGATACAGAGTTTTGCTTTGTGATACTAACTAGATTACGATATCTGAACGAAGCCATATATGAACGAACACTATAAGCTGGTTCTGACTCTATATCTAGCACTTTATTTCCCCTCACAACAACAACTTTATCAAAAAACTCGATAACACAACCAGCAGGAATCACAGATGCGGAAATCGGTTTTTCGAATTTTCGTTTCTTATCAAACAAAGAAAGTTCATTGACCTTTGATGACAAATGAATATCATCGCCAGTTTTTACAAAATTCATATTATAAAAACCTTTCTTAGTCAACACAAAAGAAGACGATGAACTATTAAATGCATAAATAACATCATCCAAAACTAACTGTCCAGCCTGAAACAAATTATTCATATCATATTTCTTCTCGCAAAGCTTTACGATACGCTTTCGTTCTGACCTTTCGTCAAATTTAGAGAAGTTGGGTTTATCCTCAAATTTCTCAACCTTATTAACCAGGTAATCAAAGTCAGAAGAAGATTTATAATTCACGATATCCGTAGAAGACCAAGAAGTGCGATAAGAGACAGCATCAACTGGCTTTTCATCCATATTTACCCCCGTATTCAAATCAAAAGGACCAAAAAACATACCATCATTACCTGTTGACACAACAATACTTCCACAATAAGCATTCAATCCAACAATCTTAGCGTCAAACTTTTTACGAAATTTCGCAGGTTCAATCGAATAGTTATCATTCCCTAAATTTAAACGGCTTTCAAAAAGTCCATCTTTGCATCCTACGAAAAGAGTCATGGCATACATTTTAATATCCAAGATAGGAAATGAATGTACAATATCAATTAAATAGAAATCATTTTCTATGTCTTCAAAATCAAGACAAAATTCAATCGATTCAGAGGCAAACTCCCACAACTTTATCAATGTGAGCATAACTTCTTTAATCCCCAAATAGGTTTTACCTGTCTCATTGCTAAAGAAATCATTTCTCTCAAAAGCCATTCTCAATAAAGATTGGAATTCCGGATATTTACCCTTCAATTGATGCATGATACGTGACATCGGTACATACCCAAATTTTCCATCTTCCAAAGCTAAAAAAAGGTAGCCACCATATATATAGCAATCTATTGCCTTCACATTTATAGAAAAACGAAGTGTTCTCATAAACAATGTCTCATTAATCGTTTATACATTATGCCATCTATAACTTGATTATGATACCAAGTCTCTATCAATTCATCTGAGATTTGCGAGTTACTTTTAGGATAACCATGCCAAGGATCAGCATCATTCGGCGGTTTAGGAAAGAAAGCTATACGCTCATTATCTTTTCCCAACACCTCTTTTCCATTATCAACAATGGAATACAAACCATTAGATTCTGTATCCATCCATACACCTTCATCAGCCAATCTAAACACCTCATACTGTTCGTTGCGCTTCAAGCACCATCTGCTTTTCTCATCCTTTTTTACAGCACCACGACTATGATACACAACTGGCTTATAAAAATGCCGAACATTAGTAGGTCCAAATGTTCCATCAACGTTCTGCACTACTTTTGGATAATTATATGCCATAATTATATTTTATAATAAGAAGTTAAATACCATGCTTGTTATCTTGCATTGGCATCCAATTCATTTAAGCTATTTTTAATATTCTTAAATGTTTTGAGCAAATATTTATCGGAGATTTATGAAAAAAAATCATCATGAAAAAAAGAAGAAAAAAAATGTATGTTGCTAATGAAAATGCAACACGCTACAGCAAAAAGAAGAGTAACCAGTTTACTTGGTTCCAATATGGTTGGTGCGCTCATAAGATTTATCTTTGGTGTTTGGACAACAAAGAACTTATAAGTGAGATATTCCATTTCATAATAGATTTTGTATTTGAATAAATGTTGTATGAAGTAGCGACGAAGTATATTTGTCGCTACTTTTAAAGAGCCTTTTTTCAAAAAAGGCTACTAAGCCCCCATCCCCTAAAAGTAGCTCATGAATAAAAGGGGATGGGAGCCTTTCGCCCATATGTTAATCTTTCAATCTCTTTTGACATCAAGAGAAGAGCATCTCGGCATTGCAGCATACCCTCCAATCACCCCATAACATACCAGCGGTATGAGAAAGGCAATCGCCATACAGCCCGTAGTATCCGCAATATACCCCATGATTACTGGAGCAACCGCTCCACCCACTATCGTCATGATAAGCA